>Ga0210401_10002724_pt1 | contig 19351 bp, 18 predicted proteins | sample IncBWH32MmetaG_FD_150866 | JGI IMG/M metagenome (GOLD analysis project Ga0210401, IMG submission 150866) | Forest soil microbial communities from Barre Woods Harvard Forest LTER site, Petersham, Massachusetts, United States - Inc-BW-H-32-M | ecosystem: Environmental > Terrestrial > Soil >... | reverse complement strand
ACGATTGGCAAAAATTCGCAAATCTCCGCCTGCTGTTCGGATACATGTGGGCGCATCCGGGCAAGAAGCTTTTGTTTATGGGCAGCGAGCTTGCGAAGCGAGAGGAATTTTGGGATGAAGCCAGCGTCGATTGGGCGCTTCAAGATTCGCCGCCGCATCGCGGCGTCCAGCAGCTCATGGCGGACTTGAACCGCTTGCACCTACAAGAACCTGCCTTCCATGAGCTCGATTTCGAATGGGCGGGCTTCGAGTGGATCGAAGCCAACGACGCCGAGAACAGCGTGATCGCTTTTCAGCGGCGCGCGAGAAATCAGGACAATGCCATCGTCGTGATATGCAACTTCACGCCCGTGGTTCGCGATGAATATCGAGTAGGAGTTCCCCGCGCCGGTTACTACCGCGAAATTCTTAACACGGACTCCGGCTATTACTGGGGCAGCGGCGCGGGAAACGGCGGCGGAATCAACGCCGACCCTATACCGTGGAACGGGAAGCCGTGGTCAATCAGACTGCGCCTGCCACCTCTCGCCGCAAGTTATTTCAAGTGCCCCACCGATTGACGGACTGACAATCCTCATTTCTAAAGCGCAATTTTTCAGAAATTCCAGGGAACATTCTCGCGGCTGCCTCCGTACATAACGACAAGGGCCAAGAGGAGGTCTCACGATTATGCGAAGAGAGAAATCAGCGGTAGCGGTTTCGTGCTTGCTACTTGTGGCGACGATAGCCGTCGCGATCGGCATCGCCAGAGGCGCAACGACGCCGGCAAAACCGGCTGCCGAACGCTATCTGCACGTGAAGGTAGACGGCGGCGCAAAAGGTGAAAGCGTCAACGTGAACGTGCCGCTTTCGATGGCGGTGAAGATCCTGCCGACCATCAATCACGGAGACTTGCACAACGGCCGCGTGACGATTTCGAGCGCCGATATCAACGACGTTGATCTGCACGCGATACTCGACGCCGTTCGCACTGCACCTGACAACGAATTTGTGACCGTAAAGAGCAAAGAACAGGATGTGCGCGTGGCCAAGTCCAACGGAAATCTGATCATCCATGTGCGCGATTCCGGAAAAGAGAGCGGCAAGAGCGGACAGAAGGTTGATGTGACCGTTCCGATGAAAGTGGTCGACGCGCTGTTTTCGACCGCGAAGCAGAACGAGCTTGATGTGGCGGCAGCGATCCGGGCGCTAGGTGAAGCGGGCGAGACTGTGCTGGTAACTGTGCAGGATGCCGAGCAGAACGTGAAGATCTGGATCGATTCGAAGAGCGGGGCGGAATAAAAGCTGCGCCTTGAGGTGATGAATGATTCTGCTGGGTAAAATTGGAATTGGGATCGTGGGGACCGCGCTTGCTGGGGCTGGAATCATCTGTAGCGAGGGAATGATTTCAGTGAACGTGGAAACGAGGCAGCCGGAGAAGCATCACGTTTTTGTCGTGGCGCCGGCAATGCTCGTGCCGATTGCGATGCACTTCATTCCGAAGGAGCATCTCGCGGAACATGCGCACGAGATTCAGCCGTGGCTGCCGACGATACGGGCGAGCCTCGATGCGCTGAGCGAATCGGACGACATCACATTCGTAGAGGTGAAGGAGCCGGGGCACAACGTTCGGGTGGCGAAGAGCGGCGGATCCATCGTGGTGGATGTGAACGAGAACGACGAAACCGTGCACGTCTCAACGCCGATTCGAGCGATGTCCAGCGCGATCGAAGAACTTGCCGCAACGAGTCCTGCGCCCACGCGTTAGGCTAGCTGCGGATTCCTTTCCGGCGGGCGTCGCAAGCCCCTTGCAGGCGCTCGCCCGGAATGAGATTGCATCACGTGCCCGCGGCTTTCGGCGGAATCCAGTAAACTTCCTGCTTGAGCGACTGGTTTGGAAATCCGCGCCGCTTCAAAATTCCCATTCCCAATTCAATCATCTGCGGATGACCGCAAAGATATCCCGTTGTAGTATCGCCAGCTAGTCCCCACTGATCGCTATACTTGCGAATCAAGTCTTCCACGCGACCTGTCTCGCCGCGCCATTCCGGGTCTTCCCAAGGACGGCTGATTGAAGGAACGTAGGTTAGCCACGGAACTTCCGCGGCAACTCGTTCGATCTCCTCGCGATAGCCAAATTCGAACGACCTGCTGGCGGCATTGATCATGTAGAGATGCAAATCCGCCGGCATATTGTTCTCTTTCCAATCCTTGTGAAGGGTTCGGACGTAGGAAACGTACGGAGCGATACCGGTGACGGTGCAGAGCAGCAGATGATTTTTATGACCGCTCTTCAAATCGAGGGTGAAGCGACCCTTCGGAATTTTCCGCATACTGACTTCATCGCCGACATGCAACTGATGAAGCTGGGGAGTCAACTCACCTTGGGGGACGAGCTCGAAAAAAATTTCGAGTTGCGGTTCGTACGGCGACGAGACGATGGAATAAGCCCGCTCGATCAAGCGATCACCGTCCGGCACACCCAGCGTAGCGTACTGACCCGCAACAAAATCGAACTTGCCGCCGGGGTCGAGTTTGACTTTCCAGAGATCAGGGGATATCTCGTCGCGCTCGGTGATGCGGGCGCGGTAGAACTTGTCCCCGCTGAGGGCCATACGAGGTGTGCCTCCCAAGAGTCCCTCCAAACTTGGATGAAATTCCCGAGGCCTAGAACCAATAAAAAAAGACGCCCCGGCAGCACCGGGGCGTCTCGCGCAATTCGTTGAAGGAATCCTACGCGAATACTAGCGCTGTTGTCCACCGCCAAGCGCCATGGGATTAAAAGGCTGGGGCGTGCCCGTGATTTTGTCTTTGTAATCTGAATACACCTTGGTCAGCACCATCGTGGTGTCCTTCCCTTGATGTTTTACAAGACCGTATGGACCTGCGTTCTTAGCGACCCAGGTGTCACCGGAGCCGTCTTTTGCGCGATAGTGTTCGGTAGTGAAAGTTCCCGCTGGGACAGTGATCGATTCGCTGCCAAGGTCTTCGGCACCGTTTCGAGCATCGGTCGGGACGCGAGAATGATCTCCTCGTGCCATTCCGGCAGGCATCTCCATGGGAGGCTTGCCCGGAAGCTGCATGATCACCTTAGAGCTGTGGGTGTTCTCGCCGTCCATTACCAGAAGGGTCTTGAAAACAAGTTCGCCGCCCATTCTTTCGTCGGGCATGGCCATCTCCCACCAGTAGGCGTCCTTTCCATCGACGGTCTCTTTTCCTACGATGGCCATCTCCATGGTTTTATTGCCATCTTGCTTTTGGACTTCATAGGCGGCACCGGATCCGACCTTGGGATTGAAGACGCCGGCAAATTGCGGTGGGCCTCCGCCGCGCGTCATCTGTGCGAACGACACAGATGCCAAGCCGAAGCTGCAAAGAACTATCACTGCAAGACCGGATAGGGACTTCTTCATGGACACACTCCTCGGGTTTCTGGTTAAAGCACCCCAATATGGCCCCTATTGAACTACAAATCGCGGCCCTGTGTGTCTTCCATTTTTGAGAAATCGAACGAAGCGCTAATCTTCACGCCGCTCGGCGTGGCGACGAAATCGGCGCCTTTCTCGTTGGGCGTTATGGACGGCTCACCGCTCGCGGCTTTCTTCGGAAACAAGAAAATCACGCTTTCGATCGAGCCATCGGCGCCGTGCTGGATTTTTACGTCACTCGGCGTGAGCCTTTGCTTGGTGCGCTTCGTTTCGAGGACGGCGTTGCTCTTGAGGGCGCTTTCATCCGCGGATTGAAAGGGCTTCATGTTCGGGCCCGCGACGAGCACCTGATACATGTCGACCGGTTGTGCGAGGTCTTTCGAGGCATCCTCCGGCTTCAATTGGCCTTTCAGAATCGCGTTGCGTATTGCAGCTTCGCGAACCGTTCTCGATGAAACCCAGCGAACCACGAAGGGTGTCTCTGCGGTTGAAGACGGCTGGGGAGTTTGCGCGGGAGCGGAGGGCTGGCCATATTGTCCTCCTCCGCCCATGCCGCGTGTCTGCTGACCCGAAGAATTGGCAGCGCTCGTATCGGCGGGCATGCCGGAGGGAGAGGGCGAGGAACTTCCAATCTGCACGACTTTGGACCAGGGAGAATCGTTGAAGATTCGATGAATGTCCTTATCGTCCCACTGGTCGTAGGGCTTCGATTTCCACGGGTCGTTGGCGGCCCAAATTAGTGATGCGGCAACAAGGACTGTTGCGGCGGACAACACTACTTTGCGAAACATGTGTCCTCCATTCTCGGGCGGGCATTGTGTTGGGCGGGCTTTCCCTTTCGAATTCTGCGTTACTTAAGGCGAGGCACCGCACACACGAGCCTCTGTTATTTTGATGCGAAAAGGGAGGCAGGAGGCAGTCGAGGAAACGCTGTATTTATTGGCCAGCCCTGCGGGCGGCAACTGGATTGTCAGAAGGACGGTGGACCGATTCCGGAGGCGCGGATGCGCCCGTCACGCGCTCTACGCGATACATCGGCTCAACGCGGGATTCAAAGTGAGTGCGCATCAAGAGTTCGCCGACAAGACCCATCGCAAGCAATTGCACACCGAAGAGAGAGAGCATCATGCCGAGGATGAGCAAGGGGCCGTGCTGCACGAAGATCGAGGTGCCGAACAAAACCTTTTTTGCAAACAGGACGGTAAGGATCCCGCCACCTGTGATCATGCCGAGGAGTCCGGCTGGGCCAAAGAAGTGGAGCGGGCGGGTCATATAGCGGAGGAGGAATCGTATCGTGAGCAGATCGAAGAAGACCCGCAGAGTGCGTGAAATTCCGTAGTGGGATTTTCCGCCGGGACGAACGATATTCTTGATGGGCACTTCGACGATTTTTGCACCGTTGAGAGCAGCGAGAGCGGGAATGAAGCGGTGCATTTCACCGTACAGGCGTATGTCCTTGATGATTTCGCGGCGATAGACTTTGAAGGTGGTGCCGAAATCGTGGATGTCGACTCCGGAGAGCTTGGCCATCATCCAGTTGGCAACGCGCGAAGGCAAGCGGCGCATGATGAAATTGTCCACGCGCTTCTGGCGCCAGCCGCTGACAATGTCGCTGCCGGTGGATTCAAAAGTTTCCAGCATTACCGGGATGTCGTCCGGGTCGTGCTGCAGATCGCCGTCCATGGAAATAATGATTTCGCCGGAGGCGTAGTCAAATCCGGCGGCGAGGGCGGTGGTCTGGCCGTAATTGCGCTTGAGACGGACGACGGTGACGCGAGGATCATCAAGGGCAATCTCGCTGAGAATTTGCGGAGTCGCGTCGCTGCTCTGATCGTCCACATAAACGAACTCGACGGGTTCGAAGCGGCCAGTCATCACACCTGCGAGGCGGGCATGGAGTTCGCGGACGCTTTCCTGTTCGTCGTGAAACGGGACGACGATCGAATATTTCGGACGCAGGTCGCGATTTCCCAAGCTTCCTCCGGTGTCAGGGGCCACTACAAGCAGTATATGCCGGGCTGACTAGCGCATCAACGCGGAGTCAGACACGCCAGAGCCCGCCGAACACATTTTAGTTTAGCTCGCCGTAGGTGATTAAGCGAATGCCATGTTCTTCGATGGCACTCTTTACAGCGGGGTCGATGAGCGCATCCATCTCCGAATTTCGCTGCCAGGAGAGCCGCGTTTCGATCGTTTGCAGTTCGGCGTCTGAGATTCCGGGATGAAGCATGATTTCGGTGCTGCCTTCTTGAACGGCGCCAATCATCCGGCGGAGAGCTTCGGGACGGAGGCGGCCAGTCCTGGCGAGACCCAGGAAATAATCTGGTGACCGCAAGTCATACCTTCGCGAAGTAGATTGGAAGATGGGCGTGACCATTCGAGCCGCGGCGGCGGCGAAAAGTTCCGGCAACATAGCGGGGCGTTCGCCGCGCGAAGACTCCCACGAATCTCGCAGCTTCTCCATTGGTTTACGCACGCGCGGAATTCCGAGTTCGCGCGCTACACGGCTGAGAGCTCCCATGACAACTGGGTGCGCGTGGGTGTGCTTGTGGGTGTCGAGATGCGTCGGCTCGATGCCCGCTGCGCGTATTTTCAAGATTTGAGCTCGCAATTCCCTTTCGATTTCTTTGGGGCGGATCATTCCTGTGGAGAGGCGCGTTACGAAACTACCTAGCGAATCATGGAGATTGCCGTCTTTGGAGACAAGCGATGGGATTTCTTCGAGCGGAGCAATCGCTCTTCCACCTACGAGGACCAAGTGGCAGCCAACTCCGAGTCGCGGATTCAGTTTTGCGAGTTCCACGGCGTGATCGAAGGCCGGGCCACACGCCATCAGAGTAGCGCTCGTAAGAATTCCGTTGCGATGGGACTGGATAATTCCTTCATTTACTCCGCGGGTGAGGCCGAAGTCGTCGGCGTTGAGGATGAGTTGCTTCATCTGCGAGAGGGGCGTCTCCGTGAGGAGAAAATGATATCACGCGAAGCTCGTTGAAAAATTTTAGAGAGGGCTAGATGCGATTGATACCTTGAGGAGTTGTTGTGGCCTGTGCCGTAAATAACGGCGCACAGGCAGGAGTGCCTGTGCCACTGGAGACGTTCTGCCAGTGAGAGATGTCGCGGAATTTGCGAGTGGCGCGAAAGTCAAAATTAACCGGCGGGACGCCGGCGGTACGGCTGAATGCGCGGGCCGAATCGGCTGTGGGAGCGTCGCGTCGTCGGGCTGCCGATTTTTTTGCGGAGGCAATTTGCCAGCCATACGTTCGCGAAGAAGAGGCGCGAATGATGAATGGCCTGTGAAAGTTTTCAACAGTTCTGTTGAAAACCGTGTGGAAAAGCTTTGTTGCGAATCAAAAACCGAAGAAAACGTGGGGTTGATGCATTTTGCACAAGTTGTGTGCAGTTTTCACTGTAGTCAGAAAATTCTGGCGCGGGGCGTTTAATACCAATGAGCCGGCGGTTCGAGTTTTATTTCGACGGTCATTGCTTCGGAGTCTATCTCGTACCACTTGCCATACGTCTTCCAACCCTTTGCGACCACTTGAATTAGGATTTTACCGCGAGGAATATCGGGAACCTTCGCCGAGCCGTCCTCGTTCGTTTTCAAATTCAGTTCGCTGAGTTTGTCCTTATGGAATATTCCGCCGGCGACTGGGAAACGGACGTAGACGCTGGCATTACCAACAGGTTTATCGTCAGCGGTGACGCGAATTCGGAGTCTGGTTGTCGTTGGATCGGAAGGTTTGGAATCCTTCTTGCTGTCGGCGGGTTTATCTTGGGACGGTTTCTCCTGGGAAGTGGTTTGATTTTGTTGAGATTCCTGAAAGACCGCGCGCATAGAGGCGCGTGGCTGACCGCTGGAGAGAGTTGTGTACAGCAAGAACAGTGCCAAGATGATTCCGAACCCGCGTGAGGCGCGAAATATTCTGGGGCTAAACGCGAATCGCATAGCACTTCACTTCTACTCCATTCGGGCGATTGCCTCAAGAGTTGTGTGAGTCCGAGACTTTTTGCTCCCCGCAGCGCTCGATGCGCGAAAGAGCCATTTTGGCGGTGTATCTTTGCGACCCACTAATGCTGTGAGTTCAGACCCGCAAGGTATGATAGCGGGCGGAATATATCCGCTGCACTTTCATTCGGGAGGAAGCATGGGGTTTTCGACCGACGCCATCCATGTGGGACAAGAGCCTGATCCGCTGACTGGATCGATCGTCGCGCCGATTTATCAGACGTCGACGTATGTGCTCGAAGAGATGGGCAAGGATAAGGGTTACGACTACGCGCGGACGAATCATCCCAACCGAAAAGCGCTCGAGCGCACGGTGGCGAAGCTGGAAGGCGGCCATGCGGCGTATGTGTTCACTTCCGGGATGGCGGCAATCGATGCGGTTTTCCGGCTGTTGCGGCCTGGCGAGCACGCGATTCTTTCGCAGGCGGTTTATGGCGGAGTTTTTCGGCTGACGACGAAGCTGCTGGTCGATTTCGGTCTTGAGTTCAGCTATGTGGACACTTCTTGTCTGAAGAAGATTGAGGAAGCAATCAAACCGAACACGCGGATGATCTACGTGGAGACGCCGACGAATCCGACGATGATTGTGACGGATCTTGCAGCGGTGGGGGGGATCTGCAAGGCGCGGAATCTTACGTTCGTAGTGGACAATACTTTCTTGAGCCCTTATTTGCAGCGGCCGATCGAGTTTGGGGCGCACGTGGTGGTCCATTCGATGACGAAATATTTGAATGGGCACAGCGACTGCACGGGGGGCGCAGCGATTCTGACGCGTCCAGGAGACGCAGAGAAAATTTATTTTATCCAGCGGTCGGCGGGGGCGGGGCTGGCGCCGATGGATTGCTTTCTTGTGTCGCGAGGGATCAAGACGCTTGCGGTGCGGATGGACCGGCATAACTCGAACGGCATGGCGGTGGCAAAATTTCTCGAGTCGCACTCGAAGGTGAAGCGCGTGATTTATCCCGGGCTTGCTTCGCATGCGCAGTACGAAATCGCGAAGCGGCAGCAACGTGGATTTGGGGGGATGCTGTCGTTCGATCTTGGTTCGCTGGAGGCGGCGAAGAAATTATTGAACCATGTGCGAATTTGTTCGCTAGCGGAGAGCCTGGGGGGAGTGGAAACTTTGATTTCGCATCCTGCGCTGATGACGCATGCTTCGGTGCCGCCGGAGATTCAGAAGGAGATCGGGATTACACAAGGGCTGGTGCGGCTGTCGGTGGGCATCGAGGATGTGGAAGACTTGATTGCGGATTTGGATCGGGCGTTGACGAAAGTCTAGTCGAGATTTTGTGCTGCCCTATGGCGCTTGTGGCTTGCTTCGCTGGCGTGCGCGAAATGAATAGCGCGGAGATGGGGCGGGCGTCGTGGGCGCGTCTTAGACGCGCCCTACTGAGATTCATATTTACCGGCCGCCCCACCGATGACGAATTTCGCCGGGATTTCCGAAACAACAAACATTGCAAGCGCGGCTTCGGCGCGATAGGGTACCCTCGGTTGTTTTTCGAGGCTGCTTTCGTGTGCGTCAGGTTGTGTTTTTCTTTGTGAGCTGGTTTGTGAGCGAGGCTGGAATGAGCGATCGTCAAGAACCGTTGAAGCTTCAGGGCGGCGTGGCCGTGATTACCGGAGCGGGTTCGGGGATTGGGCGAGGACTGGCGCACCGATTGGCGAGAGAGAAAATGTCGCTGGCGCTGGCGGACGTGGATTCTGCAGGCTTGACTGAGACGATGGAGCAGCTTGGTGGGACGAGCGCTTCGCTTTCATGCCATCTGGTGGACGTGGCGGATCGGGGGCGCATGGAGCGGTTTGCGGCGGAGGTGATGGAACGGCACGGTCGCGTGACGCTACTGATGAATATTGCCGGTGTGGCGATGCATGGAACGTTTGAGCAGTTGACGCTGGAAGAGTTTGATTGGTTGATGAAGATTAATTTTTATGGCGTGTTGTACGGCGTGGCGAATTTTCTTCCGATTTTGCGGAGGGAGCCACGGGCGCACATCGTGAATATGTCCAGCATTTACGGAATCATCGCCCCGGCGGGACAGACCGCGTACAGCGCTAGCAAGTTCGCCGTGCGAGGATTTACTGAGGCGCTGATGCACGAGCTGGATGGAAGCTCGGTGAGCATATCGTGCGTGCATCCGGGAGGGATTCGAACGCCGATTGCGAAACGTGCGCGTGTGAGCGGGAAATCGGATCCGAAGGCTCGCGAAGTGACGCTCGAGATGTTTGATGTGTTGGCACAGATGCCGCCAGAGAAGGCGGCCGATCGGATTGTGGACGGGGTTATGGCGAATGAGCGGCGGATTCTTGTGGGCGGCGATGCGGTCCAATTGGATCGTATGCAGCGGTTGATGCCGATCAAATATTGGGATTTTCTGGTGCGACGCAGCCGGAAATTGATGCGGGTGATTGGCGAGCGGCGGGCGAAGAGCACGCAGGCGTGATTCGTTAAGTCTTTTTTTTCGGGGCGAGCGATTCCGCCAGCCACGAGAGATAAGCTCGGGATCCGGCGGCGATGGGCAACGCGATTATTTCGGGGACTTCGTAGCTGTGCAGGCGCTTGATTGCGGCCTGGAGCGCCGGGAACCTGCGGCGCGAGGTTTTTATTACCAGCAAAACTTCTCTTGCTGATTCGATTTTTTCCTTCCAGCGATAAATCGAACGTACCGGACTGAGCAGAATATTGCCGCAGGCGGCGAGGCGCGCTGCGACGAGGCTGCGGACAATATGCTCCGCTTCTTTTGCCGATCGGCATGTGACGAGCACGACCAGTTTGTCCGTCATCGAGGGCCATCTCGCCTGCATGGCGCGCGGCGGTCGCAAATTTACTCTTGCGAATCGCGTATTGCGTTCACCTTGCTTGCAAGCCAAGATACAATACGTTTTTATGGCGAGTGAAGCGATCCATTTCGGAACTTCGGGTTGGCGCGGCGTGATGGCCGAGGACTTTACGTTTGGCGGCGTGCGCCGAGCGTCTGCGGCGATTGCGGGGCACGTGCTTTCGCTGAAGAAATCCCCTACTCTGATTGTCGGCTACGATACGCGGTTCTTTTCCGAGGATTTTGCCCGGACGGCCGCGAGCGTGCTGGAAAAGCATGGCTGCAAAATTCTGTTTTGCAATGAATTCACGCCGACACCGACGATTGCGCACGCGATCCTTTACGGAAAACTCGACGGCGGCGTGAATATCACAGCCAGCCACAATCCCTTCGAGTACAACGGGCTGAAATTCTCGGGACCTGATGGCGGCCCGGCGCTGCCAGACATCACGAAAGACATCGAGAAGCGCGCTGCGGCACTTGGCGAGCAGCCCGGGTCGATGCTGGAGGTTGAGGACGACTTCCCGCGAATCAATCCGCGCGAGCCGTATTTTGCGCAACTGGAGAAGCTGGTTCGTTTCGAGGTGATCAAGAAAGCGAAAGGCAGCTTTGTTTGCGATGCACTTCACGGATGCGGTGCGGGATGGCTTGACGGGATACTGGGCAGCCATGGAGTTGAGCTTACGGCGATTCGAAAATCGCGCGACGTGCTGTTTGATGGCAGCGGGCCCGATCCATCGGAAGACCATCTAGCGCCGCTGAAAAAAGAGGTGATCGAAAAGAAAGCACTCGCTGGCCTGGCGACAGACGGCGATGCGGACCGGTTCGGAATTCTCGATCGAGATGGTTGGTTCGTTTCGCCCAATCACATTCTCGGGCTGGTATTTGATTACTTGCTTGAGACGCGCGGGTACAAATTGGGCGCGTCGCGAAGCGTGGCAACGACGCATCTGCTCGATGCGGTGGCGAAATTGCATGGCGTTCAGCTCTACGAAACACCTGTTGGCTTTAAGTATGTAGGTCCGCTTCTGCGCGACGACAAGATTGCGATCGGTGGAGAAGAAAGCGCGGGGATGACGATACGCGGGCACCTTCCGGAGAAAGATGGGATTCTGGCTTGCCTGCTGGTAGCGGAAATGATTGGAGCGCGACAAAAGTCGCTCAGGGAGCAGCTTCAGGATCTGTTTCTTCGCGTGGGCCAGGAATTCTGGCCGATTCGCGTGAATTTGCATCTGGCGCCGGACGTGCAGGCGCGGCTTGTCGGGCGTTTGAAGGAAACGTTTACTGAGTTTGCTGGACGTCACGTGGCCAAAGAGAATCGTCTCGATGGGATGAAACTGATTTTCGACGACGGCTCGTGGATACTGATGCGGCCGTCGGGCACCGAACCCGTGGTGCGAATTTATGCGGAAGCTTCTTCCATAGCCGCTGCTGAAAAACTTGCTGAGGAGGCTCGCGCATGGATCGGAAAGTAGTCCGGAGGAAGCGCGCGCGACGAGTCTTGCCGGAACCAGACGTGAAAGCGCCTGCGATACGTTTTGGCGCACAGATGCGCGAATTTGTGCGCCGAAACATGAATTGGTTTCTTGTGGCTGGTTTTGCCTTGCTGCTTCTTCAGGATATTTTTGGCACCCACGGAGTACTGGCGATGCGCCGCACGCAGTTACAAGCCAAGGAAGTGCAGCAAGAAATCGAGCGGCTCAACGAGGAAAATCGCAAGCTGCAGAGTCGCGTTCAGCATCTCAAGTCCGATCCGGCAACCCTGGAAGGGATCGCGCGGGATGAGATGCATTTGAAGCGCCCCGGGGAATACGTGTTCCCGATACAGCCGAAAGCGACCCCCTCGACCAACTCGCAACCTGCAGATCCCCCGAAGAAGCCCTAATTTTCAGTCGCGGGTTTCGCCGCGCGAAAATTACGTATCCGAGCAAGAATTTCAGCGCCGCGGCCTTTGTATCGAGTGCGCGCAATCGAAAGCAGAACCATCGCGGTAAAAATGATCGCTAGGCCAAACGTGGCCATGGGAATGGTCTCGGCGCGCTTCGGAAGAATCGAGAATCGGCCGTACACAAATTCGATGTGCACCCAATAGACGAGTAAGGAAGTCTGGCCGATCTGGATCAGCGGACTGAAGCCCCACTGCCCGGCTCCCCAGCGGCACCACGCGTATGCTAGAAAAACAATCATCATGAGAATTCCAACTCGCGCCAGGAAGAAATTGGGGCTGGTGTGCCAGTAGTCGTACTCGGCGTAGAACTGGCCTGGCCGCGCATCGAGCCAGGTGGAAAGATAGAAGAGCCCAAGGCCGGCCAAACCTACCAACGCGGTTAGCTTCGCCAAATTCTCCTTAGCCCAATTGCTGAACAGCAAAAACCCAAGAGCGAGACCAGCGAACGCAAATGCTGCCCAGGGAAAAATTGGAAAGAGCCAGGGCTGAGGCTTGTCGTAGATGTGAACGCCGTTGATGTATGACTCGAAATACCAGGGGAGCCATAGAATTCGCCAAGTCGTCCACAGGGGCGGGGTGGCGACCGCGATTCCGAGCGCGATGAAAATCGCAAGAATTGCGTTTGCGGCGCGCGTCTTTGTGAGTCGCGAGACGATTGCCATAAAGATCATCGACAGGCCGATCGCGTTCAGGATGTCGACTCGCAAGAGATCGGTCCAGGGCGCCCAAGGCTGGCCCAGAATGAACTCCTGCACGCGGAAGAGCAAACCAAGTGCGTAGATTTCCGCCCCGCGGCGGATCGTGGTGAGTGCGATTTCGTTGGCGGAGATGCCCTTGCTGCGCATGCGGTCAGTGACGAGCGCGAACGAGACTCCAGCCAGGAACAGGAAGAGCGGAGCGGGCAGCGTCCCACCGAGTTGAGACCATTTGATGAAGGAGCCTTCGCGTGCGGCGCCGCCCAGCCACGAATCGTAACAATGCGTTTGAAACATCAGGAGGCAGGCGAGGCCACGCATCCAGTCGATATAGGCGAGGCGTTGTTGTTTTCCGGGGGCTGCCATCAGTTGAATCGCGCCACAGAATCGCCGAGGCTGAAGCGCAAAGCAAGTTTTTCCCGGAACTCGTGCCCGCTCCAGTAAAATCCTCGGCGTGATGGCAAAGTCGAAATCATGGCAGATGAGTTTGCCTGTCGCCGTGGCGATCTGGGCTGTAGTCGTTTTGCTGGCGGCTTTTGCTGGAATTCACTTGGGCTATTCCGGATCGCGATTCGCGATTGCGCTGGGAGTGGCGGCGGCACTTTTTGCTTTTGAATTTTTCCTGGCCGTGCCGAAGGTGTTTGGCATCGTGCAGGGTCCGCTCGGGCAAAGAGGCGCGGTGCTGGCAGCGCTGGTGCCCCTTTTTGCGGTGCTGATTTATTCCCTGGGGGTGGGTGGCACCTGGAAATACACGTTGATCGGCGCAGCTTACGCCGTATTGCCGGCGTTACTGCTCGCGTCGAGCGCTGGACGCTCTGGCGTTACCTGCATGGACTATGCCGTTGCTGCGATCGTGTGGCTGCCCGTTGAGTTTCGCTGGATGTACCGGCTCTTTCCTTTTCCGCCGCAACTGACGCACACCTTAACAATCCTTCTGGCGCTCAGCACAGGCGTAGCTGCCTTTGTTGTGTTGCGGAGGCTCGAAGGCGTTGGCTACGCAATCGAGTGGGTGCGCGGCTCGGGCTGGATTGTGCTTTCACATTTTCTGCTGTTTGCGGCGATTGCAGTTCCACTCGGGATTGCCATCGGTTTTATCGCGTATGACCCGTCCATTGCACGACTGCGCTCGCTGCCCGCGGCTGTGATCGGAATCACATTTTTTACGGCTTGGCCGGAGGAATTTCTATTTCGGGGGATCTTGCAGAATCTTTTCTTGCGCACGCTGAAGAGCCAGTGGATCGGATTGGCCGTGGCGTCTCTTGTTTTTGGCTTATCGCATATTCTTCATGCGCCATTTCCGAATTGGAAGTATGTGATTCTTGCGACGATCGCGGGGATATTTTACGGGCACGCTTGGATGAAAACTGGCTCGCTGCTACCGGGAGCGCTCATGCATGCGCTCGTGGATATTTCCTGGCATGTGTTGTTTCGTTGATCCTTGCTAGCGTTCTGACGTAGCGCTTGCGCAAACGCCGCTACCGATCGTCGTTACCAAACGTTGTTTACCGAACAACACCTGCGAGCGGGCTTGACGCGTTCGCGTAAAGCTTTTTCTCGATACGGCCGGCGAGAAACGCCTTGCGGCCGGCTTCGACTGCGGCGCCCATCGCTTCCGCCATCAGGATGGAGTCCTGTGCGCCGGCGATTGCGGTGTTCATCAGGACGCCATCTGCGCCCAATTCCATCGCGAGTGCAGCGTCTGAAGCTGTGCCGACGCCTGCGTCAAGGATCAGAGGCACTTCGGTGATGCGCTCGCGCAAGATTCGGAGATTCGTCGTGTTCTGAATGCCCATCCCTGAGCCAATCGGCGCTCCGAGCGGCATGACGGCGGCGGCACCTGCGTCGATTAATTTGCGCGCGACGATGAGATCGTCGTTTGTGTAGGGTAGAACTACGAAACCTTCTTTCACGAGGGTTTTGGTCGCGCTGATGAGCGCTTCCGTATCTGGGAAGAGCGTTTGCTCGTCACCGATTACTTCGAGCTTCACCCATTCGGATAGTCCGACTTCCCGGCCGAGGCGTGCGGTGCGAACGGCTTCGTCTGCCGTGTAGCACCCAGCGGTGTTGGGGAGGATGAAGAAATTCTTGCGATCGATATAGTCGAGCAGCGATTCTTTTGTGCGATCGCTCAGATTGACCCGGCGCACGGCGACGGTGACCATGTCCGCGCCGGAAGCCTGGTGGGCTCGCGCCATTTCCTGGAAACTGCGGTATTTCCCTGTGCCAACGATAAGGCGCGAATGAAACTGGCGCCCAGCGATTGTGAGTTGCTCGGTCATTTCTTTTCCCTTCCCCGCGCTTATTGTACTCCGACGATAGCGATTCACGCACGCGCCTGGCAGCACAGGCGTCGATGGTGCCGGTGGGCGGCTTCGTTAGGCCAAGTGGTGAGGGCGCGGCTCTTCGACATCGGCGTAGAGACGGGCGATCACGTCCTGGTAGCGCTGTTCGATGACGCGGCGTTTCATTTTCATCGTGTAAGTGAGTTCTCCGGCGGCGTAGGTGAAATCCTGCTCGAGCAGAGCGAAGCGCTTTGGCTTTTCATACTGGGCGAGGGGCGCGGTGAGGCGTTCTATTTCGCTCGATAGAAGATCGCGTACCCACGGATCGCCAGTCATTTGAGTGGGCGTGGCAAAATCGTGGCCGGCTTTTCGCGCGGCGGCTTCTATATTCGCAAAATTTGGAACGATGAGGACTGATACGAATTTTCGCGTGTCGCCGACGACGATTGCGTTCGTAATGTAGGGCGAGGTTTTGAGCGTGTTTTCGATCTGAGCGGGCGCGACAAACTTTCCTGCGGCCGTTTTCAACAGCTCTTTTTTGCGATCGGTGATGATCAGGTAGCCGTCTTCGTCGAGGCGGCCGATATCGCCGGTGCGAAACCATCCATCGGAAGTGAAGACCTCGCGGGTGGCTTCGGGCTTGTGGTAATAGCCCCGCATGACGTTCGGGCCTTTGACTAGAATTTCTCCGTCCTCTGCGATTTTCACTTGGACGTTGGGAATCGGACGGCCGACGGTGCCGATTTTGTTTGCGGCCGGAGTATTCGCGGTGACGACAGGCGATGTCTCGGTGAGTCCATAACCCTGATGAATTGTCACGCCTACGGACCAGAAAAATTCTGCGAGCTCCGGCGCCAGCGGCGCGCCGCCCGCGGAAAATCTTTGGGTGCCACCGCCAAGCCCTTCGCGAATTTTCGAGTAAACAAGAGCGTCTGCTAGGCGCCAGCGTAGTTTCAGACCAGGCGATGGGGTTTTTCCATAGGCGCGCCACGGAACGGATTCTTCAGCGACGCGAAGCGACCAATCGAAAATATTCCGTTTGATACCCGATTCACGGCGGCCTTTCTCAAGAATATTGGCGTAAATCTTTTCGAAGAATCTCGGGACGGCTGCGGCAAGCGTTGGGTGCACTTCGAGCAACGCCTGTGGCACATCCTCGATGCGCTCGAGGTAGGCGATCGCCACTCCGTTGCAGATGTAGCTGTAAGCAGCGGTGCGTTCGTATACATGGGCGAGCGGCAAGAATTCGAGCGCAACATCCGATGGCAGCAGCTGGTGGTTGGAGGCGCTGTCGATGCAATTCGAGCTGAGATTTGAATGCGAGAGCATTACGCCTTTGGGCTCGCCCGTTGTGCCCGACGTGTAGATGATTGTCGCGAGATTGTCACCCTTGATTTCGGCTGCCCGGCGCCGATATTCGGCGACATCGGCATCTGTGGTTGACGCGATCAAGCTTTCGTATCGGAGGATGTCGCCGTCTAGCTCGCTACCGGGCGCGGCAGAAATTACATGTTCAAGGGCTGGAATTCGGCTGCGGCATTCGGAGATCTTTTTCGCCTGCGCTGCACCTGCAGTAAATACGACGCGGGCGCCTGAATCGTTGAGGATATAGACGAGGCGGTCGTGCGACTCGTTGAAGTAGATCGGCACATTAACCGCGCCGAGCCCTTGGACGGCGAAATCCGCCGTGTGCCATTCCGGGCAGTTAGGCGCGAAAAGCCCTACACGATCACCTGATACGATGCCGAGTTCAGCGAGCGCTTTCGACAGGCCGGCGACTCTGCGAAGCATTTCCTGCGCCGATATGGATTGCCAACCGGCGGGGATGCGATACATCTGCGCGCGCGGATTGGCGAAACGGTCGATGGCATCGAGGAAAAATTTTGTGAGGGCCGGATACTCGCTCGCCATTTCTTAAACTCTAGCGTATGGGCCCGAGGAGCGCAACGCGGCGCTACTCACGCGTGCCGCGGTGAGATAAGATGCCCGCAGAGGGAAATTTTATGGCGAAGCTTTCAACCGTAGAATCGATCGGTTATCAACCGGTGCGCGCCGCGCGTGGCAGCCAGATTTCGTGCAAGGGATGGCAGCAGGAAGCGGCGTTGCGGATGCTGATGAATAATCTTGATCCGGAAGTGGCTGAGAAGCCGGAGGATTTGATCGTTTATGGCGGACGCGGAAAGGCGGCGCGAAATTGGAGTTGCTTCCACGCCATTGTCGAATCGCTGAAGTCGCTTGAGGGGGACGAAACGCTGCTGGTGCAATCGGGAAAACCCGTGGGAATTTTTCGTACGCACTCTTATGCGCCGCGGGTGCTGATCGCCAATTCGAACCTAGTGGGGCATTGGAGTGATTGGAAACATTTCGACGAGCTCGATCGGGCCGGACTGATGATGTACGGGCAGATGACAGCGGGCAGCTGGATTTACATTGGGTCGCAAGGAATCCTTCAGGGCACCTACGAAACTTTTGCGGCAGCAGGGCGGAAGCACTTTCATACAGCGGACCTTGCCGGGAAACTTGTGGCGAGCGGTGGAATGGGCGGGATGGGAGGCGCGCAGCCTCTGGCCGCGACGCTGAACGGAGCGGCGTTTCTGGGCATTGACGTGGATCCGGAGCGTATCAAGCGGCGCGTGAAGAGCGGTTATTGCGATGTGATGGTGAATGATCTCGACGAAGCACTGCGCATACTGAAGAACGCGGTGCGTAAAGGCGAGGCGACGTCCGTCGGGCTGGTGGGAAATTGTGCTGACGTGATTCCTGAGCTTGCGCGGCGCGGAGTGGTTCCTGATCTTCTTACCGATCAGACGAGCGCGCACGATCCCATCGGCGGCTATATTCCGCAGGGGCTTGATGTGTCACAGGCGGCGGAGCTACGGCAGCGAGATCCGGAGACATATCGCAGGCGTTCCCTTGAATCGATGGCGAAGCATGTGGAGGGAATGCTCGCGCTGCAAAAACTTGGCGCTGTAACGTTCGATTACGGCAATAACATTCGGACGTTTGCCTACGAGCAGGGCGTTAAGAACGCATACGACTTTCCCGGATTCGTTCCGGCATATATTCGGCCGCTCTTCTGCGAAGGGCGCGGGCCGTTTCGCTGGGCGGCCCTTTCGGGAGAGCCTTCGGATATCCACCGCACGGATCAGCTTGTGCTGGAAATGTTTCCTCACGATGAAATCCTCTCGCGTTGGATCAAGCTGGCGCAGAAACGAGTGAAATTTCAGGGGCTCCCGGCGCGAATCTGCTGGCTGGGTTATGGTGAGCGCAACAAGTTTGGGCTGGCGCTGAATGATCTGGTCGCGCGAGGCGAACTGAAGGCGCCGATCGTAATTGGACGCGACCATTTGGATTGCGGCTCGGTCGCCTCGCCATTCCGCGAGACGGAAAAAATGCTCGATGGTTCGGATGCGGTGGCTGATTGGGCGCTTTTAAACGCGATGCTGAACACGGCAAGCGGAGCGAGTTGGGTTTCGATTCACAACGGCGGAGGGGTTGGCATCGGCTATTCACAGCACGCCGGACAAGTGACGGTGGCGGATGGAACGAAAGAGATGGCTTCGCGCATCGAGCGCGTGCTGACGAACGATCCGGGAATAGGTGTCGCCAGGCATGTGGATGCCGGGTATCCGGAAGCGATCGAGTTCGCGAAGAAGTCCGGCGTCAAAATTCCGATGGGTTAGGCTAAGGGATTAGCCCAACGATTGCGGAGATAGCGAATGATCGTCGTTACAGGTGCGACAGGACACACCGGTAAACCGGCGGCGGAAACGCTGCTGGCTGGCGGGGCCAATGTGCGCGTCGTCAGCCGGGACGCAAAGAAGCTCGACCAGTTTGTGGCCCGGGGCGCTGAGGCTTTCGTTGGCAACGTCGAGGACCGGCAATCGATGGCGAAAGCGTTCGAGGGCGCCGATGCCGTCTATCTCGTGGTGCCTGAAGACGCCACCCAGCCGGATTTGCGAGCCCATCAGGAGCGTGTTTCGGAGTCTTACGCAGCGGCGGTCGCTTTTGCGCACGTTCCTTACGTGGTGGCCTTGAGCAGTATCGGTGCGCAGCACGCGGAGGGCACGGGCCCCATCGTCGGCCTTCACAATATGGAACAGAAACTCAACCAAGTCCCTGATCTGAACGTGCTCTACCTGCGCGCGGGTTATTTCATGGAGAATCTCTTGCTGAGTATTCCGCCGATGCGCT
>Ga0210401_10002723_pt1 | contig 19358 bp, 13 predicted proteins | sample IncBWH32MmetaG_FD_150866 | JGI IMG/M metagenome (GOLD analysis project Ga0210401, IMG submission 150866) | Forest soil microbial communities from Barre Woods Harvard Forest LTER site, Petersham, Massachusetts, United States - Inc-BW-H-32-M | ecosystem: Environmental > Terrestrial > Soil >... | reverse complement strand
GTGGACTTGGAACAACTGGGTCTTATAGAACTGCACTTGGGCGCCGCCCGAGGCCATATGTTAGTGGGCGGCGCAGGCGCCCCGCTCCCGGTGGGCTCGACGCTAAAGGGCGGAGTGTTCTACTGGCAGGCTGCGCTAGGCTTCCTGGGAAATTATCAGCTTGTATTTGAGCGTCCGGATGGTAGTGAGGTTCGGGTTCAGGCGAACGTTGGCCCCAAGAGATTTACGAGCCAATAGCTGGTTCGGCGGCGGTTATTGGCGCTCTACAGTGGACCGATATGAACGTAGCCATCCAGCTGCAGGTTCACCATCGCGACCATGGCCCATAGATCAACCTCGATTTCCGGCAGAATATCTTTCCGGTCAATTTTCTTAGCCGTCACACCCTGGCCGCAAACACGGAAACTAACGCCAGCGGCGGTCAGTTTCTTGATCATCTCGATATTGGGGTTGTCGAGACCTTCCGTCCGGCTTTTGTAGGCTTCGTTGGTAAAGATCATTTCCTCTCCACCTTTATGGAGGATCACCGCGATCTTCCTGTGATCGGCCGGCACGCCATACTTGGCAAGCGTATTCACATAAGTAGCGATTGTTATCAGACCTGGGGTGACTTGGTCCGGCTTTGCGGCGGCCTTCCCGATATCGAACACGACCTTGTACATCCTGTTCGGATCGGGCAGCTCTTTTGCTCCCGGAACGTCCTTGGCGACCGGGCTGCCCGGCACCGCCAACTGTTGCCCATAAACCGAACCGGCCAACCCAACCAGGGCAGCCAACGCGGCAAAACTCAATGATCTTTTCATGACGACCTCCAGACTTGGGATTTGTTCTTCAACGAGACTAGCATGTAGTGAACTAGCGCTGCGAACTTAAGAGGTCACGAGCGAGTATCCCCGCTCCTGCGCGCGAGTGACGGCCACAACTCCGGCCGGGACCATCCGAACGTTACTCATGACGTTGGCGATCAACTCGCTGAAAATGGCTTCGGCGTTCCCGCCGACTTCCTGGGCAATGACCCCTGCATTACCGTGAGTGGAAAGCGAGCAAACAGCCAACTGCACGCCTTGCTTAAACAGCGAATCCAGCGTCGTGCCGCGATTACGCAGCAGTTCGCCGTAGCCTGCGACATTGTAAAGGTTCATTTTCGGCGGCAGTTTCGTTTTTGGATCGTCCACTTTGGATCGGGCGGCCAGCGCCGTTCCGTACTTGGCCCACATCGCATCGTTGTAGCCAAACGCTGCCGAACGGTGACGCGCAACGATCACAACCGCCACATCGCCACTTTGCAAACCATACTCGGACCGGTTCACATGTATGAAGTTGCCGGCGAAGGCGAGCGCGTCGCCGAAACCTTCAGGTGTAGTCGTATCGAAGACCACTCGATGTTTGCTCGACAGCTCGTCCATCCAATCGTCCTTCTCATGACGGGCCGGCTCCCAGTTCCCGCCGGCCGTCGGTTTCTTCTGGGCCATTGCGAGGCCAGTCATTGCGGCGAATGAGGCCAACCCGGTGTTCAGACGAGTGAGAAACGAACGCCTATCCGGCGGTGGCGGACATTGTTTACTCATGTGCACCTCGTTTTCCGATTGGATCTGAAAACTAGCAACAGCGTAGCACGGGCGACCAGGCGTGTGGCAGTTGTGGGCAAACTAGGCGCACGGGCCAAACCTTACACGGTACTTGATATAAACAGATCAATGCGCCTATACGATTACGCACCCCGGCCCGCGCACCTCAAATGGCTTCTCGATTCCGACCCGGCCATCCGTTGGCAGGTCATGAGGGACCTCACCGGTGAAGCGCCCGACGCGATTGCAGCCGAGCGGTCTCGCGTCGCAACCGAAGGCTGGGGAGCCCAACTTCTCGCCCTCCAATCTCCTGCTGGCAATTGGGGTGGGGGCCCTCGGGGGTGGAGAGACGATTTGCCGAAGGAGGAGCGAGCCTTGCTTATTACCCTCTACACTCTCGTCGTCTTGATGGACCTCGGTCTCGACCCCGCCAGCAAGCAGGCTCGCAAAATGATCGACCGCGTCGACCAGCGGCTTGTGTTTAAGCGACTCGACAACCGGCCTTTCCTTCGCGGCGAAACGGAGCCCTGCATCAACGGCCGAATCCTCGGCCTCGGTGCGTATTTCAGAAAACCGAACGACGCACTGGCGAAGCAACTCCTGGGCGAGCAACTCGAAGATGGCGGCTGGAACTGCGAAGCACCCCAGAGCCGGTGCTCTTCGTTTCATACCACCATCTGCGTGCTCGAAGGACTGCTCGATTACGAACGAGCAGGTCGCAAATCAGCGGCCATCACTAAGGCCCGCAAGAGGGCCGAAAACTATTTGCTCGAGCGCCGCATGTTCCGCTCGCTTCGAACCGGCGACGTCATCAAAAAGCGCTGGCTCCGCTTCTCGTTCCCGACGTTTTGGCACTACGACGTCTTGCGTGGACTCGATTATCTGCGTAATGCAGGCATCCAACCCGAACGCCGCGTCAGTGAAGCCATCGAAATCGTGACCAAGCGCCGGCACCAGAACGGGCGCTGGCCGCTCAACCTCCTTCATCCCGAACATATTCCATTGGAAATGGAGACCGCTGTCGGCAGCGCAAGCCGCTGGAACACACTGCGCGCTCTCCGAGTTCTGCGTTGGTACAACAACTCAAAAGTGGTAGTTGCGCCACTCGGAAGATGAGTCGCTGGAACATCGCTAGTCGAAGTTCCGCTACTCGCCTGCCTTCTCACGTTCCCTGTCAGCAACTTCCCAATTCCCGCCCCGTTGCGTGCCTAAGCCGCATGTTATTCAGAAGTCATGAGTCCCTTGACAGGATGGAAACCCACCGCACCGCCATTGTGCCATCACGAGGATGGCTTCGTTTTTTCAAATCAAGCGCTCAGCGCCAACGCCCGAGTGCGTCCATCACTTCTACGCCAGCCTCCGCTCTTCGCCCGGGGATGGCTTCGTTTTTTCAAATGCCCAATGGGCAACCCGAAAATAGAAACCCGAAACTATGACGAAAAACCGTGCTTCAATGATAGTTACACTCCTTCGCGAGTGTACCGGAGTGCAATCCATATAGGTTGTGTCACCCAAGAACGGCTTCAAGGAAATTCTTCGTCCGGTATATCACATGCTCTGCCGGACCTATCTCCGCGCCCTAGTCGGCACCATGGAACAGACCGAGTTGATGGAGTATGACTGGGACAAACGGGCTCGTGAGAACGCACGGCGTTATGTTGCGACCGGAAAAGACAACTGGACGGATCAGGATTTCTTCGCTTCCGGCGAGAGGATTGTTACCGACCAGATTCTCACAGACATGCTGAACGTCTGCCAGGGAAAATCTCCCGATCAGATGCGCGTCCTGGAGATCGGATGCGGACCCGGGCGGGTAACCAGGGCGCTTGCTCGGATGTTCGGCGAAGTGCATGCGGTTGACGTGAGCGGCGAAATGATCCAGCAAGCCCGTCTCGCTCTCAACCAGTACCCAAATGCGAAGGTGTACCAGAACAACGGCACGGACCTTAGCGTCATCCCGCCGCTGCCGTTCGATTTCGCATTCTCATTCTTAGTTTTTCAGCACATTCCCAGCTACCGGATCATCAAGAATTATGTCCGTGAAACCCACCGGCTTCTGGTACCAGGAGGACTATTTAAGTTCCAGGTTCGAGGGAACACCGCCGACAAGTCAAACGCGAACGACACGTGGGTTGGCATCCCGATTTCGGATCGCCAGGCTGTAGTCTGTGCAAACGAATGTGGTTTCGAGGCAAGGCACCGCGTAGGCGCTGGTACTGAGGAGTTCTGGTTGTGGTTCTTCAAGAGGGATCGGTGAATCTGGCGGATTTAGACCACTGAGTCCGGCCTCGGTAACAGCTACTGACGTGCCTTCTCATGTTCCCAATCATCAACTTCCCAATTCTGTCCCCGTAGCCTAAGCCGCATGTTATTCAGAAGTCATTAGTACCTTGACAGGTAGAAACCATGACGAAAACCGTGCTTCAATAATAGTTACACTCCTTCGCGAGCGTACTACGGGAGGGCAATCCAGATTGAATCAGGCAATTCTCGCCCTGGAAGACGGAACGGTCTTCGAGGGCAAGAGCTTTGGTGCGCAAAAAGACAGGCTGGGCGAGGTCGTCTTCAACACCGCCATCACCGGCTATCAGGAAATCTTCACTGATCCTTCCTATGCCGGTCAGATTGTCGTGCTCACGAACCCTGAGATCGGCAACTACGGCGCCAATCAGGATGACCAGGAGGCGGCACACCCCTATATCGAGGGGCTGGTGGTCCGTGAATTCTCCTCCATCGCCAGCAACTGGCGTTCGGAAGAGAACGCCGAGCAGTTTCTCGCGGACAACGACGTTCCGGTAGCGGCCGAGATCGATACCCGGGCGCTGGTCCGCCACCTGCGCACACGCGGCGTGATGCGCGGCATTCTCGCCGTCAATGGCGGCGACTCGAAGGACTTGATCGAGCGTGCCCGCCAGTCGCCTTCCATGGCCGGCCTGGATCTGGCTACCCGAGTGTCAACCAAGAGCAGTTACACCTGGCAGAAACCTGTCTCCGCTTGCTCGCCTTCCGAGACGGTTGGCAATGCGGTGGATCCTTGGTGCCACGTGGTGGCCTACGATTACGGAATCAAGCGGAACATCCTGCGGCGCTTGATCCACGTGGGCGCGCGTGTGACCGTAGTGCCCGCTCTCACATCGTCCGAAGACGTTCTCGCCCTCGAGCCCGATGGCATCTTCCTCTCCAACGGACCAGGCGATCCAGAGCCTCTCCAATATCAGGCGCAGCAAGTGCGCAATCTGATCGGCAAGAAACCGATCTTTGGCATTTGCCTGGGCCATCAGATCCTGGGTGTCGCACTGGGCGGCAAGACCTACAAACTGAAGTTCGGTCATCGCGGCGCCAATCACCCGGTGCTGAATCAGGTCACGCAAAAAGTAGAGATCACTTCGCACAACCACGGCTTCGCGGTGGACCCGGATTCGCTCAACGCTAATGAAGTCGAATTCACACATCTCAACCTTAACGACCAGACGTTGGAAGGCTTCCGTCACCGCAGCGAGCCGGTTTTCTGTGTTCAATATCATCCTGAAGCTGCGCCCGGCCCGCACGACTCGCTTTACCTGTTCGACGATTTCATGAAGCTGATCAAGGACACTAGCCGCTCATGACCGGGGCGAATTCCTAAATGCCCCGCCGTAACGACATCCACCGTATCCTGATCATCGGTTCTGGCCCCATCGTCATCGGCCAAGCCTGTGAGTTCGACTATTCCGGCGCCCAAGCTTGCAAGGCGCTGCGCGCCGACGGCTATGAAGTGGTGCTGATCAACTCCAATCCAGCCACTATCATGACGGATCCGGATTTGGCTGACCGCACTTACATTGAGCCGTTGAGTGTTGCTTTCGCCGAAGAAATCATCCGCAGAGAACGCCCCGACGCGCTGCTTTCCACCGTGGGCGGCCAGACCGGTCTGAATCTATCGGTGGATCTGGCGGAAGCCGGAGTGCTGGATAAATACAATGTGGAGCTGATCGGCGCCAAGATCCAGTCCATCAAAAAGGCCGAAGATCGCCTGCTGTTTAAGGACGCCATGCGCAAGATCGGCCTGGAGACGCCGCAATCGCAGCTGGTCAACAACATCGACGACGGCGTTGCCTTTGCCAATCGCATCGGCTACCCGGTGATCCTGCGTCCGAGTTTTACCATGGGCGGCTCCGGCGGCGGCATCGCCTACAATCGCGAAGAGCTGCATGAAACGCTGGAGCGCGGCCTGGACCTTTCGCCGGTCCACGAAGTTCTAATCGAAGAGAGCGTGCTGGGCTGGAAGGAATTTGAGTTGGAAGTGATGCGCGACCTGGCCGACAACGCCATCATCGTCTGCTCCATCGAAAATTTTGACCCCATGGGTGTTCATACCGGCGATTCCATCACCGTTGCGCCGGCCCAAACGCTGACCGATCGCGAATATCAAATGATGCGCGACGCCGCACTCAACTGCCTGCGCGAAATCGGAGTGGACACCGGCGGATCGAACGTCCAATTCGCCATCAATCCCGAGAATGGCAAGATGGTGATCGTCGAAATGAACCCGCGTGTATCGCGCAGTTCCGCGCTGGCGTCCAAAGCTACCGGTTTTCCGATCGCCAAAATCGCCGCTAAATTGGCCGTGGGCTATCGTCTGGACGAGATCAAGAACGACATAACCAAGGTCACGCCGGCATGCTTCGAGCCGACACTCGACTATGTGGTGGTGAAGATTCCGCGCTTTCAGTTTGAAAAATTCCCCGGCGCTGAGCCGGTACTCGGTACGCAGATGAAGTCGGTGGGCGAAGTAATGGCCATCGGACGTACTTTTAAACAGGCGCTCGCGAAAGGCATCCGCAGTCTCGAGACCGGCCGGGCCGTGAAATCCGAGGTCTTCGAGGCTGCGCTCATCCGCCAACGCCTCATCACTCCCAATCCCGACCGGCTGGGCTACATCCGCTTCGCCCTCGAGCAAGGCTGGACCGTAGAGCAGATCCACGAGATCACCGCCGTCGATCCCTGGTTCCTGAAACAGATGCGCGAAATGGTGGAGCTCGAAACTGTACTGGCGAAAGAAAGCTTCGATAGCGTACCGCGTGAAATGCTGCTTCGAGCCAAGCGCGACGGGATTTCCGATACGCGTCTCGGCCTGCTATGGAACACGGGCTCTCAAGCGGTGCGTAAGAAGCGCCAGGCGCTAGGTATCAATGCCGTCTTCAATCGCGTCGACACCTGCGCCGCCGAGTTCGAGAGCTTCACGCCCTATCTCTATTCGAGTTACGAATCGGAAAACGAATCCGCGCCGAGCGATCGCAAGAAAGTTATGATTCTCGGAAGCGGTCCGAATCGCATCGGCCAAGGCATCGAATTTGATTACTGCTGCTGCCACGCATCCTTCGCGCTGCAGGAGTTTGGGTATGAGTCGATCATGGTCAATTGCAATCCGGAAACTGTTTCCACCGATTACGATACCAGCGACCGGTTGTATTTCGAGCCTCTCACCCGCGAGGAGGTTCTGAACATTTACGAGACGGAGAAGCCCGACGGACTGATCGTCCAGTTCGGTGGGCAGACGCCGCTGAACTTGGCGCTGCCGCTGAAAGCAGCGGGCGTTCCGATTATCGGCACCGATCCTAACGACATCGATTTGGCGGAAGATCGCAAGCTGTTCGGCCGGCTGCTGGACGACTTGGAGATTCCGTCGCCCGAAAATGGCGCCGCCACCAGCGAGGAGGAAGCCTGCGCGGTCGCGCGCCGCATCGGATTTCCAGTGCTGGTACGCCCCAGCTACGTCCTGGGTGGTCGCGCCATGGTGATCGCTTATGACGAGGAGATGGTGCGTCGTTATATGCGCGAGGCGGTGGTATTCTCGCAAGAGCGTCCGGTCCTGATCGACCGGTTTCTGGAAGATGCAACCGAAGTGGATGTCGACGCTCTGGCCGATAGCGATGGCGGCGTACTCATCGCCGGCATCATGGAGCACATTGAAGAGGCGGGCGTGCATTCGGGCGATAGTTCCTGTGTTCTTCCACCGCAGGGGCTTTCCGGCGCCGTGCTCCAGACCATTCAGGAATACACCGCCAAGCTGGCTCGGGCATTACGTGTGATCGGACTGATGAACGTCCAGTACGCGATCAAGGACGGCGCCGTGTACGTGCTGGAAGTGAATCCCCGGGCCTCGCGAACGGTGCCGTACGTCAGCAAAGCGACCGGCGTGCCGCTGCCCAAGATCGCCGTCGGCCTGATGCTCGGCCGCAAACTCTGTGATTTTGGATATCTCACCAAGGGGCAGACCACGGGTGTTTTGCCGGTCTCGCAATGCTTTGTCAAATCGCCTGTTTTTCCGTTCGCCAAATTCCCGGGCGTCGATCCGGCTCTCGGTCCGGAGATGCGCTCCACCGGCGAAGTGATGGGAATCGGCGAGAACTTCGGCGAAGCATTCGGCAAGGCGCAGTTGAGCGCCGGTACTCCACTGCCCGACAGCGGCACGGTGTTCATTAGCGTCAACGATCGCGACAAAGCCGCCGCGGTCGAAGTGGCCGCGAAATTCGCCGAATTCGGATTTAAGCTGGTGGCCACGCGCGGCACCGCGGCGGTCCTAAAAGCGGCTGGACTCCCGGTGAAGACCGTTTTCAAAGTGAACGAAGGCCGGCCCAATACGGTCGACTTTCTGAAAGTCGGATCACTTCAGTTGGTCATCTATACCACCACCGGCGCCCATTCTTTTAGCGATGAGCAGGCTATCCGGCGCGCCGCGGTGACCTACCGAGTGCCGTGCATCACAACCATAAGCGGCGCCAAGGCCGCTGCGCAGGCTGTTGCTTCTCGCAGACGCGACCCGATTCGGGTGTGGAGCCTGCAGCAGATTCATCAGTCGGCGGCCAGCGGCTAGACACTGATCACGATTCCAGCAGGCTTTCTTTCCAGAGCTTCTGGCCCGCCATTGATGTATGACAGCTCCACGCGGCTAAACCGAGAACGAAGGCCAGCAAGAAAAGGTCGCTGCCAAGATACCAAGCACTGGCATGCAGCGTGGTTTGCAGCCCCGCGACGAGGCTATTGGTAAATATGTAGATTCCTAGGGCGAGTAAGCCGAATCGCCAGGCTATCACTGCCAACAACCCGTAAGCAAACAGGGTTTCCAGACCATCTATCACCGGGTGGTTGCTTCCAAAAACGTCTCCCGCGGAGAAAATGATCGCCAGGACCATCGACGCTAGCCACTCATTCCGCAAGAAAGCTCTCAGAAGAAAGAGCAGCAGGAAAAACATAAGCGTGTCGCGAATACCGTGCGGCAAGCTTACCAGGCAAACTGTCAGAGTACTGCGTAAGCCGAGTAGGACCGCGGTTGGGCCAAGGGTTGGAGGCAGATTGGATCCGAGCGTTAACGCATCCACCGCTTGGGACAAGGCGTGCACGCCAATCCCCGCTGCCATGCCGATCAAAACATCGCGGCCGACGATTGGATCGCGCCAGTGCCCCGTCAGGATTGCGGTCCAGGAGATGAGAGTCTGCGGCCAACGCCGGCGGACATGGGGCTCCAACGCGATATACATGATGTAAACCGTGAAGCCGTAGAATACCGCCGTGCACACCGCGAGAATAGCCATCCCGAACGTGCCCATCGAAGCGGTAAAGTGACTGCGGCAGATCCAAAGCGCCAACTGCACACCGCCAATCCAAGAGGCCAGCCGCCAGGCCCCCTCGCGATCACCCCGGCCCTGCTTCAAACTTCGCCGGGCGAGCCAACCGCCTCCGAAGAAAATCGCTAGCAGTATGACCGCGAAGATGATCACCTGGCCCCACGCTCCCCTCGATGGTCCCTGGGGCGCGCGACCCGTGCCGGTCCAAGGACTGATGAGCGCGAAAGCCACCGGTTTGCCGCGGAGAGATGCGGCTTCCACGCGAAGCGGCCGATTCGATTCAGGCCATGTGCCGGTCCACGCGGCGCGCGTGTCGGAAGTTGCCAGCCATGTCCGGAGTGGTTCTGAGGACTGGAATTTCGTAAGATCCAGGCCCGCGGCTGCAAACAGCGGTTTCCAGTCGATTTGCGGGACGTCCTTGGCGGGCTGCAGCTGCTGGTCGGGAATTCGCTCGAGATACAACAAGCGGCCCTGGGGATCCAGTTGAAGACCAATCATACCGGACAAAATGGGTGCTGGATCCCCGCGGTCCACGATGCCCGGAGTCAACAGATCGTCGTGATAACTGTCGGCGGTCAGCGGATAGGGGCTTTGGCGATACCAAAACAAAAACGGCGTCGGCCGTTGGGACAAGATCTTGCTCCAGTCAGGTACGGGCTTGTCGTTCTTCTCAATGTACTCGACGAATTTGTTATCCCAATCAAAGCCGTAGTCGTTATCAATGGCGGAGACATCGATACCGAGTCCTTGGATGACGTCCCTGGCCTTCTGCGACAGAACTTCGGGCGAGTAATCGAGATGAATCCTCTCGAGAGCGCTCCTCCGCACCGCCAGAGCGTAATAGGCGGCTAAAGACAAAATCACGAACGCGAGTAAAGTCATCGCAATTTTCGGCGCGAGCCCTACGCCCTCACCCGCCGCGGCGACCATTTGAGGTGACGGCGTCTCTCCGGCGGCGAGCGCGGCGGCGAGAGGATCTCCGCCCGGCAGGGCAGCAGCCACCGCCAACGCGGACGCCGGCCGGCGTGACGGCTCAGGGTCCAGACATCGTAGAATCACGCGCTCCACCGCCGGATCGAGATCCCGCACCAGCGATGTCAGGCTGATGGGGGTCGTGCCGGTTTGTGCCCGCACCAGTTCCGCCAGAGTGCTGGCCTCGAACGGGCGCCGGCCGGTGAAGACTTCATACAGCACCAGGCCCAGAGCATAGATGTCGCTGCGCGCCGTGACCTCTTTGCCCGAAAGCTGCTCCGGCGCCATATAAGCGGGCGTGCCGTTCCGCACTTCGGTGCCCGCGATCTGGTCCGCCAGGCCGGCGAGGCCAAAGTCAGTCAGCAGGACTTGGCCGCGCGCATCCAGCATGACGTTGCCCGGTTTCAGGTCGCGATGCAGGACGCCCTTTTCGTGGGCTGCAGCCAAACCTGCGCACAGTTTGCGCGCGATCTCTATTCCTTTGTCGCTAGGAAGACGGCCGATGCGGCGCAGCAGCGAGGCGAGATCCTCACCATCCACGTACTCCATCGACAGAAACATCTGGCCGTCGATCTCGCCAACGTCGTAGACGCGGCAGACGTTGGGATGGGAAACCTGTCGCGCGATGCGAACCTCATTTCGGAAACGCGTGAGAGCCGCTTCGTTCTCTCCTATGCTTTCGGGGAGGAACTTCAGTGCTACCGGCTGCTCCAGGGTCAGGTCATCGGCCCGGTAGACTTCGCCCATCCCGCCTCTTCCGATGAGCGATATGATCCGGTATCGTCCTGCCAGGAGCGTCCCAGGTAAGAACCGGCTCTCGCGCAACGATGTGGACGAGGGGCTTCGGCCGCCAGAGCTTGGGGATTTCGGCGTGGCTGGGCGGAGAGAAGCTACGGTACGGGTCGCGTACGCCTCTTCGGCCACCTTCTCGCCACAAGAGGAACAGAAGCGAACGTTCTCGGCTATTTCAGTCCCGCAGGCGGCGCATTTTGCCATAGAGCTGTTCTCTAGCGCTGGCTGGCTTCGCCCGCGCCGACTCTCTGATTGAAGTGAGCCGACTTGCCGCGCGGAATGGTCAACGATTTCCAATTTGCGTGCTGAAAATGTTTGGCAAGGAACACGATCTGGCCGCAATGATACGAGTAATGGCCGATCTGCCGGTTGATAGCCTGCATGACGGAGTGCGCTTCGCCGCGAATCGTGATGGCGCGCTCCATGTCTGGATCTGACAGCGGTTCCAGCGCGGTGAATAAATAATTCCAGCCCTGCTCCCAAAGGTTCATCAGAGCTTTGCGCGTGGCGGGCGGATCTTCAAATTCGCTGTCGCGATTGCGGTCCGGCTTCTCGCCATCGGTGGTGAGAAAGTCCATCCATCGCGAGCGCATGTTGCCGTACATATGTTTGACGATGATCGCGATTGAATTCGACTCGGCATCCAGCACTTCGAAAAGCTGGTCGTCGGTCACTTGCTCCATGGCGCGCTCGGCCAGCTTCTTGTAATAACGAAAAAGCGTCAAGGAATCTTCCAGGTAAGAGGTGGTGAATTTCAGAGCCATGGTTAATTTTCCCGAGACCGCGAACCCGAAATTCGTAGTCTCATGGGGTATCGTAACTCAACCAGGAGGAACAAATATGAACATTGGTGTACTGGTGCTGGCCACACCTTGGCTGGTGACGAAAGAGGTCGTGCAGGAGCCGGGCGACTTGACCGGGAAAATCCTCATCGACGTGACCAATCCGGTGTTGCCGGATCTTTCCCGATTGGCGCTGGGCAACGCCACGTCCGCGGGCGAGCATGGCCGGTTGGGCACGCGGAACGGTCAAACAACTGGCCGGTGAACTGGGTTTCAAAGGCGTAGATGCCGACGCGCTCACCCAGGCCCGTGTGCTGGAGCCGCTCGCGCTGTTATGGATCTCGCTGGCGTTCAAGGCCGGGCTGGGCCGCGAGTTCGTCTTCAAACTATTGCGGCGTTACCCCCCTTTCGTTGACCCATTAAAGAACAGGTCGATCATATCTGTGTTATACTACTGCAAATTTCGTTGAAGGGGGTTACCCATGAAAGCACCTCTGGCTTCTCTTAGGTGGGTTCTTCTGGCCGCATTTGCAATCCTCTGTGCGTCCATACTCTCTGCGCAAAACTTTGTGGGCGGCGTCCGCGGCCTGATCCAAGATCAGGGTGGGGCCGTGATTACCGACGCCAAAGTCGTGCTGACCAATTCCGCGACGGGGGTCATCCGGGCGACGAACAGCAATGCTTTAGGCGAATATGTGTTCGCCCAACTCGAGCCGGCTACCTATTCCATCTCGGTCGAGGCTCCCGGCTTCAAGAAGCTGATCCAGACGGGCATCATCGTCAATACGCAGGAGAATGTCAACGTCGATCTGAAGATGGAAATCGGCCAGCTTACCGAAAGCGTCCAGGTGACAGCCGAAGCGGCGTTGATCGAGAATACCAACGCGTCCAACGGCCAGGTGTTGACCGAGCAACAGATTGCAGATCTTCCGAATCTGGGCCGCAACGTATTTCTGCTCTCCAAGCTGGCGACCAACGTCGCCACGGGTGGAGACCCGCGGTTCAATCGTTTCCAGGACCAAAGCGGCTCTTCCCAGATTTCGGTGGGCGGCGGTCCGATTCGCGGGAACAACTACCTGATCGACGGGATTCCGGTCACCGATTCCACCAACCGTGCGGTGATCATCCCCACCGTCGAAGCCGTGCAAGAAATGAAGCTTCAGGAGGGCACGTATGACGCCACCATGGGTAGAACAGGCGGAGGCGTCTTCAACACGGTGCTGAAAACCGGAACCAACGGTTTTCACGGAGACGTGTTTGGCTACTACCGGACCACGGATTTCTCGGGAAATACGTTCTTTAATAATGCAGCTGGTAAACCGCGGGATCCAACGTTGTTTAAGAATTTTGGCGGCGGAATGGGGGGCCCCATCTACATTCCGAAAGTCTACAACGGCAAGAACAAGACGTTCTTCTACGTGGCGCAGGAAGCCTACCGGCAGCACACACCCCAGACCGATTCGTATGGCCTGCCGACCGCGCTCGAGAAGACGGGCAATTTTTCGCAAAGCAGTGTGACCATTTTCGACCCCATGTCGACGCGACCCTGCACCGCCGCCGATAACTGCCCGCCTTCGGCAGGAGGCTATGTCCGTGTTCCGTTTGCGGGAAACATCATTCCGGCCAGTGCAATTAATCCGATCGGCCAAAATATTATCAACTACTTACCGAATCCGCAGAGGGCGTCGGCGACTGGAGCGCCCAACTTCATTGGAAGCAATTCACTATTCGATCGCGCCGATGAATATGCCTATAAGGTGGAGCACAACGTGACTGAAAAGATCCGGCTGAGTGGATCTTTCATGTACTATAAAAGCCGCGAGCCGGGTGGAAACTCTCTCGGAATCGTAGCGGGCGCCACGCCTAGTAATACCCCCTATCTGCTTTACCGCCATGTGGACGCGACGGCGCTTAACGCCATCCTCACGCCGAATCCCACGACGGTTGTGTCATTACGTTACGGCTTCAACCGTTTCCCCAATTTCACGGAGGGCGTCAGCGCCGCTGCGGGATTCAACGAGGCGTCTCTGGGTTTCCCATCCAACTTCCTCAATGGCCTCCAGTCGCACTATTTCCCCCAAATCACTTTTAGTAACGAGAACTTCAGTCTCAGCAACGTAGCCATCACCCCTCAAAACTTCTATTCCAAAAACGTCCTGGGCAGCGTTTCGAAGAATATTGGCCGGCACAACATTACGACTGGATTGGATTACCGCGTGCTCAATAGCGGGCCGACGGTTACCTCGAATGCGGGGATCTTTACCTTCAACGGAGTGTTCTCGCGCCAGTACCCGACTGTAACCAGCACCACCACAGGGGCGGATTTCGCTGATCTCTTGCTGGGCAATCCGTCGTCCGGATCGGCCGCCACCGGTGTGTTGCTGAATAACTATGTGCGCTACTACGGAGGATACCTTCAAGATGATATCCGCGTGAGCTCCAAACTTACCTTGAACCTTGGAATCCGGTATGAATATGAGACCGGTGAAAGAGAGGTTGGCAATGGCATGGTGACGAACTTCGCCCGCACGGCGACCAATCCCATCGCGGCGAGCCTCCCGGCGGGGGCAGGTGTGATCCCTTACGGTGTGATTCAATTCGCGGGGATCAACGGAGCTCCGACTTCGTGCTGTAATCCTTCGCATACGAAATTCGGCCCGCGCGTCGGAGCGGCCTATCAACTGACATCCAAGACGACGCTCCGCGCCGGAATCGGGATATTCTATGCGCCCATGGTCTTTAACTATAACGACTCTGCTCCGGGGTTTACGCAGACCACGACTTACAACCCCAGCAACGATGGAAATAAGACCCCGGCAAACTCCTTGAGCAATCCGTTTCCCACCGGCATCATTCAACCTTCGGGCAATACGCTTGGCGCGTCGACGGCGCTCGGCTCAACTTTCAGTTTCCTCGATCCCAACAAAACCGGAGGCGGAACTGTTTACCAATATTCCGCGGATATCCAACAGGAGCTTGGTAAAGGCATCATGTTCGAGATTGGCTACGTTGGGTCACGCGCGAACGGCCTTACTTCGTATCCGACCTCGAACGGCGTTCTGCCGATTAACGAATTGAGCCCCGCCAACGTTGCGCTTGGACAGGCGTACCTGAATCAGTCGGTTCCGAATCCGTTTTTCGGTTTACCCGGAATCGGGGGCGTGCTCACCGGCGCTACGACGACGCGCGCGCAATTGTTGTTGCCTTTCCCAGAATACGGCCAAATCAGCCAAAATACGACCATCGCACACTCACGGTACGACTCTCTCATCATGAAGGTGCAAAAGAGGTTCAGTCGCGGGCTGACGTTCCTGGGAACGATGACTTGGCAGAGGAACGAAGACAATGAATTCAGTTCCGGAAGTAGCAACGCTCTCAATACGCTCGGTAGCGCACAGCAAGGCCATATTCAGAATATTTACAACCTGGGCGCCGAGTGGGCGTTGGCGGCAATCGACCAGCCACTCCGGTTCACCGGCACTTGGACCTACCAGCTTCCGTTCGGAAAGGGCAAGCGATTCCTGGGCAACAACAACGTAGCCAACTGGGTGGTGGGCGGTTGGTCTGTGAACGGGACTATCATTGTTGCTAGCGGGTTCCCGCTGTTCGTCGAACAGAGCAACAACAATACGGGAATCGGTGGAGTGGGACAGCGTCCCAATGCTACCGGTGTGAGCGCCTGTTATTCGGGCAGCCCGGAGTCCCGGGTTAACAGCTACCTCAACCCGGCTGCCTTCTCGCAGGCGCCCGCCTATACCTTCGGCAATCTAGGCCGCGACATTCCGTGCCTGGGCCCCGGCCAAGCCAGCACCGACGCGTCTGTGTTCAAGGACTTCAGCGTAAAGGAGCGATTCACTGCGCAGTTCCGGACAGAGGCGTTGAACCTAACCAACACACCGTATTTCGCGCAACCGTACACTCAGTTCGGCGTAGCTAATTTCGGGCACATCAATTATCAGGCGAACATCCCGAGGATCCTTCAACTCGGCCTGCATTTCGCCTGGTGACCGTGTGGCATTGTTTGGGGTTATCTGCCCAGCAACCGCCTGCCCACGCCGTCAGCTCTTGGGCTTAGTCGAATCGAACTTGATCTGCTTAAGGATCTCGGTCTGACGGTCGAGCTCGGTCTTGCCGGCGGGGAACTGATTGACCTTTAGTATGAAAGCCAGAATATCGGCGTTCTGCTGCCGGCTGAGACTTCCGGGTGCGTTCTGCGGCATCGAGACGCGAATTCGGTCGAACAGATCGCCCAGTGTCAGGCCATTCCAATTGGCAAAGAACGAGTCGCCGGCCAGCGGGGGAGCCGATTCACCGCCGGTTAGTTCCCCGCCATGGCAGGACGCACACTCCTTGCCATAGAATCCTTCACCGCGTTTGGCTTGGTCGTCCGTATAAACGCCGTCCCAAACCGTTCGCGTAGTTTGAGCGATTGCAGCTAGGCCGAGGACGATTCCGAGCACCGCTATTTTGACCTTCATGTCACCTCACTTGAACCAGTATCTCACTCCTGCCGCAGGGCCGTAATGGGATCGATCCGCGTCGCGCGGCGAGCTGGAAGATAACTGGCCAACGCGGCAACGATGATCAAGATGGCGCTGACCCCGATGAAAGTGGTTGGATCCCACGGGCTGAACTCGATCAGCAGGCTGCCCAGCAATTGCGTGATGGCTGCCCCGGCTGCCAGACCGACAGCCATGCCAATCAGGGCCAGCCGCATACCGCGCCGGATCACCAACCCGATCACTCCGCTCTCGGTTGCGCCCAATGCCATACGTATCCCGATTTCGCGGGTTCGCTCGTTGACCGAGTAGGCAATCAGCGCGAAGAGCCCGACCGATGCCATGGTGAGGGCCAGGCCTGCAAATACGCCCAGCATGTCGAAAATAATCGCCAATTGGCGGATTTGATCCCGCAGCATCTGGCGCATCGTGGTGGCCTCAACGGGCTCATCGCCATCGACGCCGGCAATCGCTTTCCGGAGGCCGGTGAGGATTCGGGCGGGATCGCTAGAAGTTGTCACTAGCAAGGACATCGCGCGCTGGGGCGCCTGATCGAATGGAACATAGATCTGAGGATGAGCCGGCCCTTGCAGGCTGGGTGGTTTGACATTGGCGGCTACGCCGACAATGGTCCATAGATCTCCCCGCGCGTCGGCATCAGTTAAACGGATCTGTCTGCCGATAGGATCGGTGTAATTCCAGAAGCGGTCGGCGAAGGCTTGATTGATCACGGCCACGCGCGCGGTGCTGGCTGTATCTTGATTCCGGAACTCGCGGCCGCGACGAAGCGGCGTGCCAGCGACCTCGAAATAGTGTGGCGCAATCACAACTTGCATCGCCACCGGACGCTCAGCCGGCGCTGCGGTCTCTCCGGGCATGGCAACGTGAACTGGGGTGCCCTCGGTGAACACGGGAAGGTGACTGGTAGCCGAGACGGCCCGAACTTGGGCCACACTGGCCACGCGATCCATCGCCGAGCGGTAAAACGTCCGAAGCTGTTCGCTGCCGGCGTGCCGCACGGTAGACGGGTCCAGATTGACAACGATCAGACCGTCCGGCCGGAATCCGAGATCGAGCCGGCGAAGATGGCGCACGTCTTCTAGCAATAAGCCGGTCACGATGAGAAGAATCATCGACAGCGCAATCTGCGAAGAGACAAACACATTTGCGAGCCGGTGAGTGCGCGCTCCGCTGTGGCGCGATTCCTTCAATCCTTCGATAGGGTCGGCTCGAGAGGAATCCCAAGCTGGCGCCAAGCCGAAGACCAATGCGGCGAGCACCGAAATCAACAAACAGAAGCCGAGCACCGCCGGATCCATGACGCGATTCGCGATCAGAATCGGTGACGGATAAATCGCGATAAAACAGTCTTTCGCCCAGAAACCCGCCAGCAGGCCCACCACGCCGGCCATTGCCGATAGCAATAAGCTTTCCGTTAGCGATTGCCGGATCAGATGCCAGCGCGATGCGCCCACCGCGGTACGAATGGACATCTCACGACGGCGAATGGCAGCTTGCGCGAGCAGCAGATTGGCGACATTGGAACAGGCCACCAGCAACAGCGCGCCGACTACTCCAAATAAGACGCCCAGTAAGATCGGATCTTTATCGCCCATGACGCCGCGCAGCGGCTCCCAGGCGCGTCCGCCCCACCCGGAATTCGCCAGGGGATAGAGTGCCGCGAGCTGGCGCGAGATCGCGCTCAGTTCCTGATTCGCCTGTTCCAGCGTCACACCCGGGCGTAAATGCGCCAGCACAATCCCCTCGCGGACACTGCGGATCTCGGGACTCGATACCGGCGGCGTCAACGGGAGCCAGATGCTGTTCGTTCGCGAAGGCATCCAGAAACTAGGCGGCATGACGCCCACGATCGTAAAGGCGTCGCCGTTCAGATGAACCACCTTGCCGATTGCGCCGGGATCTCGTCCCAGTTGCGTTTCCCAGAAGGAGTGACTTACTACTACCGAATGCGGCGCACCGGCGCGAAACTCGTCGGCGGTGAAAGAGCGGCCTAGCGATGGCTTGAAATCGAAGAACGAGAAGAAAGCGTCCGAAACGCGAGCCGCCTTCAGGCGCATGGGCTCCTTGAGACCAGAAAGCGCCACGACGCCAGGCACCGCGATAGCCATCTCGTCGAAGGAGCGGCCATGTTCCCGCCAATCGCGGAAGTCGGGTATCGAAACACCTTCTTTGGTATTTCTATGGGCCGTATTCTCAGAAAAAAGGATTACCGTATTCTTCTGGTCGTGGAAAACAAACGAGTCGACAAAAATCGCCCGCACCACCGAGAAGACCGTCGTATTGGCGCCGATCCCCAGCGCCAGTGTTACCACCGCTGCAATCGTCACCAGCGGATGTTTTGCGAGCGTCCGGCGGGCGAAGCTGAGGTCGCTAAGGATATTCATTGCAAGAGCCTAGTCGCGGTAGAGCACGTTTCATGCCACGGCAACAGCTTTGGGTCTAATCAAACACGGCACGCATAGGTGCTCGAAATTGGGACGATCGGAGTCGTCAGCGAACGCCGGACTTAGCGATCCTCCGAAGGCAGCGTATAGGCGACGTACTCGCCCGAATAGGGCCCGCCGCTGATTGCGAGCAGAATATACTGTTTGCCGTTCAGCATGTAAGTCATTGGCGATCCACTTTGCGGCGCCGCCATAAAAACTGCTCCCACCTGTTTACCGGTAGCCTTATCGTAAGCCCGTAGCATCGCGCCGCGAGGATGCTCTGGCGTGGTGGTGACTTGACCGTCACCGGCGATCACCAGCGTCTTGGTGACCAGCGTGCCGATGTTGTAAGTCTGCTGGCCGGTTTTTCCTATGTTGAGCCCTTTCAGAGCCGGGTTATTGCGGATCGCGTCCGGCGTGTCGCCATGCGCTACTTGCCATACGATCTCGCCTTTGTCCAAATTAATGGCGGAGATGGTTGCGTACGGCGGCTTGAACAGCGGCAGCCCTTGTACGCCGAGTCCGTAGAATGCTGCGCCCCCGCCGGCCGGTGGTGCTGGCGCTTTGGCGGGAGGCGGAGAATCCGCGCCGGCATTCTCACCCGGTCCTCTGGCGATCTCAAACCGTTGTCCGGCCATACCCAGCACGTACTTCATATCGGAAACTTCTTTGGGAGCGGGAACCAGTCCGA
>Ga0210401_10002722_pt1 | contig 19365 bp, 18 predicted proteins | sample IncBWH32MmetaG_FD_150866 | JGI IMG/M metagenome (GOLD analysis project Ga0210401, IMG submission 150866) | Forest soil microbial communities from Barre Woods Harvard Forest LTER site, Petersham, Massachusetts, United States - Inc-BW-H-32-M | ecosystem: Environmental > Terrestrial > Soil >... | reverse complement strand
CCCACTACCGAAAATTCGGTAGTGGGCTACTTTGAAAAACGGGACCGATACCTGTTGGAAAGTAGGCTACCCCAGAATCGAACGCCACCAATCCTCGTGTGACACTATCCGGTCTGTGTACAGGAGGGCACGGTCCCATCGCCCCAATCCCGATCATAGCGTTATTCACGCCGCTCTTCCTAACCCCCGCTCCGAGGCTTCCATGGGCTACCGATCTATCCGCCGGGAACACACGGGTCGTCTGCAACCACTTCAGCCAAAACAATTTAATAGATACATGTTGAGAAGGAAGACCAACGCGATCAACTCACTCCAAGCCAAAAATAGAAACCATGTTTCACCGATCTGCATCTAACCGTCCAGTAACGCGTGAAGGAGTTTGTAGTGCGCGTGAAAAGCACAGAGCTACCGGCAGTTCATCCGAAACCCGCAAGTTCCCCGGCCCTTGCTCGATTGTTGAAAGACTACCAGGCTGCCACGGAGCAATACGGCGTGATTGTTCGTTACCTGAAGGCTGCGATCGAAGTCCTACCGAAGGCTGAATGTGAGCTTCTGCTGGAGTTCGCCGAAATTGCGAAGAACCATTGTGAGCAGCTACACCACGATATCGGAGATCGTCTCGGTGCCCATCGTAAGAGTGCTTGACGCAGGATGATCTTGACCAGTGTCAGGGATGCGTTTCTTTTTGGCTGCGTTGCGGGACGATCCACAAGTACAACCGGTGACTGAAAGATTCCTCGCTCGCGTCACCAACACTCATTTCCTTGTCGGGCTTCCAATCGCCCATATTAAACGTATTCGATACAATCCGCGTGCCGGGTCTCAGGTCCCGGAGAAGTTTGGGCCGAAGTCGCAGGTTGACACTTTCGAGCAGGAAAAGAGTAACGACCGTGGCGTCGTGAATGTCGGCGTCGAATAGATCGTTCTCTTCGAACCGTACCAACTTTTCAACACCAGCTTTTTTGGCGTTTGCCTCTGCTTGTTGAATACGCTCGGGATTGATATCGATTCCTACACCGTGGGCACCGTACTCTTTTGCAGCGGCAATCACGATCCGGCCATCACCACAGCCAAGGTCATACACGATGTCGGCGGGTTTGACGTCCGCCAGTTTCAACATCGCCTTAACCGCTTCCTCGGTGGTCGGTACGTACGGAACATCGACTTGGTGCTTAGGGTGGCTAGTCTGGGCGATGGCGAGAGACGTGAACAAAACCAGGGCAGCGAAAATGCAAACGATTGTCTTTTGGAAGCGCATACTTCTACCTCCAGTGGCCCAGAGTATCGCAGACTGAAAAAAAGAATGTCGGGTAGGCATTACATCTCCATAGCCGCTTGGAATTGAGCCTCGTCGCCCTTTTTCCAGGAATCCTCCAATTGCTTGCCTTTATCCGAGAGCCGAACCCGTATGGCAGTCGTGGGTGGACTGGTCGGGGGACTGTCCTTCCCATAGCTCACACCAACCGAGAATTGCGACGCTGCGACTTCGACAAGACTCGCCGCAATCAACCCAGCGAATCTCAATAATCCATCACCGGTATACCAAATGTTTTCGATGCCACCAGGATGGGCCAAGTACAGCAGCAGATCGATGCTTTCTTTGTTAAAAGCATGGTTGAGAGCGTGAAGTAGGCCCTTCCAATGCCGAATTGCGGATGCTGGGATGTGGCCCTGGGTATGCATGTCGTGGCAGTGACCGCAAAGTGCGATCAAGTTGATTGCCTCTGTGCCACCCCCATCTTTCACCCAGACCATATGGTGCAACTGCAAAGTCAATATATTCCGGCATGTTGGATTCGCGCACTTATAACCCGCCTCGCGAAGAACTTCGTCTCTCATCGACGGTGGAGGATTGCGGTTCATGGCTGGCTCGCAGTTGACTGTGGTCGGGGGTTGGTTCAACGTACTCATCGTACATTCTTTCCTGTCACTCCATCTCAACAGGTCTCACTAGGTAGCGCCCGATCTCAGCGGCCGCATCATCTTGCAACTTCCTTCTGAACAGAACATCCAATCCTCAGTCCCCGGCTACATTCAGGCGTATGATGGTCCACGGCGCATTCGTGGGCACGATGAAAAGGCAAAAGCGATGGCGGTATACAAACAAAAAAACAGCAAGCAATGGTGGTACAAATTTTCGTGGAACGGGCAACTGATCCGAGCGAGCACAAAGCAGACCAATAAACGGACGGTGGAGCCAAATCGAGGCGGCACGCAAGACGCAGCTAGCCAAAGGTGAGGTTGGAATACATGACAGGAAGCCGGTTCCTACGCTGAAGGAATTTGCGCTACGGTTTGAGCGAGCCATCGATACCCTTATTGCAGAGAAGCCTGCCACTGTTGCATTCTACAAGGAAAAACTTCAGCGATTGCTGGGCCCATTGCTACAGCCTCGCTCGACGCGATTGATGAGGCGATGGCCGAGGCATATAAGCAACACCGATCCACAGTGGTTTCGAGATACAGCAAGCCTCTCTCGCCAGCATCTATAAACCAGGAACTGGCTACGCTCCGGCGGCTGAGACATGCCCCCAGCCGCTTAAGGCCGTGGCTCTTTTGATTTTGGATACCGGCGTGAGACCCGGCAAAGCTTGTCACCTCGAATGGTCTGAAGTTCATCTTGAGCCAGCCATCAACGCAAGATTCGGCTATATCCGCATAACCGGGGCAAATCCAGATATGCGAAAAGGAATCTTAGCCTAACGTCGCGCCTGGGTGAAATGCTAAGAACTCGCAAGGCAGTGGCTAACTCGAATTGGGTTTTTCCCAGCGAGACCGATGGACCGACTCTAGGAACCTCGCTCGATCACCAGCACTCGGATGTGCGTACAGCCTTGAAGCTCCCGGAAGACTTCGTGATACATTCATTAAGGCATACGACGTTGACTCGCTTGGAGAAGCGGGGGCCGATGCTTTTACGATTATGCGTATCGCTGGCCACAGCAGTGTGACGGTCTCGCAGAGGTATGTACATCCTACTCCGGAATGGCTTGAGCGGGCATTTGAACGGCTCGAAAACCTCAACGCCCAGAAGTTCGAGGCTGCAGCAAACGAGCAAGTTTCGAGGAACGTCGTGGGCATAGTTTCGGGCATACCGACGGCTGAGCGAACATTCGGAAATCGGCGTAAACTATTGAAGTAGTTCCACTTGGGCCCTTAGCTCAGCGGTTAGAGCAGCGGACTCATAATCCGTTGGTCGAAGGTTCAAATCCTTCAGGGCCCACCATTTCTTCAAAACAACTTCACGCCCAAATCGCGATCGGTTTATTCTTTCGGTATGTCAAAAACGCCTGCATTGAAATACGCGGGCCGCCGGGAGAAAGGCGCTATGGCATGAGGTCTGCCAGTGTTGAGGATAACTAGATCGCCCTGACGAACCTTCAACCGAACCAGCGGAGGCAAGTACCTCTGAAAACTGCCGCTGCAGATCCTCGTTGGCATAGCCAGAGCTCAAGAGGAAATTCTTATTCAAGTACCAATATTTGACGATACTCCCCAGGCCTTCCATACGCGTATTCCAGAGATACAATTCCCCGCCTTCCCTTGGGGTTTCAGATAAACATTGACTGAATAACGCCCGTGGCGCGCGGACCAGTATCGTCCCTCATCACCCGGATCAGGCCGGGGATCATTTTCGAACCCTGAAAAGTCCGGATCGCTAGCCCCGCAGGCCATATTTCATCCATTTCTAGCCGGAAGCGGTCTAGGGGACCGCAGGCCTCCCTGAGACGCCGCGTATCCGTAGTGTTCGTTTCGAGCATCCCGTTGAGGTTAATTGTGATACGGTCCGCGCGACCCGTTCGCATAATGCTGAATCGTACCAGCCCGGAATGTGAATGCCGAGAATCTCGTTACTAAACAGAGCCTCCAATAAAGGTCCGCTAAGCGACCGTACCGCGGCCACGGTTGTCCCGTCCGCGACAAACGGCGTATTTCGCGTGGTTTCTTCGAGCGGATATAAGAGTTTCTCAATGAGGCCACTCCGCAATACGCGTGCTATCACGGGCAGCCCCGAGTCGGGTTTCTTGGGTACTTTGTTGAATACCGGCTGCAACGACTCCGATGTTGTAGACTGAGCCAGACCTGCGCTCAGGTTGTTTAACATTCCCAATCGGCTTTTTCTGAGCCGGCCATCTCGGGTAGGCGTACCTCCTCTCGCTGTGGTTGAGTTGAGGCCATGCCATATTTTCGACGGGAAGACGACTGACCTTATAGTTGGGCGTGTACCTGCGGACCGTCTTTTGTAAGCCGCCAACGCTGTTGGCCGGAAGTTCAAGCAATTATCAGACGTCCAGTTCGATGACGCAGACCGAACCCGGCGCGAAGCGCCACTCTGGCACTGGACTGGTTAATAGCGCTACTTCCTTAGGTTCGAATACGTCCGGCTGATCCTGGTCAACGTAAGTACGCAGGTCCTCCGGCTCAATTGCGAAAACGCGGCCAGCCTTCACCTTGGCGCCCGCGACGGCGAATCCTGCGGTCACGGGTTTCCGGTACTCCAGGTTGGCGACATGCAGGAAGAACTTATCGCCCGACCGGCTACACGCTATATCCAAACTCGACGGCGCCGATTTCACAGCCACGGCCTGCGTCCCGTTGTGTTTCTTGAAAAGCCGCGCTATGGACCCGACCGGCATTAGGTAACTTGCACCACGAGGCGTCGGAAGCATCACAGCGGTGTTGGTCCACCGATTACCCTGAAAGTCCGCGGCAGTTGCGATCTTCACACGCGCGCCGTGACGCTGGTAGATGTTCAACGAACGGGCATGATAAGCCGCCGAAAGCCACTCGCGTAGTATCGGATTCGCGTTGGGTGGCGACAAACTGAGGTGCCCCTCCGTGATGGCGATCCCGGCGCTTGAACCCGCCGCCCCAATCGCTTCTTCCAGTTCACTCACCCGTTTCTCGACGACGTTTGACAATTCCAGCAATTCGTCCCAGGCGCGCTCCGGCTCCTTCTCGTACCGCAAACCCTTGAGAACGGTGTCGGGCCGTTTGGGGCTTTGGCCCATCATGTGGATCGCGACCAGATCCAGATGTTCGCCGGCCTGCTTTAACAGATCGCCCGCCCACAACACCGATCCCGTTCCCCGGCTCCGGTCTCCCCAACCGATCAATTGTATCGACCGGTCGCGCTCTTTCATCGCCTTCGCAAACTCAATCGTGTGAGCAATCGACTGATCTTTTGAAAATGTCGTGGTCCCGTACGATGTCTCGTTGCCAATCTGCCAAAGCTTGATATTGAGCGGCTCGACTGCGCCGTTGGCCCTGCGCTCCCGATTGTCCGGGTCATTGGCGTAGGAAACCCAATCGGCCGCTTCACGCGCATCGCCGCTACGGTTGCCTTCGGGCATAGTGCGGTAACGTGCTTCCCCATCGCTGAGGAAATTGACACAGTATAAGGGCGCCGCTCCCACGCGCCTGCAAAAGTCGACGAACTCGTGAGTTCCGACACGGTTGGTTTCCTTGCTTCCCCAAACATAGTTGCGCATTGAGAGACGTTTTGCGGCCGGGCCAACGCCTTCGCGCCAATGGTAGTAACGGCTGAAGAGCCCGCCGAATCTCACGACATCCGGTGCAAGGTCTCGAGCAACATCCACGAAATCTTTGCGCCAGTCGTCCGCATCCCAGTCCCACGAAGCTTCCACCGAGCCGTCAGTCGAGCCGAGCGGTTCCATGAATTGCATATAGAGATGAGGCGAGATGTCGAACAAAGGCTGGGGATCCAGCACGATTGTGTTCGCATCAGCGGCGTGCAGCACAGACTGAGCCGCGGCGCCCATGGCCGCCTGCTTGAGAAAATCTCTGCGCGCAATCATAGCTTAAGAGACCGTCCGCTCAGTGGGTTTGCACTGCCTGTCATAGACCTTCGCGTCGATGCGAATGCCCAATCCGGGCTCGCTTGAAACCACCTGCCTCCCTTTTCCTAAAGAATATCCGCTCGGGACAATGACATCGCAAGTGGACCGGTCATCCTCGGCCCACGGCACTCCCTTCAGCGCCTTCGCGAGCTGCAGTCCCATCAGATCCCAATCTGCGACGCCCAATTGTGGGGAATTGTCACCGCCCCCACGGCTTCCCCCATACGCGCCACTTCCCGATTCGCGATGAAGCCACCCGTGCGGGTATCAAGCTGCAGCACGTCCATCAGCCGGCGCGGATGCAGATAAGGCTCGAACTCGTTCGAATGCCGGAAGTTCTCGCCGTCAGCGATCAGGGTGCTCATTTTCGCTTCGGCGAGCTTGTCTTTGAGACGGCCATAACCTTCGACGCTTTCCGGAAAGGGCTCCTCCATCCAGTGCAGCTTATCGTCGCGCGTTTCGGCGAGCATCCGCCAAAGTCCATCGAATTGCCCCTGGTAGCCATTATTCGTATCGCCCATGACGATAATAGTCGGGCCTACCGCCTTGCGAACCGCATGGATCACCGCGATGTCGCGGGCGTCTCCCGCCGCGCGGTCCATCCACTTCGAGCCGCGCCCCAACTTCAATTTCAAGGCTTTAAATCCGGATTGCACGGCTTCTTCCGCTTCCTCCACTACTGCCCCAACGCCGCGCTCGGGCCGCATGACGTCGGCAAAATAGAGTGTGCCGTCATAGCACTGTACGCTGTCGCGCGCCGAATCACCGAGCAGTGCCCAGACAGGCTTGTTGCTCAGCTTGCCGATCAGATCAAGCAGCGGACCATCCAGATATTGCGCCTTCGCGTGCAATCCAGCGAACCATGACGCGGGACCGACCACCTTGCCGCCGGCGATCTCATACAATTCCAGCGGGTTTTTTCCGATTAGCGGCTGAAGCTCCGCCACATAATCGTCTAGGTTCATCCGGTAAGTCCCGGCGCCAATGCCTTCGACGCCCTGGTCGGTTTCGATCCGCAGCAGCGGGTGCGTGTAAGTCCCGCCTTTAGGAGCCTTGTCATAGGCATTCATAGCCACTTGCTTGTGAAAGCGGCCCTCCAGAATGGAGACACGGATGCGCGTGATTCGCACCGGAGGGTGACTGGCGCCCCGTAAAGCGGAAGCCGGCATCGCCAGGGACGTTAAGAAACTGCGGCGATCTATAGATTGCATCTTAAGAATCACGATCAGGCCTGATCCTACTCTTCTGACTTAAGCAACGTCAAGCCAGCCTTTATCCAGCCTTTATCCAGGCTTAATCCTGCCAGCCTTTATCCTAGTAGTGTGAACTCCTTGCATCGCCTGGCGCCGATCGTTTGCGCGCTTTCATGTGTCCACGCGGCCGGCCCAAGCCCGGAAACTTCTTCGGCATTTGATCATTACGTGAAGCTGACTGAGCAGGAGATCGACCAACGCACCGGCTCCGATTTTGTGTCGCTGGAGAAAAATTCCCGGCAGAAAACTCTGGTATGGCTGGGCCAGACCGTTATCGAGCCGAACAAAACGCTGGATCAGGGCCATGAGATCGATATCCCGGATGGACTGCTGCAAGATTGGATCGGCGACATCTATCTCGAGGGCGAAACCATCGACCGCGTTCGGGACATGCTCCTCAACTTTGCGGATTATAAGATCTATTTCAAGCAGCAGATTATCGAGTCAAAGCTGGTCAAGCGCGATGGAGATCACTTCGACGCCTTCCTGCGTTTCTATAAACGGCAGGTTACGCCGATCGTCTTGAACACCCAATTGTCCACTATTTATACGTTGGTCGATCCTACCCGCGCTTCTATCGCTTACCGCTCTACACATATCGCGGAAGTTGCGCATCCCAACAAGAAGAACACCTATGACCAGGAGCGGTCTGCGGAAGACGCGGCGGGTTATCTGTGGCGCCTGAATTTCTATTATCGACTTCATCAGACCGACGACGGGGTCTACGCGGAACTGCGATTGATCTCTCTATCGCGCCCTGGCGGCGGCATGCATCCTGGCCGGTTCCTCAGCGGTTTCGAAGGTTTTCCCCGAGAACTATTGGAGGCATTCCTCAGCGGCCTACGAGACGCGTTCCCGTTGCATCGCTGATATGGCGCGTCGCTGATATAACTTGTAACCGCGACCGTCTGCGCAGCGTCTTTCCTCGCATCGTCTTTGGTTGATGGGAGAGAGCGTGATGGCGTATCGAGGCGTATTCGCCCGGACCCTTGATCCGGTGCTGGTCTGCGTCTTACTGTTGTACGCCGCCGTCGGTTTGGCGGAACAGACTAAAGGCGACGATGGAGATCGGACGGAAGACGTTTACGATCTTGGTCCAGGCGTTGTCCCGCCGCGCATAATCAAGCAAGTCGCCCCTCGCCCTTCTAACGCCCGCGGCGTGCGGGTGGTGGGTTCGGTTACCATTGCGCTGGTGGTCAGCTCGAAGGGGATGCCAAAAGACGCCCATGTGGTCAAAGGGCTCGATAACGAAGTCGATAAGAGCGCCGTGGAAGCGGTCGAACAATGGCGATTCGCTCCCGCTCAAAAAGACCGCAAGCCCGTAGCCGTGAGAATCACGCTCGAAATTTCCTTCCACGAGATGTGATCGCGCTACCTGCTAAAATCGCCTGAAGGAGACAATTATGACTCAACGTCTATGTGGTGGGATTGCATATCTGTTGTTCGGTTTAATCGCCTTGGCCGCGCAGGATGTTGTAAGCGCCGTCGACGGTACTGTTAAGAAGGTAGATTCCGGCGCCAAAACCGTCGTGGTGAAGACCGCGGACGGTACCGAGCATACCTTTCATTTCTTGGGGCGAACCGTGGTCCACGGCGCCGAGGCGACTGCCAAAGGGTCCAAAGACGCGTTTAACGGACTGAAGGAAGGCACCGAGGTCGCCGTGCACTATACCGCTAAGGGCGGTAAAGAGACCGCCGAAGAGCTGGACCACATTGGCAAGGACGGAATGAAGGTGACCGAGGGCACCATCTCCCACATCGATCGAGGCGCCAAAACTGTCGCTATCAAAACGGCCGACGGAGCTGAGACCACTTATCGGCTGGCTGACCATGCCGCTAAGGATACTGGCAAGGGCGTCGAAAAGTCCGGAAAAGTAACCGTCTACTACACCGAGGAAGGCGGCCACAAGGTCGCCCACTTCGTGAAGCAGTCAATTTAGTCTTCCTTACGCGCCTGGCCTTCCACCAGCTCGATCCGAATGTGGTCCGGGCCTTCGATAAAAGCGAACTTGACCTTCCCGCCGGCCACTGAGCGCGGCTCATCGGTTACCTGGACGCCGTCCTGCTTTAAGCGTTCCAGCGTCTGTTCGAGATTATCTACGCCGAATCCGATATGGTCGGCGGTGTGGCCTCTGGTCGATTCGAGATCCGTTCGATCCTTCCACAGATCCGGCCATTCTTTCTTCGCGTACTCCATTGGAAAAATGATGATGTTGACGTTATCCATCATCAGCGACGCCGATGGTCCGATCTGGTAGCCTCTGTAAAATTGAGGCTGGCGCGAAGGGGCGCCGCGGCCGCGCCTCGCGAGGCCGAACTCTTTGACGTACCATTCGCCGGCTGCGACCGGGTCTTTACTCAACATATGTATGTGGCCAAAGTGGTGATGATTGGCGGTGTTCAGCTCGATGAGCTGGTGCTCCGGCCCGTCGACATAGGCGTAGAAGAACACGCCCTGAGCAGTGCCGCCGCCGATATCGCTTATGTCGGTGATCGGCGTTGCGAACTTCGTGCCGCTATCGAGCTGCTTCTGATAAGTGGCCTTCATGTCCTCAGCGCCCCAACCTATGTGCCAAATCGCGGACGTCACCTCCGACTTTGGCGGCGAACTGACCTTGGTAAACAACAGCCATGACTTCTGCGTCCATGCCGCATCCGCCAGGCCCGCAAACTTGGCTTTTTCGCAATCGAACTTGGAGGTGTAAAAATCGATCGCCGCCGAAGGATCAGTGACGTTCAGATGCACGTGGTGGAAGTGGGCGAGCTGCTGAGGCGATTCTTGCGCCGCGCAAACCCAAACAGTCCAAGCGAACGCTAGAGCCGATCCGAAGAATCGCATCGGCCCACATTGTACCGAACTGGCAGGTCAGAGACCCGCGCCGTCAGGACGTACCGGTCTTCTTCTTTACTTTTCTGGCGCCATTTTCAGTGGCCCCGGCGGCCTTGTTGACGCCTTTCTTGGTCCCCTTCGCGACGGCCTTGCCGGTGTGCTTTGCTGCTCGTCCCGTGTCTTTGCCGGCTTCCTTAACGTCTTGACCAGCTTTCCTTGCGTTGTCCTTTGCGCCGTCTTGCGCCAGCGCTGCCCCGGCGGTTAGAACCGCCGCCCCAATCAATCCAAGTATTCGCTTCATGAATACTTGCGTTGCAATCACACTACCAACCTATCTAATCAAATGTATTCATCAGCAGCTGGCGATCCCCTTAGGGAAATTCTACGCTGCAAGCGTCAGTTAGCGTAGAATCCGCCGGACCGCTTCAGTCCCGCCCGCACGCTGGATGCCTGGTACAAAGAACTGGTCGATGAAATCCTGATCCTGCCCGTTGAACCCTTCGAGTTTGCCTTCGACAACCACTGGAACTGAGGCCACCGCAGCCGCGAACTCCGCCCAAATCGCCGCCTTACCCGACCCGACGATCCGCAGGCTCCTCGCGCCTTCCTGTTTTAAATATGACAGCGCGGTGAGGATATCCTGCACGCGATTGGCGTCGTCACTACGGTTGAACGTCAGAAAATATGGCCCCGATCGATCGCGTGGCGCAACCGCGTCGCCAGTCTGGAAGACGGTGAGCAAGAGAGCCGAACCGCCCGCAGTCTTCCGCGCTGCCTCCGCGCCCGCCGGATCGATCATCACTTCCGACGGAACCCCGCCGCCAATCCAGATTCCAGAAACGCGATCGCCTTTCCCCGCCCGGCTCAGCACGATCCGGTCACCGGCGCGTTCACTCAGTACACGCTCCGGCCATTCGGTTCCGAGCGCCAGACGCAGCCGCTCCCGCAGAACGGCCGGATCGTGCGCTTCATCAGTTTGCTTCTTCGCTGCCGCGATCCACTGCTCCTCCAACTGCTCGTGGGTCAGCGCGTTCTTGGGCAGCGGCCGGCCCTGCCACACCAGCATGTCCTGCAACTTTTCGACGTGGACGCCGCGGGCTTCCTTAACCTCTTTCGGATCGCCGAGAATTCGCTTTGCAAAAAAGCTGTACATCGCCTCGCGGCTGGCCTGGTTGTAGTTGTGCGGCGCGTCGATCTGCGCCATTTCAAGACTTTCCGCGTGGTCGTACAGTTCGTAGATCGAGCGGACCGCGGGATATTCCTCGCGCGGCGTGTTCTTAGTCCAGTCCCCGGTAGCCGCGACCATTAGCATGGGCCTGGGCGCCATCATCGCCCCGATTTCAACGTTAAACGTGTCGACCCTTAGCCCCGGCGCATTCTCGCATTGTCCCCCGCCCTGCATGATGCCCGAAATCATGTTCACCGGAGCATCGTATTTGACGCGATCATCCACCGCCGCCAATAGAAAGGTCTGAGTTCCTCCGCCCGACTCTCCGGTCACAGCCAGCCGCTGCGGATCTACATCCGGAAGCGACTCCAGAAAATCCAGCGCTCGAATCGAGTTCCACAACTGCAATCCCAGCGGGCCGAAGCCCCACAACTGCTCCCGTGGACCGCCGAAATCGTGCGGCGTTTGAATGGTATCGTTATAGCCCACCATGTCGTAAGAGAAAGCCACGTATCCTTGTTTGGCAAGGTTAATGCAGCGCAGTGGAACGGAGATGAGCGGCTGATGTTCCAACCGTCCGTAATCCCAGTGGCCGTGGGGAGCGAGCACACCTGGAACTTTTCCTGAGCGCCCGCGCGGCCGATAAAGATTGCCGCACAAGTAGTATCCCGGCAGAGTTTCAAGATAGACTTTCTCAATCGTATAGTCGCTGTGCTCGATGCGCCCGAAGATCACGGGATTGAGCGGATTCTTCGCCGGACTGGGAATCAGCCCCGCCGCGAAGAGAATCTGAGCCCGCAGTTTTTGTTTGTGCGCCTCCCACTCCGCCAGACTCCGATAGGCCGGCATCGTGAAATGCGTGTCGGTATTCGGAACGTTGGTATTCCGCGAGTCTTCCTGCGGAATCTGCGCCATCAAGCAGAATGCCCCGCCAGCGACTGAACCCAGAAGCCAAAAACGGCGAAATTTGAAATGCGCGTACATATCAATCTACTCTAACGAACACCTGCATCGAGCAACGCCACCCAATATTGAAGCGATTGCAGCGCGAAGCCGGTAATGATCAGACCAACTCCGAACACTCCCATGCTCTTCTCCGGCACATGATCCGCGGTCCATTCGACGAAAGGCGTGCAGGCGCCCGCAATGGCCGTTACCACTCCGATCGCGACTCCCGCCTTCAGCCCTACAGCGATCGCGTGTTCAGGTTGCTGCGCCACCAGACTGCTGACGTATCCGGTAATCGCGTAACCAACCGTGCGATTCACCGCCGCGAGAAATTGATGTTTGGTCAAACGTGGGCGAGTGGCCGGTCGATAATCCAGGGTCGGCCGAACACCGAACTGATACGCAAGCAATTGTCCCACCGTACTCAGGACGCCAAACGTGGCTCCAAACGCGCCTCCATATAAATAGCTGGCGCCCAACCCGAAACCTGCTGCGCGAATCGCGCTCATCGCCGTGTCGTGCCACAATCCCGGCTTCGGTCCGTGTCTCGAAGCGAGCGAAAACTCCCAGCCAAGTGTGATGCCGTGCGCCACGCCGCTCACCACCCCAAACACCGGCCCGAGTGCGATGCCGTACCCGGTTCCAAACAGCACGCCGTACGTGACTCCTCTAGTGAGAATCCGCAGGGGTCCATGTTCCCCACCCAGAAGATCGTAGGACAGGTATAACGCGCCCAGCGCGTCCAGTGAACTGCCCACTATGCTGACCAGTGCGAGCGTGTGCTTGTCGATCATCATGGAAGTTCCACAAATTGGCCGTTGTTGAGGACCACAAACGACGCGCCCGGCGCGCAAGCGATGAGCTGTTTCTTCGGCGTGTCGATGCTCTCGTCCGTTAGTTGGAACGTTCCGTGGTGGATCGCGATGCTGGTCTTGGCCCCCAGAATCTCATGAGCTTTCACCGCTTCATCGGGAGCCATATGTATCGGCGACATGAACCACCGTGGTTCGTATGCACCGATCGGCAATAACGCGAGGCTCGGCGATCCGAACTTGTCGCGAATCTTGGCGAAGTGAGCTCCGAACCCGGTGTCTCCCGCGAAATACACCCGCCATTCCTGACATTCAATCACATACCCGCACCATAGCGTCTTGTTGCGGTCAAGAATTCCTCGGCTTGACCAATGCATAGCCGGCACGCCGTGAATCGTGAGGCTCGGAAACGAAAACTCTTCCCCCCAATCCAGCTCGTGAACAGGACCTATATTCTCCGACCGAAGTAGCTGACCCACTCCAGCCGGCACGATGAACGTTGAATCTCCCCGCGCCGCCAACCGGTGGAGTGTTTGTAGATCCAGATGATCATAGTGATTATGGCTGAGCAGCACTACGTCGATACTCGGAAGATTCTCCCAAGCTACTCCAGGGTTTCGCAGCCGCCGCGGACCTAGCCAGCGCGGACCCGTTCGTTCGGACCAAATGGGGTCCGTCAAAATATTTGCCCGCGCGTGCTGAAGCAGAACAGTTGAATGATTAACCAGCGTCGCTCGTAGTCTGCCGCCTTCCACGCGGCCGGGCGGTATGGATTGCTCAACGTCCGCAATGAAACTGGGCGATGGTTCCGGCCGGCTGGTCAGCTTCCATCGCAAAGCCTCGCGAAACCCAGGGACCTGAGAAGCGTCCGGATTGTAGAAGCGCTTTCCGTCAAAGTGCTTCGGAAATACCGGGTCGCTGGCGCCCTCCTGCATGCATCACATCGCTAAAATAGTTTGCCGATCGACCGCCGCAACTCCCGAAAAATCTGATCGGGTGTTTTCGTGGCGTCGATGATGACGAAGTCGTACCTCTTCGCCATGCGGTCCAAAGCCCGGATCACGCGCGTTTGATAGCGAACGAAACTGTCGTGCATATCGGCTCCGAAGCGCATGTCCATACCGCTCTCCCAATGATCGAACGCGCCTCGTCCCAGCACAACCCGCGTCAGCAATTCGCGAACGTCCGCGCGCAGATAGTAAATGGCATGCGGAACCAGCGCGAACCCGGCCACTCGCTCGATCCAGGTGCGGTCTTCCCCCCGGGCGATGGCGCGCGCCATCAACGAAAAAATGTAGCGATCGGTTAGGACCACAAACCCGGCGCGCAGCGCGGGGATAATCTCGTTCTCCATGCGATCCGCGAAATCGGTGGCGTAATACAACGTCATCGTAATCGGACCGAGGGTATTTCCTTTTTTGGCCTGCGAAATGCCCTTGCCGGCCAGCGCGCCGCGTGCTAGTCCCGTATCGAGGACCGCGTGACCCTGATGCTCCAGCCACGTCCGAAGCCGCGCCACCTGCGTGGAACGCCCTACCGAATCCGGGCCTTCGATGACGATTAGCTTGCCCTGCAACTCATCGCGATCGACACCCGCCAGCGACTCGCTATAGAATTCGAGCGGCGGCTTTAGCAGCATCGATGTCTCCCTGGGAAGCTCTCAGCAGATGCCCATTGTGCATGTTCTCGCCCAGTTCGCGTGTCACGATGTCACGCATCTGCTGCTGCTGGTGTTCGATGGAGCCGGTGGCGTCGATGACGTGAAACCCGATCTCATCGATCATGGCCTCGTATTCGTCTAGAATGCGTCCCTGAAATAACCGGAAGCTCTCCTGCACGTTGCGGCTAAGCCCCAGATCCATGCCGGCTTCGTAGTACTTGATGGCATCGCGGCCGCCCAGAATCCGTCCGATTGCGACCTCCAGGGGCACGCGGAAATAAAAGGTCAGGTTCGGCCGCACGGCGAATCGGTACAGGTTTCGCACCCAGCGCCGGCTCACGCCCCGCACCACATCGCGGGCGAAGGCGGTATAGGCGTAGCGGTCGGCGCATACTACCGCGCCTGCCTTCAGCAGCGGCGTGATGTAACGCTCCAGACGGTCGGCGAAGTCCGTGGCGTGAATCAAGCTGAAGGTCACCGGCGTGAACATGTTCTTCTTTTTGCCGCGCTTGGTGGTCTCGCGCACCAGCGGTGACGAATTCCATTCGCTGAACGCGACCGCGATGCGCTGCGATCGCAGCCATTGACTTAATAAGGATAGCTGCGTCGATTTGCCGGAGCCGTCAATTCCTTCCACCACGATGAGTTTGCCACGGTGGCGATTCGGAACGAGAAGGGGCATATTATGGGGGAAGCGCATTCCATTATAGCGAACCGTGGCGCACCTACTCTTGCGTGCAGTGTCGACACCTGCGGTTGTTGAGGATGACTTTGGTTCCACCTCGCCCTCCGTCCGGCCCGCCTGCTCCACGGGATCGCGAAAAGCCGATGGTAACCGCCGTTTGGCCCGTCGCGTCCTATGCTCATCCCTTTAGGCTCAAGGAGGTTGGGATATGTTACGAGCCCTCGGCTGCCTGGCGTTTGCCGCCCTTCAGTCTGGCGCGGCGTTCAGCCAATCCATTGAAACCCCGCGCACGTTTGAAGTCTCGGACGTTCACCTGAGCGCCCCCGCCAGGAACCAGTTTAGGAGAGGTCCGATCAATCGTGGAGGCCGTTATGAGTTGCGGAACGCAACCATGGCCGATCTTATTGCTGCCGCTTACGGCGTCGATGACGACAGAGTTGTTGGTGGACCGAGTTGGCTGGAAATGGACCGTTTCGACGTGATTGCCAGGACCGCGGCTAATACGACACCGGAGATGCAGAAGATCATGCTCCAGGCCCTTCTCGTAGACCGCTTCAAGCTGGTAGTCCACAACGATACCAAGCCAGTGCCGGCATATGCGTTGACAGTAGGGAAACACGCACAACTCAAAGAAGCCGACGGCTCGGGCGACACTGGCTGCAAGTTCACGCCTCCCAGCCCTCCTCAGGGGCCCCAGGCCGGCGGAGGGATTCCACCGCCGCCGTTGTTCTTATACACCTGCCGCAACATGTCCATGACCGGGTTTGCTGAGGGAATGCGCCGTATGGTGATGGCCGACGAGTACCTCGGCGGCAGTTCCGTGGTCGACCAGACCGGGTTGAAAGGTACCTGGGATTTCAGCTTCAAATATTCGCCCCGTATTCCGGCGGCGATGGGTAACACGATTACGATAGTCGATGCGATCGACAAACAACTCGGACTAAAGCTGGAACCCGTGAAGGTCCCGTTGCCTGTCATTGTTGTCGACAGCGTAAACCAGAAGCCGGCAGATAATTTGCCCGGCGTCGCGGAGAGCCTGGGCGTTTCTTCTGCCCCGGCAGAGTTCGAAGTCGCGGACGTGAGGCCGAGCGGCCCGGAAACCAGGGGAATGAGATTCCAGATTCAGCCAGGCGGCCGCGTTAATCTGACGGGCGTTACCTTGAAATTCCTCATCCAACAGGCTTGGAATGTTACGGGCGACACGCTCGCCGGAGTCCCGAAATGGCTGGACGCGGACCGTTTCGATATCGTCGCGAAGGCCTCCACCTCGCCGATCCCCGGGCAGGGAGTGGACATAGACACGATCTGGTTGATGCTCCGGGCGCTCCTGCAGGATCGTTTCAAACTAGCCACCCACAGTGAAGAGCGGCTTGTGGATGCTTACAATCTCGTGGCCGTAAAACCGAAACTCAGGAAAGCGGATCCCACCAGCCGTACGCGATTTAAGGAAGGCGCTGCCGCCGATGGGAAAGACCCAAGGGACAAGAATCCAATGCTCTCGCGGCTGGTGACATGCCAGAACATGACCATGGCGCAATTTGCGGAGAAGCTTCAAAGCATTGCGCCTGGCTATATCCATACCCCGGTTTTGGATGCCACGGGGCTCGAGGGCTCCTGGGACTTTACCTTGAGCTTCAGCCCGGCCGGCATGGATCAGTTCATCACCAGCCAAGGCGCCGGTGGCCGAGGCGGCGGAGAAGCCCCTAGACAGCCACTAGGCGCGATGGCCGAAGCATCGGACCCAAGTGGCGCCGTTACGCTTTTCGAGGCTATTGAAAAGCAGCTCGGACTCAAGCTCGAAAAGCAGAAGCGCCCCGCGTCTGTACTGGTGATCGATCATGTGGAGCAGAAGCCGACGGACAACTAACCGAGTGTGGGTTGGATCTTACCGCCTTCCAAAGGTCGTTCGAGAAACCCCGTCCGGTAACACGGCCCACACCTCTCGCTCGGCGTTAACATATTTGACTAACCAATTTGACTAACCAAGAAACTGCGGTGAATCGTTTACCAGATCTCGTGATTCCTGGAGTCAGGTCGTCTGCTAGCGTCAAACCCGCGATCGAGCAATTCTTTGTTAGGTGCGTCCGGGACAGTATGTCCAGCATCGTTAGCGGCACAGCTTACACACTTCCTCTCATAAGACCCTGGCTCGCGTCGAATACGTACGTCCGCGCGGTTTGCGCGTTTTACAGACATGTGACGGATCGGCGTTGCGAAGCCGGCTTCAGGGGACGTATTTGGCCAATCTTCTCATACCTTTGTACGAGTCTCTGACAATCCGGTCGGAGAGGCGACGTGTCGACCCGCTATAGAGTTTCGGAATCAACCTCAAAGGTGATCCGGTGGCGCTGCTGCTTTGTTTGAACTTCTCGGCACAGGGTGTTGAGATGCGGAAGTCGCCTACAGTGATGCGGGCGTCAATGGCATCAGGTTGTAGCGGCAGGCGGAGGTTCCCAGTACACGCCTTCCACGGAAGTCACACGTGCGAGAAGTCACCGACTCCGTTGATTGGCGGTCGGGGAACCGAGCGAGTCACGGGGTAAGCTTACATTACTTTGTCGAATTCTGAGTTTGGGTCAGAGTATTGGTGTTCGAGAAAAGGCCCGGTTGTGTTAAGATCGTGCGCATTATGGTGAATTGCGGGAAGTTGCCGTCAATCGGGTTTCTTCTTGCGGCGGCTGCCATGGCCCAGACCACCAGCCTTGGCCCTCGCGCACCGGACGGCCGCCCGGACTTTCAGGGAGTCTGGGACAACAGCACATTGACTCCCCTCGAACGCGGGATTGTCGTGGGAAACGCCGGCAAACCCGTCCAACTGCCGCCCGTCACCACGCTGACCATTGCCGACCGCGAGGCAACAGCATACGAGCAGCGCATCCGGTCGGCCGATGATTTCAAGCGCGGAGATGGAAGCGGCGCAGACCTTAGCGGGGAAATTAATGCTGAGTTTCTCGAACCCCCGGAAGGATTGGCGCGCGTGAACGGAACGAAGCGAACTTCGCTGATCGTAGATCCAGCCGACGGGAGGATTCCCTATATCGCCACCGAGGAAGAGCGGAAAAAATCGCGCCCGCCCGAACGCTTCGACAGCGTAAAGGATCGGCCCCTCACCGAACGATGCCTCCATGGCAACATGACCGGGCCACCCATTTATAACCAGTTCGCTACCTTTGAGGGTTACCAGATCGTGCAGACGCCCGCCCACCTGGTGATCCTGGCCGAATACCTTCGCGAGGTCCGCGTCATACGCATCGGCGGGCAACACCTCAGCTCGGCCGTTCGCCAGTGGCTGGGCGACTCCATTGGTCGCTGGGACGGCGACACGCTGGTCGTCGACACCACCAATTTCACGGCGCAGACGCGCTTCAAAGGCTCGTCTGAAAACCTCCATGTGGTCGAACGTTTCAAGCCCATCGACGGCAACACGTTTCTCTACCGCGCCACCATTGAGGACCCGTCCGTGTATTCCCAGCCCTGGGTGATCGAATATCCGTTTCAACGCGCGCGCGGCCCTCTCTATGAGGACGCCTGCCACGAAGGCAACTACGCGCTTCCGGACATTCTCAAGGGAGCCCGAAAAGCGGAAGCCGACGGCGCTAAGCAGTAGCCGTGCCGAACTTCCCAGCGCATAGACACATTTAAGTGCAGATTCGACCGTCAGCTCCTGGATGACGCGCTACTCTTCCATTGCTGCCTAGATCCGGCCTCCGCAGCAAGCGAATCCGACCTTTGGAAGAGTGGGCTACATTCATTTGGAGCGGCCACATTCCGGTAACGGGACTTTCGGGGCGGAACTTGAAGAGAGCGGCTATTTCACCTCAACCACGACCATCGCGAACTTCTTAGAGCCGAGATTAGTGGTCGCATGGGTGACCGTTCCACTCCAGAGCACGTCTCCGGATAAAGCTTTCAGCGCATTAGTGGATCCATCCGCCACTCTGACATTCGCGTCGAGATCAGTCAGCAGCACCGCCACTCGCCCAGCGCCGGTATGCTCGTGCATCTTCTCCGTCGCGCCAGCTTCGCGCCAACTTCGAAACACTCGCACCTGTTCGTTCTCCATTAACAGGACATTGTGTTTCGGGTCGATGGCGACGGGGTCCAGATCGTGGCTCCGCGCTGCTGGTGTTACCGGGGCCTGTTTCTTC
>Ga0210401_10002721_pt1 | contig 19366 bp, 16 predicted proteins | sample IncBWH32MmetaG_FD_150866 | JGI IMG/M metagenome (GOLD analysis project Ga0210401, IMG submission 150866) | Forest soil microbial communities from Barre Woods Harvard Forest LTER site, Petersham, Massachusetts, United States - Inc-BW-H-32-M | ecosystem: Environmental > Terrestrial > Soil >... | reverse complement strand
TTCGTGCTGCGGCCGTTCGGACTAAAATCGATGCCATGCTGGATGCGCCACGCGAGAAATGGCAGGGTCTCGCCGAGATGCCCCAATACCAGTTTCGCGCTCGGAAAGCGATCGAAAATGCCGCTATAGACGATGCGCAGCGCATGTGTCGCGGTCTCCGGGGCGAAGCCCCAAGCCGCACCGGTAAGCTCCGGATGGTTGTCGTACATGGCAGCCATGTGCGACGCGCGTGGGTGGAGGTAGAGCGGGACATCAAGCGCCGTCAGCGCTTCCCACAGCGGTGTCATCCGCGCATCGTCGAGATAGATCAAATTGTCTGGGCTCTCGACCTGGGTATAGCCGTTCACCATGACCCCTTTGAAGCGGAGTTTAGTAACGCAGCGCTCAAGCTCGCGCACGGCTTCGCTGGGGTCCTGGAGCGCGAGGGTGGCCATACCGATGTAACGACTGGGATGCGCGCGCACTTGTTCGGCGAGAAAGTCGTTCACTATGCGAGCAGTGGTGGTCGCTTCGACCCGGTCAAGGATGCCCTGCACGCCAAAAGTACGAAACCCGGCTCCGAAGGAGAGCAGCACCTTGTCAACGCCCGCCTCGTCCATGGCTTGGAGGCGCGTCGTGTCAAAGTCGAGAAGCCGCTTCTGCACGACCTCAAAATACTCCGGCCCGAGATGGCCAATGTTGGCCTCCTTAAGGGTCTCGAACCGGCCTTCGCTATCCTGCATGAACACTATCGGATGGCCGAAGTGCTCCTCAAGTGCGATTTTGCGTAAGCGTGCCGGGGCAGGCGGGGCTCCAACTTTGGGCAGACTGGGAACGGGCATCGAATTTCTCCTTTGTGAGGTTATGGTGCTGGCGTGGGCCCTACGACACGGATTTGCGTTTTCACCTCTTGGAACTCTTCCATGGCTCGTGCACCCCGCGCGCGTCCGATGCCGCTGTACTTGAAGCCGCCCTCTTCGAACGCGTCGCTGAGAGTTGCCCATGTGTTGGTCCAAACGGTGCCGGCTTTGATGGCGCGGGCGACCCTGTGTCCACGATCGAAATCTTTGGTGAAGAGCGCGGCGGCCAAGCCAAAGACGGTGGCATTGGCACGTGTGATCGCCTCCTCCTCCGTCGCAAAGGTCTCGAAGCTCAGCACAGGGCCGAATATCTCTTCTTGGACCAACGGAACGTCCAGCGCTTCCGTCTCCAGCATGGCCGGGCGATAAAACGCGCCGACCGACAGAGGGCCCTCCACGATCGGCCCTCCACGAACGATGATCCGCGCATACCGTTTTGCATCCTCGACCAAACGATCGATGCGCTCGACGTTGGCTTTGTCGATTACCGGACCCATCTGACTCCTCGGGTCATCAGCGCGCCCGACCACAACTTTCTCCAAAAGGGACGCGATTCGTTCCCGCCAGGCATCGGCGACACTTCGCTGTACGAGGACTCGCGAGCCCGTCATACAGAATTCGCCATTGAACTTTGTGAGCGCCGTCACGACGAGTGGTGCGAAAGCCTCAATGTCCGCGTCCTCGAAAACTATCAGCGGCGTTTTCCCGCCCAATTCCAGGCAAATCCTCTTCAGCGTCTGTGCACCTTTTTCAGCGACCTGCCGACCCACTTTGGTGCTCCCGGTGTAGTTGATGACATCGACGTCGGGCGATTCAACCAATAGTGGAGCCCCTTCGTTTCCAGCTTCTGTGAAGATATTCAGCACGCCGTTCGGCAAGCTCTTGGTAGCTGCGGCCGCCTGCATGATGAGAGAGTTCGTCAGCGCCGTCTGACCGGGCAGCTTGACGACCGTGGTACAGCCGGCTGCTAAGGCCGGGCCCAACGCGCGGACCAGCAGCGCGAGAGGGGAATTCCAAGGGACGATGATTCCCGCTACTCCGATCGGCTCGCGCATGGCGGTCGCGAATACACCTGGCGCGATCTCAGCTGACGTGCCTGTTTGCGATAAGGCAGTTCCAGCGTTGTAGCGAAGAGTTGACGGACTCCAGGTAGCTTCGAGTGTCGCGTCACCCAGCGGCTTGCCCATCTCGCGACTAATCGTCAGCCCAATCGCATTCGCTCGCTCATCAAGTCGATCAGCGAGTTCGAGAAGTGCCCGCGATCGGAGTTGCGGGTCATACGCCCAAGTCCCGTTGTCAAAGGCTTTTCGCGCGGCGGCGATTGCGGCCGCCGCTTCGGTTCGCCCACCCGCCGAGTACTGCCCGAGCACCTCCCCGGTGGAAGGGCTTACGGAATTTGCGACCGTGGACGAACGTATCCACTCGCCACTGATCCAATGACCCGCGGGCTCAACATTTGGGGCCGTCTTGCTGCTATTCATGTTGCTGCTCCTTCAGGCAAAGCGTCCTGCTTCCTCGAACGTCAGCCTCGGGTTGCGCGGGAAGAGGTTTTCATTCGATCCGTACCCGATGGAGCAAATGAAATTGGATTTAATGCTAGTGTTGGCAAAAAACTCTGAATCCACCGCCTCGTTGCTGAAGCCGGACATCGGACCGCAGTCCAGTCCCAGTGCGCGCGCCGCGATAATCAGATAGGCGCCCTGAAGGCTGCCGTTGCGAAAAGCGGTGGATTGGGCGACTAGGGGATCGGAATAATACGCCTGCATGTCCTTGCCGCGCGCGGGAAACAACTTCGGCAATTGTTCGGCGAAGTCCAGATCATAGCCGACGATGACTGTGACCGGCGCCGCTAGTATCTTTGGCGCATTTGTGGGCGCCGCGAGGGCTGCAAGCCTGCTTTTACCATCGGCACTCCTGACCCAGACAAAACGCGCCGGGCAGCAATTGCCCGAAGTAGGCCCGAATTTCATCACATCATACAGCTCGCGTAGCTGCGGTTCAGTCACCGCCTGCTCGGTCCATGCGTTACGCGTGCGAGCAGCGCGGTACAACTGACCGAGGGCTTGATTATCCAGTTTGCAGGTCATGCTGTTCTCCCCCGAGAAAATCTTCCTTGCAGCGATTTGAGGTGATTTGCTGCTAGCATCGGCATCTATCGGTTTCTCTCATTGACGGCATCGCTGAACCTTGCCGCGAGCCCCTGAATCTCGGTCCCGGATTTTTTCTTCGGCGTGTTTGCGCTCGGTCACCTTAGCGGGTGGCGCATCAACAAGTAAATTCATCGCCATGTCATTTAGGATCATTTGTTGTACTATCCTTGGAAGTAATTGATTCTTAAGGTGACACAGGACCAGTCTTGCGAGAGTTTGCCCTCGCATGATTAGCTTTTTTGGAGGGCGGCTCAACCCTGCAGTACGCTTCTGCCCAGAGTTCAAGATGCCAATTGAGGATCAACGTGCAGGTCGTGTCCGGCTCGGAGCCTTCGAGGTCGACCTCCGTTCGGGTGCGCTCTACCCGGCAGGAGCAGGCGGCGACGACCGCAAAACCCTTCTTCGGGAGCAGCCATTTCGGGTTCTGCGAATGCTCATTGAAGGAGATGGCAAGGTTGTAACCCGGGAGGAAATCAAAAAAAGGCTTTGGCCAAATGACACCATCGTCGATTTTGACCATAGCATCAATGTTGCCATCGGGATTCTCCGCCAAGCCTTATGCGACGCTGCCGACAATCCTCGATATATTAAGACGCTGGTGCGGCAGGGATACCAGCTCATCGTCCCGGTCGAATGGCAGGAGGGCACGGCAGACCTCCCAAAGGCAGAAGATCTGCAAACCTCGGCGCCCCTTCCAGCAAATCGGAATGGTGGACTTACCGGCACACGCATTTCCCGGTATCGGGTTCTGGAAGTCCTGGGAGGGGGAGGAATGGGAGTTGTGTACAGGGCTGAGGATCTGAAACTCGCCCGTCCCGTTGCCCTCAAATTTCTTCCCGAGGAAATTGTGGCACAGCCAGCCGCGATTCAGAGGTTTGAACGCGAAGCGCAAACTGCCTCAGCGCTCAACCATCCCAACATTTGCACAGTCCACGGGATCGAGGAGTATGAGGGCAAGCCGTTCATTATCATGGAGTTGCTCGAGGGGGAAGCGCTCTCCACCCGCCTGGCCCAGCCGCATGCTCCATTCGCTCTGACCACGCTGTTAGATGTTGTCATTCAAGTCTGCAGCGGACTTCAGGCGGCTCATGCCAAGGGCATCATTCATCGCGATGTTAAACCGGCCAACATCTTCTTGACCAAGGATGGGCCAGCAAAAATACTCGATTTTGGACTGGCCAAGCTGGCTTCTTCGCGAGAACAGCAAGCCGCTCCGACCGAAGACACTTCGCTCTCTGTCTCAAGTAGCCCCCAAGAGCCAGTGGCCCAACCATCTTCGCTCCACGATCTCCCCAGTCTCACCGCAACCGGAACCGCATTGGGAACGTTCGCTTACATGTCCCCTGAGCAGATTCGAAAAGAAGAACTAGACTCCCGCACGGACCTGTTTTCGTTCGGATTGGTTCTCTTCGAGATGGCTACGGGATGTCGAGCGTTTCCGGGAGAATCTGTTGAGATCGTTCATGAGGCTATTCTCCACCAGACACCATCTTCGGCACGGGTTTTGAATTCTGAAGTTCCGCGGCGACTGAACACCATCATCTGCAAAGCCCTTGAGAAGGATCCAGCGCACCGATATCAGTCCTCGGCCGAGATGCGCAAAGACCTACTGCTCGTCCAGAAGGAACTGAGTCCTGGCGTTCATCTGGCACGAAGTTGGTTGGCAATGGCTGCGGCGATCTTGGTTCTTTTTGCCGCCACTGCGCTTTACTGGCGTTTCCACAGCAGGATTACGCTTTCTTCCTCCGACACCCTGGTTCTGGCCGACATGAATAATCAGACCGGTGATACTGCTCTGGGTGACGGCATGAACCTGGCGCTGCAAGTCGCGTTGCAGCAAACGCCGTATCTCAATCTCCTGGGGGGGGACAAGGTCCATGACACACTTCGGCTACTTGGGCTAAGCGAAGATGCCAGGATCACACCGGAGGTTGCTGTGCAGGTGTGCCGGAAAACGAATAGTCGTGCTGTTATTTCCGCTTCCATTGGCGACGCAGGCAATCGTTTCCGAATCGGGGTGAGTGCAATTGACTGCCAATCGGGCAAAACTCTGGAGCACGTGGTTCACGAAGCGGAAAAACGCGAAGACGTTGTTCGAACTCTCGGTTTCTATGCGTCGCAACTGCGCTTAAAGTTGGGCGAATCGAGAGACTCCGTGGCCAGGTTCAATCAACCTCTTGATCAGGCGACCAGTTCTTCACCGGACGCCCTACAATTACTGGCCTTAGGCTACAAGAAGCAGCTAAGCGGGGATATTCCCGGGGCCCTCTCCTCCTACGAACGCGCCATCGAGAAGGACCCGAATTTCGCCTTGGCGTATGCAGCCCAGGGCAGCGGGAATCAATGGCTTGGTAAGCCCGCCCAAGCCTTGATCAGTTTCAAAAAGGCTTTCGAACTACGCAACCGGCTCACCATCCCGTCACGATATCAGGTGGAAACGATCTATTACGGAGATGGTCGAAACGAGTGGGATAAAGAGTGCCGTGTCGCCGATGAATGGGTGCAAGCCTTTTCACGCGACGTTATCGCGCGAATCAACTTATCCTCCTGCCTCCAATACATGGGACGGCACGACGAGCAGTTAGTTCAATCGCGCGAGGCAGCGAGGCTCCTACCCAGCGCGCCTACTCTAATGCACTTGCTGCTTTCCGCAATATATGCACAGCGAATCGAAGAAGCGAGAGAGACATACGATGAGGCCATTTTACGTGGAGTAGACTCCCCTCGCCTCCATTTGTATCATGCGATTCTGGCTTTTCTTCAAAATGACACCCCCGGAATGCAGAAGGAGTGGACGTGGGCGTCGCAAGATCCTGTCCGAGGCCGCTTCGTCCTTTATCAAGAATCGGGAACCGAGGGTTTCTATGGGCGTTCCCGTAACGCGCATCGCTTAGCGCAAATGGATGTAGACTCCTGCATGAAAGCGGGATTCTTGTCGGATGCCGCCGGTTTTGAGATCAGCGATGCTTTAAGGGATACCGAGACCGGCAATCGGCGAGAGAGTCAGGCATGGGTTACAGACGCATTGCGCAAAAGCGAGGATCACAGTGTTCTGATGTTGGCCGCATTAACGTTCGCTCGCGCAGGAAATACAGAACAGTCCCAAGAACTGGTGGACAAGTTGAATCAGCTCTTCCCTAACGATTTTACAATTCAAACTTTTAGCCTGCCTGCGACGCGAGCTGCGATCAAGCTCGCCCAAAATGATCCTGAGGCTGCCCTTGAAATCCTGCGGCCGCTAACGCCCTATGACCTGGCTATCAGCGACAGCTTCGACAATCTGTATCCTGCGTACCTTCGAGGCCTTGCCTATCTCCATCTCAAGAAAGGGGACCTTGCAGCGGCCGAGTTTCGAAAGGTTCTCGATCATTCCGGCGTCGCTCAGGGTTTCGTAATTGGCGCTCTTTCCATCCTGCAGTTGGGGCGTGCCCAGGTACTCATGCACGATGAGAAGGCAGCGCGAAAATCCTATGAAGATTTCCTGGCGCTTTGGAAAAACGCCGACCTTGACTTGCCCATATATAAGGACGCCAAAGCGGAGTACGCTGCCTTACGTAAGACGGGCAGTAGCGTTCCCGCGCGGAACTTACCGGACAGCTCAAGGTATTCTGCATCTCCGTTCGCAAGGTGTAAGTCGTCTCAGTTCCCGCCCGAAGCATCGCGCCACAAACCTCAGCGTCAGATCGAATCGGCAGCGCTTCCTCTGCGCTGCGGCCTGCCATTGATCGCGGGGAACATCAAGTGAGGCTCAGCCGCCAGGAGCTACGCTGCGCTACGACGGGCGGCCACCATGTGCCACTCCTTCCCGGCAGTTATCCAGAAACGCTCTTCGAGGAAGTTGGCCAGATTGGTAACGGGAGGCCGGCTTGCAGGAACTGATCTGGCCTTGGCATCGATTATGGGCAGGTCAGGCAGGGCCCCTATTTTCGATTATGGTAGATTGTGAAAATAGCGTACGGGGGTATTTTCGATCTCACCGCACTGACGGTCCGGCGGCATCCGTCGACTCCTTACAGCGAGTCCCTAGCCCTATCAACATCGGCATGTCTTTCGGATAGACCACATCGTGTCCTCGCGCCAGGAAATGATAATAGATCGACAATGCCGCTCCATACGATCCAAACCCGGCCGACACAACGCGGGAATGTGCAACAATTCCCACAACCATCCCTACCAACTTAAACCCCGATGCACCACTTACCGCACCGCCTCCCGCTTCGCCCACGCTCTGGCCCCCCTGTCCCGCATCGCGATCCGGAGAAGCTTGCGAAGCCGCCAGCATGACTTGAATTCCAGTAATCAAATACGTTGTTCGCGGGGTGGTGACCTGCGCCCCACCCTCATCGTCAAGCTTCAAGTGTTCACCCTTAGCGACCGCCACACCCTCCAAAGTTGTCTCAACTTTCTGCTCGATTCCGTTCGGTGGCGCAACCTCGTGAAACAGAATTCGTAATTGTCCGTTGCGTCCCATTCGCCGCGCTGGCTGCGCCTGTAGCACTGAGCCCTTAATAACGCTTCCTTCAGGAAGAATAAGGTGATCCGAGACGAGCAGCGGCTCGGTGATAAGCGCCTCCACCGGGTCTCCCTTTTTTGCGGTCGACGAACTCAGAGCTGTCACCAGCCGCGCATGCACCACGCTCCCGTTAGGGGGCGACGATCCAATGTCCGTAAGCCTCTCTGGTTTCACCGCCTCGGTCCCAAAATCCATAGGTTGCAACAAATCCGCATTGAAGCTCGTCCCCGCGTCAATGTACTGTGGATGCACCGGCAACTGCGCCAGCAAGATTCTCTTAACCTTGTGCATCTTTCCTGGTTCGTGGATCTGATTCTGTAAATCGTTCCACTTCTTGTGAATCGCCTGGCGCGTTGCACTCACCTGTTTGGAAGCCGCATCCTGTACCTTGTTTTTCGGTTCTGACTTCTCCTTCGCCGACACAAACCGCAGGACTCCATCCGGAGCAGGCGAAGCCACCGTTTGCAGGGGCACCCGCTGCCCATCACCCATGACCAGCTCATCGAACTGCACATGAACCTTCCGCGCTGGAGAAAAGTTCCCATTTGCCGCCTGCATCGTTCTTACCATCTTCGGTACCGAATCGATCGCCGAAACTTTCCCGTTCACCACCGTTCCGACGGGAATCAGCAGCTTGTCAAACGCATACACCGGCTCCGTTGTCCTGCATTGGATCGCCTGACCTACTTTCCGCACTCGTACGTCTGAGTCAATTGCTACCTTGATAGGAGTGCCAACCCCAACGCTCATCGGTATCGCCATCGGTTCAGCGCCCACGCTTTCTGACACCGTCTGCGAGGCAGGCATATCCTCGCTCTGCTGGTGTGTTGCCGCCGGAGGCCGCTGCTTCAACGTCTGCGCGACACTCACGGCACTATACAACCCAACCGTCAGCACTATCAGCTCGAATACAAGTCGTCTCATTGGTAAATAACTCCGATTGTTGCGCGCTGGGAAGGAGACAGTCCTTCTAAGGCCGCGTGAACCGCAGGTCGACCATTGGGATACCAGATGCCCAGAGAAGCCAAGAACCGTGTCTGGTATGAAGCGCCAAAGACGGAGAATGGTTGCCACTCCGAAGCTGGTACCGAGGAAATCGTAAGCGTAAACGGGAGTGGAAAGGGGAAAATGGTCCAAGATGAACAAACTGTCATCTTCTAGAAAGGGAGCGGTAATGTTCCGGTCGTATCGTAACAGTGGGCTGCCGGTCGTGGTGTGACACGCCAGCGTCACTCTGAACTCGGCTTTAACATGTCCTTGTGCGTATTCGATGAGGTTTGGGGCCGCCTGTTGACCTTGCTATCGGCGAGTATTTTGCAATCGACATTGGCCGCTTCGCAGGAGTTGCCGGACGCTCCATCAGTGGTCACGCGTACGGGCTTTTACGCGGCTGGAGACTCGGCTACTTCCGCCGATCCGCAGCAATCACCTGGCTCGGCATCTACGGATTCGAGTCGCGGCAAATTTCTCACTCGATGGCTCAAACGTGGGCTTCGTGATCAGGCCGATATCTATACCGCTCCTCTCCATCGTTCTGAAATGAAGCGGGTGATCGGACTTCCCCTTGTCACGGCAGGCCTGATCGCGATTGACAAGCATGCTTCGGGCGTGCTTCCGAGAGACCCTTCGAGTGCGAGTGCTGATATCTCCGATGTTGGACTGTTCGCTACCGCAGGTGCGGTGGTGCGCTTCTCATCGACGGAACGACCCGAGGAGATTCTCATGCCCTCGAAACCGACGTACTTGGAGCCGAGGCGATGGCAAACAGTGGCGTCGTGTATGTCGTGCTGCAACTCATTGCGGAGCGTGAACGTCCTTTACAAGGAAAGGGTCAGGGACATTTCTTTCAGACCAGCGGCTTGGATAATTCATTTCCCTCCGGCCATACGATCATCACGTGGAACAGCCGCCAGCACAATTGCGCACGAATACCCCAAGCCCTTGGGTAGAGTGGTTCGCTTACGGAACCGCAGCGGCCGTTTCGGTGATGCGATTCACCAGCCTGCAACACTTCCCCTCCGATGTTGTAGTGGGAAGCACACTTGGGTACTTGATCGGACGCCACATCTTCCATGCTCATTGCAAGGTTGGTCTCAGCGCAGCATGCAGTGCGAAATAGTTCAGGGAAACCCAGCCTCTATTTCTAGAAAGCGCGAGGTGACTGATGTTTAGGAATAGGTTTGGTAATCGGCTCGGTGCTCTCATTTGTGTCCTCGCTATTTGGTTGATCCTCCAACTCGCACCTACCCTGGTCGCCCAGACGGCCGGACTGGGAGTGCTGACGGGCAGGGTCGTGGATTCGTCCGGTAATCCGGTTGCGAACGCCACCGTGACGGTGACGAGCGTGGACAACGGCCAGTCACGAAGAGCCACGACGGGGACGGATGGCTCCTATAGATTCGACGATCTGCCGCTGGGGAACTATCGGATGAAGCTTGAGGCCACTGGTTTCCAGACTTTGGCGATTCCGTCTGCGACTGTCGATGGAACTAAGACGTCAGTTGTGGACGCGAAGCTGCAGGCCAGTGCGCCAACCACGATCAAACCAACAGTAGAGCAACAGGATAATTTGCCGAACGCCCCATCCAGCGGTACAGCGCCTTCGCTTTCGGATTTGGGCCTTACTCCAGAACAGACTCAAGGAAACCCCCGAGAGCAAGCGTTGCTGGATAAACGGACACACATGCTGAAGATCCATCAACGGATGGGTCTGATCACGACGATACCGCTCATTGCGACGGTGATCCTCGGTCCTGGCGCTGGCGGCAAAAGTGAAGGCACGGCCGTTCGCGATTTACACGTTGCTCTGGGTGCGCTCACCGGCGACCTATACGGGATCACCGCTTATTACGCCATTCGCGCTCCCAGAATCCCCGGAACAAAAAAGCGCGGTCCTATAAAATTTCACGAGGCGATGGCGTGGATTCACGGGCCGGGCATGATCCTGACTCCCATTCTTGGGGCAATGGCGTTCAGTCAGAAAAACAATGGGGAAAAAGTCCATGGGATCGCGCAGGCGCATGGCGCGGTAGCAATCGTTACCGCGGGGACGTTTGGGGCAGCTCTATTGTCGGTGTCAGTGAAGTTCTGAGCACAGTTTATGAAAAATAAAATATTGAGCGTGTTCTTGCTCGTGACCCTCCCCACGTTTGCTGCCGACAGCCAATGGGTCCTCAAACAAAGCACACTCACCTACCACGTATCGCACCCACTGCATGAGTCTGAGGGTGTGAGCCATGCGGCGCGAGGCAAGGGCGTTTGCCACAACGGACAGTGCGATTTCTTGATCGCGGTAGCCGTGAAGTCGTTCGATTCCGGAGACAGCAACCGCGACCTTCATATGGTTCAGGTTACGCGCGGCGCGGAGTTTCCTATAGTCACAGTACGCACCCGCCTGCACGAATCGGCTGCCTCATCGGCGACTATCAATGCTGATCTGGAGATTCAGTTCGCCGGCCAGACTGCCCAGTACAAAAAGGTTGCTTTCAAAGTGGAAACGCAAGGCGGTGAGACTCACATTACGGGGACGATTCCAGCTACGCTAACTGATTTCAAGATCGACCCACCGTCGCTGTTGACGATGCCGGTCAAGAACGAGATTCCAGTGCGTGTGGACATGACCTGGCGCCCGCAATCGTAGTTGTCAAAAACTAACGCTGTCCTCAAACTGCCCCGAGCGCCGGCGTAACGTGTAAGCGAAGGATCGGGATTTTGGCCGATCCTCCATCGGGTAGTGTGATATTCCACGAGGGAAAAGCTATTTGCCGTCGTAGTCTGGGTCCCCAGCAGCCAGGTCGCCCGGTACGTTTCAGGGTAACTTTGTCTTGTGGAACCGCAGTATTGGTCGCAGGCTGCGCCGAAGGTTGAAGCTGGTGGGCGGCCTGCTGTTTGACTTCGCTGTCGATGTTGGCGTTGGTGCTGCTGATTGCGTTGATCACACAAGGTAGAATCGGCACTGCGGAGAAAGTCTTTAGCCAAACGGCAACGCGTCGGCAATGTTAGGAAAACGCGCAAAAACGCGAGTTTTTCGCCTAAGGGCGTTTAACGCCTGAGGAGTTTCCTGCATCCCACCCGGAGGTGTAAAGTTTCTGAAAGGGCAGGAATCTCGCATGCGATTGTTGGTGGTAGAAGACGATATTTCAATTCAGCAGTTCCTCAGGCGGGCCCTGACGGAAGCCGGATATCAGGTCGATGCGGCCAGCACAGCAAAAGCCGGGGAAACGCTGGCATTGGAAGGTGTTCACGACGCCTTCATCATCGACCTTGGCCTTCCCGACTTGGATGGATTGGATCTGATCGCCCGTTGCCGAGCCCAGGGGAATGCGGCCCCGGTTCTAATCTTGTCCGCCAGGCGCTCCGTAGATGAACGTGTTCGCGGACTGGAGCAGGGCGGAGATGACTACCTGACGAAACCATTCGCTCTTCCTGAATTGCTGGCTAGGTTGAGAAATCTCCTGCGGAGGTCTGCGCCTCCGCAAGGCGAATCCATGCGTCTTCAGTCTGCCGACTTGCAGCTTGACCTGATTCGTCGTGAAGCGCGCAGGGGTGATCACTTGTTACAGCTGACCCCACAGGAGTTTTCTCTGCTGGAATATCTTTGCCGCAATGAAGGTCGAGTGGTGACCCGAACCATGATTCTGGACCATGTCTGGAAGATGAGGATCGACCCCGCAACCAATGTCGTCGATGTTCACATTTATCGTCTTCGCAGCAAAGTGGATCACGACACTCCGCGACCGCTGATTCACACAATTCGCGGCGTTGGCTACGTTCTCAAACATGCCTAGGAAGTTGCGCTCTACCGCCGCTTGGCGGATTTCGATTTGGACAACTCTGGCGTTCGCGCTCGGAACTGCTGTGGCTTTCTCCATAGTTTATTTCCTCGTCGCTCAAGGGCTCCGGGAGCGCAGTGACACCTGGCTTAGCGGCGAAGCTGAGGTTTTAGCTCAAGTCTCAGCGGACACACCCAGCGATCATCTCTACAACAGGATCGTGCGTGAGGTGGCTGAGCTCGCAACTCAGGAAGTACCGGATGAGCGCGATGCTCGCGGCGAGAGGCTAAATTCCGTTTTCTTCTTGGCAACAAATCCCAACAACACTGAGGGTCCGTTGTGGGTCGGCCCCGGCCCGAAAGATGCTTTCGTTAAGGCGATTCAACAAACAAGACTCGCTCTGGGGCCTCCGAAATCCATAACAGTCGAAGGATATCGACAAACGTTTCGAGTCGTTGTGAAGGCGCAAAACGGAAGAATTGTTTATCTCGGGCTGTCGGATCATGGCGCCAGGCATGTACTGCACACATTAGCTCGTCGTTTTCTGATGGTTTGGGGCGGCATGTTCCTGCTCGGTTTTGTCATCTCCTACTGGAGCGCGCGTCGTACGCTGCATCGTGTTGAACGAATCACGGAAACCGTCGCACGAATTGGAACCGAAGACTTAAAGGAACGCTTGCCTGAACCTGTGAATTCGGATGAAATTTCGCGATTGGCGAAGACTTTTAATCACATGCTGGATCGTCTGCAGTCTTCGGTGAATCAGCTCCGAACGGTTACTGGCAGTGTCGCGCACGACCTCAAGAGTCCAGTGACGTTGATTCGAGGAACGCTGGAATCGGCATTATGTAATGAAGGAAATGACAAGTGGCGTGACTCGGTTGGCGAGGCGATCGAACACTTGGACAGGCTCTTGCAATTGCTGAACACCACGCTGGATCTTGCCGAAGCTGAAGCGGGTGCTCTTCATATCGACCGCCGCCCGGTTGACTTGTCCGATGTCGTGCGACAACTGGTTGAGATCTATCAGCCGGCGATGGCCGAGCACCATCACGAAGTGACGACTGACCTCGAAGAGCACGTGGTCGTTGATGCGGACGTGACCCTGCTAAATCGTGCGGTCAGTAATTTGCTTGAGAACGAATTGACTCATTTACCTGCGGGATGCCGAGTGAACATCCGACTCCATTCGCAGCAAGGGTCGGCAGAACTAGTGATTGAAGATAACGGTCCGGGATTCTCGCCCGATATCGGCAGCCAGGTTTTCAAACGATTCGTGAAGGGAAAGAATTCTCCCGGTCATGGTCTCGGACTTGCCTTTGTGGATGCAGTTGCGCAGGCGCATGGGGGCGGCGCACGGGTCTCCGACCGGCCGGGCGGCGGCGCTGTTATAACTTTGTCGCTGCCAGTGAGCATGCTCCAAGCGGCGTAAGTCCCCGCACTTCTAACGGCCTTCGAGAATCCCTCAATCAAGAAACCACCGGTGAGAAGTGCCCAGAGAGAGTTATGCACTCACTTCGCCGGTTACATCCGGTACCATGACACGGTTGTATGCATCTTTCGCGTCCGGACTCGTTGGTCGCGTCCGACGGCCGAAGAAGGCGTCTCTCGCCAGTTTAAGAATGGTTCGGCGGTTTTGGGCGACAACCTTGAGCCATGCCATTTTCCCCATCATGGGGAAATAGATCCCGCGGAAACATAGGCGCGCGAGGAAGATGTTGATCCGATAACCCAGAGGTTGGTCATCGAGCGCGTCGACCGCTTGAGCCAGCGCTTCCGGGCTGTATGCTTGCTCCCAACCATATTTCACTTCGGCATGAGCTTCTTCGATGGTCATCTTGAGCGGCGTGTGAGCCATGGCAAACGGGATGAACTCCCGCCAGTGTTTGGTGCGCGTCAGCCGGCCAGAGGTTTCCAGGCGCTTGTAGAGCGGGGTTGCGGGCAAGGGCGTCAAGAGGCCGAAAATGGGCAGACCCGGAGGCCAAGTTCGGACTTGCGTCAGTGTGCGCTCGGCGACGCCGGTAGTGTCGTTGTCCATACCGAAGATAAATGATGTGATGGCATAGACGTTGCGTCGCGCGAGCCGTTCGAGCACAGCCGCATATTCACCCGGCTTATTAAATCCCTTGTTGACGTCTTTGAGATTGGTAGGGTCAATGGATTCCATGCCGATGAAAACCCATTTGCCCCCGGAAGCCGCGATTAGGTCGACGAGTTCTTCGTCGCGCAATAAATTAGCGCTGATCTGTGCTACCCAATGGATCTGGGCGTTGGCTGCGATAATGTCGCGCAGCAGCGACTTGGTACGCTTGACGTTGATGGCGAAGTTGTCGTCGATGAAGAAGACGGCAATCTCGCCTTTCTCGCTACGGGCGCGCGCCTTCAAGAGCAGCAACTCATTTACCACGCTCTCATTGGTGCGGAAGCGGATTGAGTCACCAAAGAATCCGGTCACGGTGCAGAACTCACAGCCGTAGGGACAGCCACGTCCCGACTCAACTGGAATAATGCGGAAAGAGCCCCAGCCAGTGCCGACACGGTTGAGTAACGGCGCGACCGCCCTTGGCACGAGATTGAATTGAGCAAGATCGATCGATTGCCAAGGAATGACCGGGTATTCCTTTAGCGACGGCTTTTTGTCTTTCCCAGTTGCATCCACGGGCGCGTAGGTGGCTTTGAGTTCGCCGCAGGCAGCGTCATTCACAATCTGCGGCCAGGTTTCATCGGCTTCGCCCAGGGCCACAGCGTCGGCATGGCGTGGTCCGCCATCGCGACCGAGGGCCTCGTTGGCCAGTTCGGTGACGTGAGGACCACCCATGACGACTGGAACTCCGGTGGCACGAATGGCATCGGCTATGCGATACGCTTTGGCGACCATTCGGGTCATGGCGCCAATGCCGACCAGTCCGATGTTCTCGTCTCGAACGTAATGAGCGATCTGAAGCTCGTCCATTGGCTGAGCGTTGCCGTCGATCAGCAGCACTTCATGGCCCGGAGGAGTCAGTGATTTGAGCAAAAACATCCAGAGGTGCGGCATGAAGTTGCGAGTCACGCCGTTGTCGGGGTTGTAGAGCAGAATTCTCATGACAGTTCCTTGCTTGAATCGTCTAGGATTCACCGCACGGGCCGTCACGAGCGATGCCGATCTGTTGATCTTGTTTCTGGTAGAGCCTGCTTCAGAGAGGCTCTTGGTATCTTTCGAAAGGCGCCTCGGTTCACAGACTTCACAGCTGCGGCTCCAACTGTACTTCTGGCGTCTGTGCGTATTCAGGATCGCCGGAGGGGCACCCGGACGGGGCCACGGTGCGTAACCTGTCTGGCTCGGCGAGATGCAGCAACACTCGCATTCTTGTCTCCGCAACATCCTGCCGCGAATGGCCAAGCTGAACAGAACAATCCTGATCCGAATATTTTTCAAGAACGGACATCACGAAGACAAAGCGTTCGAAGTGTTCAAGCCGGAGAATGCGGGCGATTGCGTAATCGGTATCCTGCGTCCGTCCGAAACTGCAAGTGACCGCATCACTCGGTGCGTCTGCGACGGTCGAGTGGTTCTTGCGGGGCGCCAACATGCGAATTGCATTCTGGATAATCGTCCGCCGAGCCCAGGATTGCGCCCAGTCTCGAAACACGTAAGTTCCTTCGACGCAGTCTTTCAAGCCGGAAACAAAACACTCCTCGGCCTTCGCCAGATCGGCTGTGAGCAAGAACGAAAGCAAATGCATACTATTCATGTTTTCCGCGTACACTCTGCAAAACTCGATGCGTGTTGCGTACGCTTGCGATGTTTCAGCAGAGATCGGAGATCTTCGTGGCATGGTCAGCTTTGTCCCCTCTGCTCTCCATTGCCCCACAGAGTTAATCAGGTGTCAGAGTCACGCGCTCAATGCCTAAACATTTTGTTGCGGACGTCGGGCCAGAACTCTTTTGCCACATTGAAGAAGGTATCCAGAGCTATTTGTTGTCCCCACTTGTTTGCGGTATTTCCAAATGATCGATTCACGGCCGGATAGTAGAGGTTGGAGATGCCTGCGGCCACAGCATTTCCGGCCAGTTCGGATGTGTTGACGTGGTTGCGGCCATCATCGCCGCGAGTGATAACTTCCCGGCTCATCGCATATCCAGTTCGCTTCCAAAATCCCCCGGTGCCTTTCACAAAATATCGAGGATCCTGGTGCAGAGCGACTGGAAATAGCCCTTCACTCATGATGTTGCCAATTGCTTGATCTGCAAATGCTCCTCCGTAATATTTGCCAAAACCCTGCGCTCCTGTTCCGAATGAGCTGTACTGCCTCTGGGCCATGGATAGTCCGGCAAAAATACCAGCCACCAGAAACGCTGAGGGATCAAAAGAGTCGTCCAACGCAACTTTCATCTTTTCGGCAGGCGTCAGCGGTTTGATCTCCGCAGCGTTTTCGTCTGAACGATAGTTGGGGATTATCCAGAAGATGTGATTCTTGCTCGGTTCATGCCGCGGCACGCTCTGCGTAACGCTGGATGGACTCGATTGAGTCTGACTCGCACTTGGCGCATCTGGGAGCCCTGACGGTTCCTGTCCAATCGCCACAACTCCTCCCACCAACAAGTTGGCGGAAACCAGGACACGGCAGACCATAGGAACAAACGAAGATGACGGCAACCACCCCATGCTACTAAGGTTGATGCACGTTGGAGCGCCTCGCGAGGCAACATGAACAACTTGTCATTTGTTCGCCACGAGGAATTCATCCTGTAGCTGATAATCTTCCTCATGGGATCTCGTGAATGTGATCGCACGGTGCGTTACCGAAAACTCGCGATCGTATTTCTAATCCTCATCTTTGCTGCATCTCTCAGCGGCGCTCAAGACAATTACGAAATCCAGGTCTACGGGTCTGACCTGGTCGATCCCCGACACACTATGGTGGAACTTCACAGCAACTTCACGATCGATGGATCGAAGACAATCGTCGACGGTGTTTACCCCACTAATCACGCCGAGCACGAGACCGTCGAGATCACCCACGGCTTCAATGACTGGTTCGAGTGCGGCTTTTACATCTTCACTTCCATAACCGAGGGCCAGAGCTGGCAGTGGGTGGGTGATCACATCCGCCCGCGCGTTGCCGTCCCTAAGAAATGGCACTGGCCTGTAGGTGTGAGCCTCTCAAACGAAATTGGCTACCAGCGTCGGCAATATTCCGTGGACACCTGGACCTGGGAAATCCGCCCCATCGTGGACCAAAAAGTTGGGCGATGGTATTGGTCCTTGAACCCCACGCTCGACCGTTCTTTCCACGGCGAGAGCGTGAACCAGGGCGTTGTCTTTTCGCCAAACTTCAAGTTCAGCTACGATTTCACTCCGAAAGTCGCGGGAGGTCTGGAATATTACGGTTCAGTCGGCACGGTGACGGGATTCGATGCGGTCTCGCAGCAACAGCACCAGATTTTCCCTGCGATTGATTTGAATATCGCACCGCAGTGGGAGATCAATTTCGGCCTCGGCGTGGGCGTCACGGGTGCGACTGACCACCTGATTGCCAAGATGATTCTGGGGTATCGCTTTAATTTCTGATCAAACAGAGGAGCGCACAAGTGATAAAAGGCATCGTGATCGGGTTCATTCTGGCTATTGCGATTTCAGTGGGTTGTGTTTTCCTCTATTTCTCTACTGGCATGGCGCCAGTCGCAACGGCAGATCCGCCTATGCCGTTTGAGAAGAAGTTCGCGAATATGGCTCTAGACGCGCATATTGAGAAGCAACAGATTCCTCCATCTTCTGTGCCCGCTGACGAACCTAATTTTCTTGCCGGTGCGAGCGTATACAAACAGCACTGTGCCTTGTGTCACGGACTTCCGGGGCAACCACCCATTGACTATGCGACAACGATGTTTCCAAAACCGCCACAATTGTTCCGTGGCAAGGGTGTGACCGACGATCCGGCATCGGAGACCTTCTGGAAGTCAGCAAACGGAATCCGTCTTTCGGGAATGCCCTCCTTCAAGCACAAGCTATCCGACACCCAACTATGGCAGGTTAGCCAACTGCTCGCGCACGCGAATGAAATTTCCGAATCGGTGAAGAATGTACTTATTCCAGATTCCCCGACGTCAGCATCGGCACCTCCGCAGGCTTCACGATCGGATCAAGAGTCGGTCAAATGATTCAGGGACAATCCGTAGTGCTTTTTCTCGATCCATCCCAGCGAATCTATGGGATACTGTCTTCGCTATGCGGTTTCTGGGGCACTCCCGAGCGAAAGCATTTTCTTACAGTAAACGTGCAATGGATTGGGCAATGGGGCCTTTTTAGCCGTTGTGGCAGTTCCTGGAATCAATAACTTACGTGTTATCAACACGGTGAATAGTTCGACTCCCGTCGCTTCCATATATAACTTATTTATTATCAACTAGTTAATTACACGTTTTAAGTTTGTACAATAAGTTTCTGCTGCGGCGGATTCTGCGCCCGACTTCGTGCAGGGTCATTCTTCTCGCACGTACAAATCAATCGGATGATCGTCTCCAGTGGAGGGAGATCACGGTTAGACATATTGCGGCACGTAAACGGAAGCCAATTTTTTGAAATAAACAGGGGAGTTGCTATGATGACCCAGGACATCCAGGCGAACAATCAGCAAAGCGATTTCACTGAGAACAGCGAAAAAAACAGTGGTCCGCACCTCACAGGGCGTGCGCGAAGCCTGGCGAACCTTCGCCACTTTCGAAAGGGGCAGAGTGGGAATCCGGGAGGGCGCCCTAAGACTCCCATCACTGATGCTTATCGTCGAGTGGCCAAGAAAAAGTATCCCAACGACCCAGAGAATCGCACGTACGCCCAGCTTGTGGCTGAAGGTCAATTCAAGGCGGCTATCAACGGGAAGACAGAAGCCGCCAGGGAAATCCGCGAGAGCCTGGAAGGGAAAATTCCGCAGTCCACGCACGTAAGCGGCGGAGTCGGGGCAGACGGTGAAGTGCTCCCGATTCCAGTAAGCCTTGATGTCCGTGAACGCATCCGAGCTGTATTGCTGCGACTCCGAGATCGAGAAGTTGACGCAGGAGGAAGCGGAAGTCTACCTGCAAGCTCTCAAGGAATCCGATGATGACAGACCC
>Ga0210401_10002719_pt1 | contig 19375 bp, 29 predicted proteins | sample IncBWH32MmetaG_FD_150866 | JGI IMG/M metagenome (GOLD analysis project Ga0210401, IMG submission 150866) | Forest soil microbial communities from Barre Woods Harvard Forest LTER site, Petersham, Massachusetts, United States - Inc-BW-H-32-M | ecosystem: Environmental > Terrestrial > Soil >... | reverse complement strand
TTTGGAATCATCCGTCTCCAAAAGAGCGCCGATATAATCGGGCTGCCACGAATACACTGTGCGTCCTCCCTGGGCAGTTCTTCGGAAAAGTCTACGACGCCGACGACAGAGCATCAAGTCAAACCAGTTCCGTGACACGGCCAAAATAGACGTAAATGCGCATATTATCGTGTACCTGAAGGTTCAAACGCTTCCGAATGACGATTACTGTTCAAGATTGAAATGAATCAGGTGGAGAGGGTAATTCGTTTTAAATCCCGATGATAATATTCTCCAGTCCACTTTGTGTTTCACATCAAATTGAACATGCGACCGTCGCTGGCATCGGGCTTAGACTGGCGTCGTCTTTCGTTGCGCATCGCCACAGCACTCTCCCGCCTGCAAGAGCGTATATTGACTCATAGAGGTTTAATTTATGAGCTTAAATATAACGACGAGCGAAATCGACGGGATTTCCATCCTTGGTTTGAACGGTCGCATTGTTTTGGGCGAGGAAAGCAATTGGTTCCGTGAGAGGCTTAAGGGCGTGCTTGGCGACGGGAAGAAAAAGATTATCCTGAATATGGCAAACGTGGAATATATCGATAGCGCGGGTCTAGGCATTCTGGTGGCCGCGCACGTCAGCGCCAAGAAGCAAGGCGCTGCGCTGCATTTGTGCAATTTGGGCAAGAGGTTCCACGATGTGCTGCAATTGACGAGGTTGCTGACCGTTTTCAGCGTCTACGATACCCAAGCAGACGCGATCAGCAGCTTCGGAACCGGTTCAATGGCGGCGGTGGTCTGAATTGAACTCGTGGCCGACGCGCTAGACATCTACAGAACCTCAAGGATGCCTTGCGCCATTCCGCCCGCGCCTCGTCTAGCTGAATCTTGAACGACGGATTCGGTGGGCCATAGTTCTTCTTTGGATCGGATAAATCTCTGGCGGCACGTCCGTATTTGCGTAGTTCGAGATCGCTCATCTTGCGTAAGCGTTCGCGGATTCTCTCGATATCTTCGGGTTCTATTTGGATCATGTGTCCTCGCGGGAGGAAACGGGAGGGCAGAATACCATGAAGCGTTAGGCTAGGACTCGTCCGAAGTGGAATTGCGACCCTCGAATCCATTTACTCGCTCTACTCTTAGGGTCTGTAGAGCCAGGGTAGCGGCCCGTAGCGCCCTATCTTCTTCGCTGTCGTCTTCAATCGGGGAGAGCTGCCGTTGTTCGATAGCCGCTAACGCTTCGTAAACCCGCAAGGGCATAGCGGCTTGGTCGGTTTCGAGGATCGCGGCATTGTATGCTGCCTGCCAGGAATAAATCTCATTCAGTTGAGTGTCACTCTTGTCGGCCTCTTTTCAATCCGAGGACGGTTTTGAGGGGAGTGTACGCCTTCGCACAATGGTCGGCAACGAATAATTCTGAGGGAATCGTATGGTCTGAGCGATAGCGTACTCAGGTATGTTACGGCATCTCGTGTATGGTAAAAGTTTCGTCGGGCGGTACGGTTGAGGCAGGCTCGATATGTCCCGATGGACTTTAAAGTGCGAGAACTGTAGTTTCCCATTCACGCATTCGATGATCGACGACTCAGGCGCTGTTAACTTCCTAGAGCCTGCGAAGCCCGAGTTTCCCGAAGGGGGGTCGGAGTTGGAGTGCCCGAATTGCGGGCACAAAGATACGTACCAGCGCACCGATTTAATGTACAGTGCGCAAAATTTTGGCCGATCCCTTTTCGGTTCCAACTAAACCCAGTCGAGGTTTAAGCCTATGCAGGGACCCCAGAACGAACGATTTAGAGAATTATGCGAACACGCCGAAGTTGAGGACGACCCTTACAAACTCGCGGACCTGGCCGACGAAATCTACGAAATTCTTGAACTTCAACTGGAAAGCTTAAGGAAAGCCCCGCCCAAACCAACCTGACTCCGCGACGCATTTCGAGGTTTGGGGTCAGCGCTAGGACCCCTGTAGGGAGTTTCGTTTCCTTGACGATCAGTCGGTCAGTTTATCCCGCAAGCTTTGCAAAGTGGGCCTGTGCCAACTTTCCCAGCATGAGCAAGCCGAACCCAACGAGGCTAGTTCCCAGTCCAATTCCCAGCAAGAAGGCACCGCCCTTCGTGAAAAAGCGAGTGTCAAATTGGCCGCCACGCCCCAACACCAAAAAGGCGGCAACCGCGATAACGAATAGCACGAAGACAACAAGGGCACCTTTGAAGATCAGCATAGCGTTCTCCTCGCCCGGCATCGTAAAGAATGCTTACCATCCTGTCAATACTCTTTGCCAATCCTGCGCGGGTCTATGTCGATCCGCAAGCCGACTAACTTCGAACGCCTGAGATGATCCGCGTCGGTCCATTCGAGGAATTCAATTTGAACCACAAACCGTGCAGTCCAACTCCCGTCCGAGATGTTCGAGTCTGCCCTGAGGGGTTGTTACCCAAGGGTGGACAATCCAAGGTAGATTGTGACGCACTTGCCGTTGATGCCCGCATTCGAGTTCGGCTACCCACTCGCAGTCTTCATCAAGGTGAAAGTCAACGATCTTTCGAGGAATCCCGACCGACTTTGCTTGCATCGGCTTCATTGAGCCCTTTAACCGACTTGCCTCCACAACTGCTTTAACGGGTGAACCCTGCCGATCAGACTATTTTATTTTTCATCTGGCGAAGCATAGCTTTTATCTCAACCAGAACAAAAGTGTACTCTTTTGTTTGTACATGCTTTGAGTGGTCTTGGAGGTATCGCCTTACTTCTTCGGATATACCCTTGTAGATCCTGTCGATTTCGATTTCCGCCAGAAAAAGGTTGGGGTTACTCACGACTACATCTCGAACAGCCTCAAATATCAGTTGAGGATCGTTCGCGTATTGGATCCCCGGTCGCTGCCTCCGAGTGCGGATGGTTTCGATAATGACATTGTAAAATGCTTGTGACAGGGTTTGTTGTTTGGCTTTCATGGGGCGCCCCCCTTATTTGCGGAGAGTTTCAGAAAGCCGTAGAGGCTGGAAATGGTACTTTAGTTTTGATGGAGAATTACGCACGGGCAGTGTATTTAACAATGATGGATTTACTTCAACGTCTATCTTATAAATAGGCGAATGCCGTATCTTCGCGTCTGAATGCTCCACGAGCAGTTCAGCGGGAGCGCCAAAAGGATACCTGGGAGTACGAGGGGGATGCTCGACAGGCGCCGCTGGGCGAGATGGAGACAGAAATCCACAAGGTCCGTTTTCGACCTTTGTCCATCGGAAACCATTGGGTTGAACCGTCATCGTTCTTTGGCGTTCTATTTCGGTTACATTTGCTATTCCGAGTTTTCCCGCAAGCGGAGTTTTTTCAGTGATTTAGGATTTGGTCCAAAGCGTGCTTGCATCCGCACCGGGGGCCATCCTGGAAGAGGAGGGAGCTCGGCCTGGACATCCCGCCCGGGAAGTCCTCGAACGGGACGGAGAGTCGGGCAAACGAACACTTCCACTGGCCTCCAAATTCACCGAAACGCCCGGCTGCGACGTAGGCTGCTGGGTTTGGACCGCCGTTAGGGCTTGGGCCGCTGCGGGGCAACTATTGCTTCGGCTATCTTTTTGATCGCGTCTATTTCGAGACGTGAAACTGTTGCGACGGAATCCAATCCGTTGAGCTTCGACGATTCGGGGGATTCCGCTGCATTGCTTTCAGAATCTGCTTTCTCCATGTCTGCCTCCACTCCTTGAAGGGGAGATACTACTTATCGCCGGAACCCAGAAAACGTAACCTTAGACTTTGACGGGCTTAACATTTACGCCAGACGCGGCGAGTCGCTGGTGCTCGGCGCTCTTCTGCCGTCGCAAACTGTCTTACCAATCCTATTAAGTCCTGGACCTTTCGGTCATTGCGACGCCTGTCGATAATTGCCGTGGCGACTATTTGGAGCCACCACGGCTCATGGGGTAACGACTAAGACTGGCTCGCAGCCTTCGCTTTAAGTTCGGAGTCGGATTTCGCAGTAGGTGCAGCCTTTAGAATTTGCTTGGCTATACTTCGCAATTTCTCTTCGGCTGCTTCCTCTTCGGCGAGCGATTCGTTCAATAGCTTAACAACGTCTGCCTCGCCGATTCGCTCTGCCAAACTGATAGCGGTCATATAACCCGCCATCTCGTAGTGCTCGACACGAGAGCCAGCTCCGATAATCCCCAGGTCGAGAACGTTCTCGTCGCCATCTTCGTCCAGCACCTCCGCGCCTTCTTCGATAACCCCTTCCATCCCCATGCACTTCTTTCCGGTCGGCTTCGTATCGAGAATCTGGGCGACTTTTTCAAGCCGCTGCACCTGACCTTCAGTTTCCTTCAGATGACTGCGGAAAGCGGCTTCGAGTTCAGAGTGGTTAGACCCTTTCGCCATTTTCGGAATTGCCTTTGTCAGTTGCTTCTCTGCCGAATACAAGTCTTTGATTTCGTCTTCGAGCAAGTCTTTGACGTTCTTTAGTTCAGACATGATTCTCCCTTTTCAAGTTTTGCGAGGCTTTGGCCTATGTGACGCTACAGCGACGCCGTTTGGAGAAGTATCGGGTTCAAACTGTAGATTGTGGCCAACGCGGGGGTAGGAGGGCCTTCGTCGAACAGCCTTGTTATGGGGTTTCGACTTCGCGACCGTCATATAGCCTGACCAGCGCAGTTGCGCCGACTTGGTTTTGCTTGCGCATTATGTCGGCAGAGACTTCGGTAATCTGCGCGGGATTGATCGACGCGGTCACGTTGCCATAGACGATTTGCAGTTTTCGGCGAGTGGACTGGTTTGTGATTGCCGTAATTTCAGCCTCGACATCCTTGCCGGTGCCATCGCCGCACGCAGCGATTTTTGAGCTACTTTGCCATACAGGAAAGCCCTAATAATCGTTAGGGCTAAATACGATTTTGGCCCGATTTTCTGGCTCTTCGCCCATTTTGTATTTTTTCGCCGTGGTTACAACATCTTACAAAATCTGCGAGGCGTCTTATGGAACCGACTCACTCCACAACGCACTACTTGTGGATCGCCGCTTACGAAGCGGCGGTATTTGAGACCGACAATGCCTTGATGCCCGGCCGAATTCTCGAAGCGTTGGCGGCTATTGAACAGAGACTTCTCAGCCCCATTGACATCAACGGTCATGATCGTGCGCGCCCAAGACGGACTTCAGGCCCTCCGGGCCGAGCACCTCTTAGGCGTTGTTTCCGATGTTTAGCCTCTGCAGCGTCAAAGAGTCGACTGCTATCACTGTTCTGAGACGGACCTGGACAGTTTCGAGTTGACGAAGCTTGGAGAGGCCGCCAAATTTCAGGTCCCAACTCAGGAGCTTCACGAGAAACTGCGCGACGTGGGAATCAACTCGCTCTCGTTAGCCTATTTCGGGTGCAGGATCGTGAACAGATCAAACATGCCGTGGAGATGAAGGCTGAAACGCCGTGTGGGCGACCACGGCGTTGCTTCTTGCAACCGGGAATCTCCAAACCACTACGTCCCGGTTGAATCCTACGAGGTGCGGTGGGTGGTGCTGCGGATTGCGTGATAGGCAACCAGCAAAATTACCGCCCCAACGACGGCAACGAGCAGGCTGTAAAGGTTCAATCCGGTCACGCCGGAACCTCCAAACGCGGTGAAAACCCAACCTCCCGCAATCGCGCCAACGATACCCAAAACGATATCCAGGAAGACGCCCTCACCCGATTTATTTACGATCTTGCTTGCGATAAATCCAGCTACCAATCCTAAAACCATCCAAGCTAATACAGACATCGCGGTTCTCCTTAAAGGCACTCTGCCTCAGTGCCGAAGCCAAGTTGTATTTCACATCGCTGGGACAATTGCGCTTACTTGCCGATTGACTATTGGCCGGCCGTTGCTTTGCGCACGTTCACATCTGTCTCATTCTTTGCGGACGTTTCCCCAGTCGATGAAACGTCTTCACCGCCTGTTCGCTCGACAACTTCTTTGGCCCGCTTGACTTGTTCCGAAGTGTCGCAATGCACCGAGAAAAGGATTCCACCTTTCTTCAGGCGGCCTTCATACTTCTTCGCTTCAAATTCAGGAATACCGAAGCCGATCAATGCTCCAGTTAACCCGCCAACTGCTCCGCCGACTCCCATGCCCGCTAGCGCGCCCATAATAGGGCCCGCCGCGATGAGAGGCCCTACCCCCGGGATGGCCAGAGCACCGATACCTGCCAATAAACCCAACACTCCGCCAACTGTGGCCCCGGAAACTGCCCCGGTTGTAGCGCCCTCAGGAGCTTTCGTATTCTTCACGGTTCCGATTTCTCCGGGACCCGTTTCCTTGACAACCTTGCCGTCTTTCATCGCAGAAACATTAACCGAAGTGCTTGGTGCCTGAGACGGGCTCCCAAGACTCTCCGGAAGTAACACAGAAATATCACTGGCGGTAAAACCCGATTTCAACAACGCGTCGGTAGCGCGTTCCACGCCATCGCGCGTGGAGTAAATCCCGAATACTGAGGTCTTCTTGTTATCCATTCCATTCTCCTTATTCTTTATTCTTTCGAACCGAGAGTTAAGATTTCGGCGGTGCGACCGTGATTTCGTTTGTAACGTTGCCTTCGCCTGCTACGGTAGTAGCTTCCGTGGCAACTTTGTTTTTTTCGTCTTCGCTTCGAACCGGCCCCTTCAGTGTTACTTTCCCTTCGCGCGTAATAATCTTGACGTTGTGAGCGTACGTGGAAAGTGAAGTGTCGTTGTGAAGTGCGCTTCGAATTTTCTTGGTGATATCTCGATCTGTGGCGTTCATCTTTTGCTGGTCGGCTGTCGGCGTTCCTTGATCTTGGTCCGGCTTATTCACTTTTGTGTTGTCGGCCTGCGGATTGCTCTGCCCCGAGGGCTTTGCGTAAAGCGCGAAACCGAGAACCAGCGGCGCAGCCAAGGCGATCGACAAGCAGCCCTTTAATGTACGGTTCATTTTATTCTCCTTTGAGAAAGCACCCGCCCACACGGACGTACTGAGTCCCAAAGAACAGGCGTTTATCCCGTTTGTACCTTGAGTATCTCTATCCCAGGAAGTCGCAACGTTTCTGTTAGCGGCTGAATTACGATGGAGGCTCATTTTTCATACTGGCCTCTTCACTGAGGCTGGTGCAATACACTGTTTAGCGGGGATACTCTTAGGCGTGAGCTGCCTAAGCCGCGCAGTCTATAGCGCCCAAAATCGCAGCCTGATAATGCGGCCTGCCAGACTGTACTTTTCCTTCATCCTGTCCTCTGCGCTTTGGCGTACTCAGCCACGCTAGGTGCCCCGTATTTTCGCGCAGTGCAAAAGGAGCGCATTTTGTTTGATGGTGCGGTGGACCTTGAAGTGCGAGAACTGTGGGTTTCCTTTCACTCACTCGCTCATTGATGATTCGAGCGCGCCAAACTTCTTTTTGCCCGAAAAGCCAGACTTTCCCGTGGGCGGTTCTGAACTTGAGTGTCCTAATTGCGGACACGAAGGGGATCGTCCACCTGTAAGAATTGACAGTTACGCGGTATCTGGCTTTCGCGTCACAGTCACCCGCAAGTTGCACCACTTTGATTCCACTTAGGAAGCCGGGATCACCGAGACTCGGGTCCCTTTATTTTTGCAGTACATCTCCAAACAACCAACCATTACCCCTTACACCGAAAGCCCCTGACCGGGCAGTCGCTCTATTCAAGGTACAGTCGAGGAATCGGCTGTCGAAAAGAGCGCGTTAAGATCTAAGGATAACTACGGAGTTTCTCTTCCGCACCTACAGAATTGATGTCGGAGCATCCGTTACGGCCTAAGCATCTGACAACTATGAAGGCCCAGCCCCAAGATCGGGGTGCAGTATGAGACGAGCGGTTTCCGTGATTCTGACGATCGTAGCGATATCATTGTTTGTGTCGCTGGCTGAGGCCAAGGAGTTCAAACTCCTGAATGATGAGAGCGTGCCCGGAGCCAGGGGCAAGATAAATGTCGATAAGGACAAAAATGGAAACTATCGCTTGAAGGTGGAAGTAGAACACTTAGCCAAGCCGACGGGTTTGACCCCACCCAAACAGGCCTACGTCGTATGGGTGCAGACGAGGAGCAAAGAACCAAGTGCGATTGGACAACTGCGCATCAATGACAACCTGAAGGGAACCTTGGAGGCCACGGCTCCGGGAGCTGCCGATCAATTTGACGTCTTCATCACCGCAGAAGACAGCCCCAATACACAGGTCCCCGGTGGACCGCGACTTCTTCGTGCCACGGTTGCTGAGTGAAGATTGGCCGGTGTGCTCAAATCCAGCGCCGTTCTTGGGCCGAAGCCGAGGGGTTTACCTGGTAACCTCTTTGACGACCTAGCGGCCACTTGGGTTTTCAGGGCTCGAACGCAAAACGGATGAAGAGAAATTGAAGAAAGCGTATGTGCAATTCGTGCGGATCAATCAACCATAGGAAGTTCAGCGGGGAGATGGGCATCCGTTCTCTCGGCCTAAAGAACCTTGACAAGCCCACTTCGTATTTCCCGAGCTTATTGTCTGCTTGGATTGTGGCACCGCGGAATTTGTTGTTCCTGAAGCTGAACTGCGCCAGCTCGCAAAGGGAGACGCCGCTGCGGCAGGTTAACTGGAATTGAGTCTTACTATCTCACTGAGAATAAACGGCTGAATGTTCCGCACGGATGCTTTGGAAGACGTGCTCGTCTTCCTCGCCGTGAAAGCTGCTCAAGGCGTCCCCACAGAGGATATCCAGGCCAAAGGTTTTGCCTACCTGGTTGAAGAGTTGTTCTACGCGATTCGCGGCGTCCGCCTTACCTTCCGCCCACAGTGTAGGTGAACATTCCCCACAAGCCACAACGCGAGAATGCTTTCGCCGCTTTGGCGGCTGCCTCAAAGAGACCACCCACAATCTCGAAAAATCGAGCCGCGTCAGGCATATCATTGACCATGAATGTGGAGAGCGTCTTGGCAACATCCAATTGAATGTATGTCCCCTGTTGAGTGGCGGCGTCAACATTCACGCCTTGTGTCTTCAATCTCATCGCAAGAGCTTCCCGGTGCGACTCGGTAGCGACAACGATAGCTGCATCACCAGCCTTGAGGGCGACGGCGATAAAACGAGCAAAGCTGTCTAGAAAAAGTGTGTCATCCGAATAGAACAGAACCTCATGGCGGCGAGGTATTTTCTCTCCTGAAGTGTCAGTGGATTCGTGGCCTTTTAAGCTGCTACTGACAAATTGCTTACTCCGAAGAACCGCATCTACAGCGGGCAGTAGTTCGCTTTGGGCATTTGACTTAAGCACGTAACCCAGGGCGCCCGTGCCTAGAGCTGCCTGCACCACGTCGAGATCATGGTTCTGACTTAGGAAGACTATCTTGGAGCGAGGGGAGAGTCGGCGTATCCGCCGGGCGGCCTCGATTCCATTTAATTTGGGGAGACCGATGTCCAGCACAATCAAGTCCGGCTTCAGGTCTTCGGCCTTCTGAACGGCTTCTGATCCGTCCGACGCCTCGGCGATGATTTGCCAAGCGGAGCGCACCTGAAGCAGCGAATGGACTTGGCGTCGCCAACCTTTAAAATCATCAGCAACCAGAATGGATATGCATGATAAACCTGGCATCACATGCCTCAATCCCATAGAACACGAGGACAGAGTTTCAAATCGCCCATCCTTTCACTATTCGTCGACCGATGACTACTGTCAGAAGTAACAGGGACAGTCGAGTCTTGGTACGGCACCTGCCGAATATCCGATTTTCCCGCAACGCCCATTAACAAGGGTGAGGTTGTATCAGGCGTTCCCGGAGGCTGTGCAAGACATCACTGGTAGTGGTCGCTTCATGGAGTCGATTCTTTCTGTCCAGTGAGCCGCCAGGCTAATGGAGTTTCGCCGCCTTTCATGTGACCGCGGGCTTCATACACATCCTTTTGGTCCCGAGGGACCCGCGAAGAAGTGGATAACCTGCGGGTCACGTTTGGTCCGATCCTCAGGTTCTAACAGTATTGGCCCAGCTTGTCTTCCCGCGGTTTCTAAAAAGCTCCAAACAGCGAACCTGGCACCCAAGCGAGCCAGGTTCAATTCGAAGGCCATACGAGGAACGAGCTCTACAGACACCTACACATCTATACTCTCCACCCTAGGCTCTCGGCCCGATATCAAAGGCTTCTTCAAAGAGACAGACTTCCACTGCGTCGCTTCTCTCGACCAATCAAGAATACGCGCCCAGCCGATTCCGACGCTGCCGAGAAATCCGAGCTTCCACTTTAAAAAGGAGACATCTTATGGACGATTACAACAAGCAGTCAGGCCAACCAGGCTACAACCAGTCCGAAACCCCCGGTGCGGCCGCAGCAACACGCATGAAACTTTCCGACACGGCCGCCGACGTGAAGGAGAAAGTAGCTGATATCGGTCGGCGCGCCGCCGATTCGATCGACAGTTCCCGTCAATCTGCCGCGGGCGCTCTCGACGGCACCGCATCCTCTCTACATTCGAGCGCCGACCAGATATCCGGTGCCGCCCACACCGCTGCCGATAAACTGCAGGCGACCGCTCATTCGACCGCCGATAGGCTCCAGGCTACTGCGGACTACGTTCGTCAGACGGACCTGAAAGGTATGGTCGATGACCTGACCGGCGTCGTAAAGCGTTACCCCGGTCAATCCCTAGCGGCAGCTGTCATTTTGGGTTTTCTCGTAGCGCGTGGTCTCAGAAGTAACGACTGATCAGCCGAGGAGATGGCTATGTCCACCCCACAAATGCAGCGGACGGTTCCGGAGTTGCTCGGCAACATCGTAGACAATATCCAGCAAATAATTCGGTCCGAATTCAGGCTGGCCAAAGCTGAGCTACAGGAAAAAGCGTCAAGAGCCTCCAAGCCCGCAACCAAGTTGGGAGCAGGTTTTTTGCTTGGATTGTACGGGCTTGGCTTCCTATTGCTGGCGGCGGTATACGCATTGTCGATGGTCATGGCGGCCGGGCTCGCCGCGCTCATTGTGGGCGGCGTTTTAGCCCTCGTCTCCGTCGCGTTAGTAACTTCCGGCATCAAAAAACTCAAAGCCTTGAATCCGGCACCAGAAAGAACAATTCAGACCTTAGAGGAGAATGTCCAATGGGCGAAAGACCAGATCAAATAGAGCGGCAAATCGCGGAAACGCGCAGCGAACTAAGCGATAACTTCAGCGAATTACAAGACAAAGTGAAGTCGGCTGTGGATTGGCGCACTCAGTTCCGAGAACACCCTGGAACTCTTTTGGCCGTTGCTTTCGGCGGAGGCGTAGTCCTCTCGGCTTTGCTTCCATCGCCAAGCCGTCCCCGGAAGGCGTACGACTCCGGCTCAATTTCCGCCGGAGACCGCACGTATTCGGCTCCTTCGTACGACACATCGTCAGCGACACCAGGCAAATCCAGCGACCTACGCAAAACCATTGAAGCCTTGACTGGTGCTCTCCTCGGCGTAGCAGTAAATCAGGCCAGCGGCTTCCTCGATTCAGTGCTACCCGGCTTCCACCAGGAATTCACCAAGGCCCGCACCGGCAAGGACAAAGATTCGCGCCGCGATAATTCACCAATTGACGCCTCCGCTTACGCGCCTACAAAGGACTCTGCCTCACCGAAACCTTTAACCGCAACCGCCAGCGCCTAACGAAGCCAACAAAAGTGAACCGCGACGTAACGTCAACAAAGCCGGGCGGCGTCAGCTGGTTCGAAGTCATTCGGCGAACTTGGGCGAGCGCCCGAAGACGACATTCTGGGGCGCTCTGCTCAACTGCGAAAACTACTTCTCGGGGCAAATGAGGTATACGGGGAACGACGGGTGCCAAGAAACAACGTATTGATAGAGTGATGCGGGGAAGCATTGAGACCAGAACGTCGATTGCCGAATGTAATTCATAGACGTCGGAGGTCAGCGAGGACTTGATCAGCCGCGGGTCGCCTGAAAGAATCATACGTAATGGATGAGTTCCGAAGGGCCAAAGATTGTTGGGAAACGCCAGACCCTTCGGTAATTGCCTGGTGAGAACCGCTGAAAGGCGGTCGTACTTATTTTATTTTCAGGTCCAAGCTCTCCAGGAATGTGCCAAGGGGCGCCTTGTGAGCGCCCCTTCTTTTCTAACGGTTGTATTTTCCGCCGCTTCTTTATCGTGGATGCCCGTGGTCGTCGTCCCAGTCGCGATCCGTCCGCCATCCGTGGGTTTCGACGTCCCACCATCTGTGGCTGTGATTCCAACAATATTCCCGCGCTTCGTGCAGTTCGTGACGCGCATGCTCGGCTTGGCTGCTGTCCCAACCGTGATGTTCGATCGCTTCATGGAGGTGATGATCGGCCCGTTCTGTCCGATGCTCGCATTCCGACTCGCCGGCACGGACACGTGGTGCGCCGGTGAAGAGCAAAAAACCAGCCAGCGCCGCTAGCGTTACCGAGAGCTTTCCATACTCCAGCATTACTAAACGCCGTTCACTATGCATTCGCTTCTCTCCTGTGGAGCTTTGATAATCGGGGTTTGACGACCAGGTTATTTGGAGTATAGGTTTCGGGAGAGTACGCCGCCATACGGAGTCGACGGGAAAATTACAGGGGAAAACCTGTAGTGGCAGTCCTGACAAAAAGGCAATGATTTTCCTGCGGAAGATTCATGAACATTCTTGCAGCGTTCAAGCTTGAAGAACGAAAGCTCGAAAAGCAGTTACACAAGCTGAACTACTAGTTGAATAGAGTCCTAGCGGCTGCCACAGCATTGGGCGGCTCTGCGGAGCGCGAAGTCATCGGCCCGAAGAAGCGCGTTTTGTCGGCTGCCGGCAGAGCCGCCATTGCGAAGGCGGCGAAGAAGCGGTGGGCGAAGGTTAGGGCACAAACGAAGAAAGTAGCGGGATAGTGAGCGTAGTAAGAATTGGATTGACGGAACGTGCGGTGAGGAATAGCCATCCGCGATATGGAGTGTCGAGTTGCCGGTTAGTCTGATGCTTGGAACGTAGTTAACCGATCAACTTCTGGACACAGTCTACGAGGCCGCCCACGCCGTCCGGTTTGGATAGAACTGCGTCAACGCCAACAGCCGCCGTCAGCGAGTGGCCCACCTGTTCCTGGTACATCGTGAACCAAATTATTGGCACGTCAGGCATCATACGCTTCAGAACGGACGCCGCTTCCACTCCGTTCATCCTTGGCATCGCCACATCCAACACGATCAAGTCCGGCTTCAGTTGTTGTGCTTTCTCAATGGCGTGAACGCCATCCGCCGCTTCACCGCAAACTTCGAAGCCTTTGGTCTCAAGGAAAAAACGAATGACCGTCCGAACGATGTCGTTGTCATCTGCGACTAGAATAGACTTCGCCATGGCCTGACGCCCCCAATATCGTTTTTATAGGGAGGACGCAGTACAAAGCAATACAGATTATCCCTTAGTACGGATGAGCCTTCGGCAAGACCATGCGGAAAGACGCTGGGGCTTCGTACTAATCGAAGCACCTGATGGCACCAATACGGAGACTCTTGCATCCCATCTCAGACCTCCCGCCAAAACCACTCCTAGAATAGGCGAACTCTACAACCGCAATTTGGATGAGGAAATAGGTCGCAATTCCTCGGGGTGCTCACGGAGATAAGAGAGGACGCGTTGTTTTTTCTCTCTCCCCCGCTGTGCGATCGAGTCAGTCGCGATGTCGAGATTCAGTTCCGGCAGTTTTTCGAATGCGCGCTTGTAAATTGAGCACCAAGTTTTCTTGACGAAAGAGAGCGACACTCCCAATTCGCGGCTCAATTCTGCGTCCTTTGATCCTTTCATGGCTGCTCGCAGCAGCTTCTGCTCGGTCGGTCTCGGGTACATGCGAGGCGGACTGTATTGGAAGAGGGTTGTAGTCCACGAGAGATGTTCTCTCGCCGTCTTTGGAGTTGCCCCCAGGATGAACGGGTGTTGCAGAACTTTTTCAACATCAAAATTATGCGCTTCCACGTATCGTTGCTGGGCACAGTTCCAAAATAATCCGCCGCTGTTGGAGACCACCTCCATCATGATGCGTTCGTTTTGCTGGCTAATGATCTCTTTCAGCCTAAAGCCGGAGTGTTCTTGCATGAAGGCGGTCATGAGTTCGAATTGGACTTGAGTCCGGTCAGACTCGTTTCGCGGACAAAGAATAGCAGCCCAGGAGGCAAGGTTAAGACCGTCGCTCGAATTGGCATCGCGGATTTCCTTGGACCCCAGGACGGGAGACTCGCCGCGCACTAAACATCGAACGAGCTCCGGACCGATCCACCGCATCGCGGGCATTTTGCAATAATGCACGAATTCGTCGGTCACAAAAGCGCTCACTCCAAATCCCTGCAATGAAGGTTTCCCAGACTCTGTATCTTCTAGAATTGCGCTGATGAGCGACCCGCTGCGGAGACATTGTTTCCAGACCGATGATAAGTGTTCCTGAAGCTCGCCGTAACGTTCGCTTTCGAGAGGATGTGCAACGATCAGTTCAGCGCAAGGTTGAGCATCGCGGGGCAACATCGGTCGGCGGCGCAGGCGCATGTGCTTTCCCGATATGAATGGCGACGATCCCTCGCAGGGGTCTTTTAGGCCACTTGAATTGGTGTGAATCTTACCTTATACCTTCTACATTCGCACGAGGCGAGTTTCCGCCATCGTGGCCAGGCAAGGTACAAAAGGCAGAATGATTGCTTGGGACAATCGTTCCCGCACCTCTCCGACACAAGATGTTTCGCCGTGACCCAGTGTAGGTTTCCTCCGGAGGGAGTCTGGTAAGGAGACGTTCTATGCGGCATCCCGGTCGCTTCGGAATCGTCGTGCTCCTTCTGTCTTCAATGCCGTTGGAGATCCATGCTGAAAATTCGTCGTTGCCGCTGGTGATGGCGAACGACAACCGTACGCCCGCCGGACAGCTCAAGAACGGGGTCTTGAAGCTGGAACTCGAAATAAGTCAGGGTCGTTGGTACCCGGAAGATGAAAAGGGTCAATATCGGGATGCCTACGCCTTCGCCGAGAAAGGACGGCCTCCCCAGAGTTCGGGCCCACTCATCCGAGTTCCGCAAGGAACACAAATCCGCGTCTCGATTCACAACACACTCACTTTGGCCGTTATGATCCACGGGTTGCACGCTCATCCCGGCGACCCGAACCAGACAGTGAAGTTGCAGCCCGGGGAGACGCGCGAAATCGAATTCTCCGCCGGCGAGCCGGGAGCCTATCCGTACTGGGCCGCCACATCCGACACATCACTGAAGGGTCGGCGCGCTGCAGAAACCCTTCTTTCTGGCGCCGTCGTCGTCGACTCTCCGGGCATGCAGGAGCAAGATCGCATCTTTGTTCTAAGTGTTTGGCTGAAGGTCGACCCATCCGGGTTCGAACTGATTCCCTCGATCAACGGCAAGTCCTGGCCCTATACCGAGCATTTGACCTACAAAATGGGAGAAGTTACTCACTGGCGTGTGATCAATACCTCGGACGATCCGCACGCCATGCATCTTCACGGTTTCTATTTCACGGTCAATGCAATTGGAGACGGAGAACACTACGAGCGTTACTCCGAGCAGCTGCAACCTAAGGGCGTCACCGAGTTCATCGACCCCGGCCACGTGTTCGAAATGACATGGACGCCGGAGCGCGCCGGGAACTGGTTATTTCACTGCCACATGATGATGCACATGTCCGCGCCCGCGGCACTTCATCCCAAAGAAGCGCAACCGGTTGCTTATTCAGAACACGATCACAGTAGCGGGATGGGCGGACTGGTGATCGGGATTACCGTGCTTCCGGGATCAATCCCTGCGGCAGCTCCGGTTGTTACGAAGGCTCCGCGCAAATTGCAACTTGTGATTTCCGAGAATCCCGACAAGGTCCCGCTGTACCAGCTTCAGGTGAATGATCCCCAGGCGCCCTCGGAGCCTGGTAAGAAAAAATCGCCAAGCCTATTAGGGCCACCGATCGTGCTCATGCGCGGAGAAGAAACGGAAATCGAAGTCAAAAACATGACGAGCAGCTCGACCGCCATACACTGGCATGGTATCGAACTGGAAAGTTTCTATGACGGGGTGGCGGGGTGGACGGGTTCGGGCCAGCAGACAACTCCCGCGATCGCTCCCGGAACCTCGTTCGTTGCGCACATGGCGCCGCCGCGTGCGGGTACGTTTATCTATCACACGCACTGGCATGACCAGAAGCAGTTGGAGAATGGCGTGTACGGGCCGTTGATCGTTTTAGAGCCCGGGCAGAAGTATGACCCGGAGCACGATAAGATTTTCGTTTTCAGTAGCGGTCGTTACGCTCCGTTTGGTTCGATGCTCCTCGTGAACGGCACTCCAGAACCGGATCCCTTGGAATTGAAGACTGGGACCAGATACAGGCTGCGCTTGATCAACATCTCCACTAACGAGTCAGACCTACGAGTGCGATTGGAGGGCGAGGGCGCGCCGGTGCAGTGGAAGGTCATCGCGAGCGATGGAGCCGATCTCCCCGCTGCACAACTGAAGTCCTCTGCGGCAGATATGGGGTTGACGGTAGGTTCAACCCGCGACATCGAATATGAGTCAGATCGTGAGGGGCACGTCGAGATGAGGATTTCGGCACCGGGGTTTGAAGCACTAATCATGCAGCCTTTGGATATTGTCTCCGCGAAGTAGCGAATCGAGTGCTCGCCGATTTGCAAAAAAGGCGTGAGGAAGCCGATTCAGCGGTTGGCAAGCCAACGCCAAGGAAAAATCGCGGTAAGTGGCTCAGGTTGTTACGCTCCCGAGCCAAAGCGAACGATAGAGGTTCTATGCTCAACCGTCGAGATGTTCTTCAAAAGTGCATTGCGCTTGGTGCCGTCTCAATTGCATCTCAGTTTTCTGCCGAAGAGATGCTCGCGGCTTTTCAGGAAAGCGAAAAACAACCTCGCAAGCCCACACCGCCGAACACGATGGGACCGTTCTACAAACGGCTCGTGCCAGTTAATGACGTCCTACGCGCTCCCGGTGATTCTGGCATTCCGCTCAATCTCTCGGGACAAGTCTTCGACACCCGGGGCGATATCGTGCCCGGTGCCATCATCGAAATCTGGCAGACCAATCATAAGGGCTATTACGACCTGGAGGGCTATCGCTACCGCGGGAAGGTTAATGTAAACAAATCGGGAGCATATAGTTTCGAGTCCGTCATCCCGGGACACTATCCCGACAAAAGTCGTATCTGCCAGCATATCCATTATGCAGTAGTGTCGCCCGGGCACAAGCCGCTAGTCACGCAACTCTATTTCGCAACCGACCCCGTATTCGACGGCGATCCCGCTAAGAACTACTCACGCGACCCATTACTCCAAACCCCAGAACTTATTCGCCCCGTTATATTGACGGGGGATCCGAGTGAAGTCCACGCCAAGGTTCGATTTGAACTCTGCTTGGAGCGACTCTGATGCGGCCGAACATTGCAGTTTTTCTGCTGTTCTTCTCCATGTCTATAACAGTGTTGGCGCAGTCCGCTCGACAAGAGAAAGCGATCACGTTGCCGGCCGGAGTATCAGTGGACATTGCATCCGCATCGGTTTCTCCAACAGGCAACCTTGTCGCCGCAATTTGCAGCGACGACATGTTACGCATTTGGTCCGCCCAATCCGGGGAACTGGTCCGGAGCCTCAAGGCGAACACTGGAGCGCACAGTGCCGTGCAATTCTCCGGCGACGGGAGGTTGCTGGCTGTTGCGTACGAGATCGTCGCGTACGAAAAGGGAACGATCCAGGTCTTCGATGTCGATTCCTGGAAGCTGGAAGACGATCTAACGTCCCTGCCCTTGTATGCGGTCATCTTTTCCCCAGACAGCCGACGGCTGTCCGATGCCGGTGATCTCGGTACGGAGATCTGGGATCTAAAGGCTCAAAAGAAGGTGGCAAGCATGTCGCCACCGTTTGGCGGTTCGGCCGCGCTTGCCTTCTCGCCGGATGGCAGATGGGTCGCGACTGCGGATCAAGACACCTTCGTGCGCGTCTATGATGCAAGCACTGGAAATTTGCATAGTTCACTGCAAGGATCTCTGCTGGAACCGGCGGCGGTCGCTTTTGCGGCAGGCGGCAAATCGCTGGTCGTCGGTCGCGTCGATAAGACTGTCTCTATAATTGACCCTGATGCTGGCAAGGTTATTAGGGCGCTTCCTAAACAGCCAGGACTGATTTGGTCGATCGATGTCGCTGCGGACGGCAAACGAGCTGTCATTGGGTATAACAGCGCCGAAGGCTTCTCTGATATTCATCACCTTACGTTGTGGGATCTTGATAAGGGCACCGTTCTTGCCGATTTTCAAAAGCCAGGCATCATCGTAACTGGAGGCACCTTCGTCGGCGATCACTACCTTTTCCTTGCCGCCTCCGGCAATCAACTCACTCTTTGGTCCCTTCCCTAGTTCGCCTTGTCTTTAGCCGAGTAAGCCCCAGGCAGTCGGTCTGCCGGAGATGTGGTCGCTCGTAGCGCCCTCTTTCCATTTCAGGTTGAACCAACGCACTTGCACCTACGGGCGTCGTAACAATTCGATCTTCCACGCCGGTCGCAATCTGTATTTCTGAAAAAGCCTTATCGTCAACCCGCCGCGACTCAATCTCCCAGCCTGCCTGTCGAAGTCCCAAATCCTCGCGCCAAGCCTCAAGACGTGAAAATCGGGCGCTCATACGACAGTCGAGAGCCATGCCTTTTTAAACTTCGGTACCATTCACATCCAGAAGTTGTTGCAGTATCATCCTCGCTGTATCAAGAGTGGCGGCGACTTCAGCCGTCCAGCAACCGAGCCACAGGCCACGGTGCTCCCTCGAAAGAGGATACGGCCACAGGGGCAAAAACCCACCTGAACGTCTCCCAAACTAAACTTTCGCGGGCATCTTTTCTCCTGGAGGATCGGTGTCTTCACACTCAGATTCGTCGTCAGCACTACCCCGACAGGACTTCGTAACTCTTGACTTGTGGCTACGACGTGTTACACTGTAGCTACTCGTCGGAGGCGCAATGATGAGTTCGAATCCTAGATCGTTTCGATTGCGGGCTAAAACACTCGAGGCGTTCCAGAAGATTGCCGATAAAGAACAACGGAGCATCAATTGGCTGATACAAGTCGCCGCGGACAAGCTAATCGAACTATGCAAACGTAAGGGCGTCGATGCGTTGAGGGATTGAGATGGAACCTGAGGACCGGAACCATACTGGCACCAAGGACTACAGCCTTATGGATTGGTTCTTTTATTTCATCTTCGGCGACGTTCCGCCACAGGAGGATCAATGACCGAGAACGAGATCACGCTCAAGAAGAAAGCCAAGGTCATCCCGTTCCGCCGTCGCAAGCCCGCGGAGAAACATGACTTCACCGTGCGGTACGAAGGTGGATTGGTTCTCCTCGTCCCCAACACCAAGCTGGGGATCAACTGGGCGAACCACAATATCGGCGCAGACAATGGGTACCAGCCGTATTGGCCTACGGTCATCTTG
>Ga0210401_10002717_pt1 | contig 19381 bp, 15 predicted proteins | sample IncBWH32MmetaG_FD_150866 | JGI IMG/M metagenome (GOLD analysis project Ga0210401, IMG submission 150866) | Forest soil microbial communities from Barre Woods Harvard Forest LTER site, Petersham, Massachusetts, United States - Inc-BW-H-32-M | ecosystem: Environmental > Terrestrial > Soil >... | reverse complement strand
GCCGGATGGTACGGTGTTCGCTGCTGGTTCGTATTCGAATGGTGGTAGCGGGCCGGGACACACTGCGATCTATCATCCGTCGATTAACAAGTGGACTGTGGGCCCGGACTTTCCCAACGGGGACAACGCGGGCGATTCACTTGCAGTGCTGCTCCCCAATGGGGATGTACTGGTCGAGGCCGACTCCGGATCGATGTACGATTTCGATGGAACGCATCTGACCCCCGATGCGGCCGGTGGTGGCTCCCCCATCCTGATGCTGCCGACTGGGCAGGCACTCGTCGAAAGCTTTAGCGTTGAGGTCTACAATCCTAAGGGCAAATATCAGGCGGCATGGGCCCCGAAGGTCACTGCTTATCCGCATAGCGTTAACCGTGGTTCCACTTACAAGATTTCCGGCAAGCAGTTCAAGGGCTTGTCGCAAGCGGCTGCATTTGGCGACGAGTTCGAGACTGCGACGAACTATCCCCTGGTGCGGATCACCAACACCGCATCCGGTCACGTTTTCTATGCGAAGACGCATGACCACAGCACGATGGGCGTGGCCACTGGCAACACCATCGTTTCGACCAACTTTGACGTTCCCGCCGACATGGACACGGGTGCAAGTACGCTGGAAGTCGTGGCCAACGGGATCCCGTCAAAGAAGGTCAGCATCACGGTGAACTAGTACGGGTGCCCCATCCTAACGTCGTGCTTTTCGACGTTAGGTGGGAACGTTTGGAGCTGACGTCGTTCGCACCCGCACGTTATACGTTCAGCCAAGGAAAATCCCCGCCCAAGCTGAACTTGGACGGACCACCCTCCACAAAAGCGACGGAGGGCGCGGCCACCCGCCACGACTCACTGGTTCAACCGGTTATCCGCGCGGGAAGTGTTGTCGGTCAAGCCTACACGGGCGAGCAGGTTCTGGAAGCGGGGGTCGGAGCGGAGGTTATCGATCCTTAGGTCAGATTTGAGGGCCCAAGAAATTTCCAAGGATCTCTCCTGGTAGGCTTTCTCCAGGAACTCGAAGGCTTTGTTGTTCTTGCCGAGTCCGGCGTATACAGTTGCGAACAGATACGGCGAAACATGGACACTTTTCGATTTTTGCTCCAAGTCACGAAGGATCTTCTCCGCTTCGGCTCTTCTGCCGATCACGGCAAAGGCGTGGGCCAGAGCAGCGGTGGAATCCTGATCGCCAGCCGATATCTCAACTGCCTTCTGATACTCAGAGATTGCTTCCAGCAGTTTTCCCGTGCCTTCGTAGCCGACGCCGAGATTGTAGTGTTCAAGCCATTCATTGGGATTCGAAACCACTCCGCGGCGGCTTGCTTCAACCAAAGCTTCGTAATCCCGCAGCTGATAATAGACCCCTGATTCAACCATAGTGGAGCCGGGACCTGGATCTAACTGGCTGCTCTTAGCTACCTCAGCCAGAGCCTCGGCGCGCCGGCCAGAAAAGCTGAGATAGAGTGAGCGATCCTCATGGGCGCAACTGTAACTCGGGGCCAGAGCAATGGAGCGGTTGAACTCTCGTTCGGCCGCGTCCCAGTCCCAGTCAAAGCGCCAACTCAGCACGCCGAGGGTATCGTGGGCTTCGCCGATGCTGTCGTCCAGTTCCAGAGCATTGCGCAAAGCTTCCTCTGCAGATCTGTAGGCGAGATCCGGCGACAGCTGTCCTTGCCCGAAAAACGCCAAATAGACATAAGAGTCTGCCAGCCCCGAGTACGCCAGCGCAAAGCCAGGGTCTTTTCCGATGGATTCTTCGAAGTAGTTTTTCGCCATGTTCAGTGGTTGCGCCATGGTGAACTGGTTGGTCAGGTAATAACGTCCCCTCAGATAAGCTTCGTAAGCTTCCGGGTTCACTGGACGTGCCGAGCGGAACCGGGCCTGCTGCTGCGGAGTCAACTGGGCGCGGACTTGCTGGGCGATCGCCTCCGCCACCTCGCTCTGTAACTTGAGGACATCGCCAAGATCCCGATCATACGTCTCGGCCCAGAGGTGCTGATCGGTGGGCGCATGGAGGAGTTGGGCCGTAATTCGCACGCGATGACCCGACCGCGTAACTGATCCTTCGACTATGCCGTCCACGTTCAATTCTCGTGCGATCTCCGGCAGACCCTTTTTCGTTCCTTTGTAACGCATCACAGAAGTGCGGGAGGTCACGCGCAGGGCGCTAACCTTGGCGAGATCAGTGATCAGCTCGTCCGTCATGCCATCAACGAAATAGTCCTGGGATGGATCGCCCGAGAGGTTATCGAGTGGCAGCACCGCGATAGAGCGTAGGGGCAAAGCTACGCTGGTGCGATGCGAAATGGTACGCGCCAGCCAGAGGGCCGCGCCGATACCAACAATGGCCAACAGCGCGAGCGCCAGGGCGGCGCCAGTGTTGGATCGCTGTACGAGAGCCGGCGCCTCGCTGGCTGGTTTGATTGGTGCAGGGCGCTCCGGGGCGTGGTTCTCCACTTCCTCTACCGGTGCAATAAACCTGTACCCACGGCGGGGCAGGGTTTCGATGTAGCGCGGTGTGTCGGCGGAATCGCCCAGAACTTCACGAAGGCGCGCGATTGCGTTGTGAAGGCTATGGTCGAAGTCGACGAACGTGTCGGCTGTCCAGAGCTGGCTTCTTAGTTCCTCGCGGGTTACAAGATTGCCGGCAGCCTGGAGCAATATCGCGAGGAGCTGTATAGGTTGGCCGTGCAGGCGCAGTTTGACACCGCGTTTACGCAATTCTCCAGCGTGCTGATCCAATTCAAAAGAGTCGAACCGCAGCACGCGCCCCACAGAAGCCGGTGCGGCCATACAGATCCCCAAGTTAAGAAAGGCTATCACAAGTCTTGCTCCATGGAGAGGACTCCGGGAGGAGCTGCGAAGTCCGCGCTTTTCATCGGGTTAGCCATGGAGAAAACTTTGGGGATAGATGGGGACGGCAAGGATTGATGATTTTGTACTTCCGAGCGAGAGTTGTCGCTGTTTATCGCGCTGGAGAACGACCGCTGCAGCCGTTTAGGCCGGCAAGGCAGCAGCGCCTTTTCCGAGCGCGAATTCCTGAACAACAAATAAGGAAGGAGAATCAGAATGAGAATTACGGCAGCAACCTTCGCTTTACTCTGTTTGATGTTGGCTGGCTCGACTCACGCGCCGGCTCAAGCGAATCCAACCCGTCGAAGTCCAATTCTAAGCGGCAGCCAGGTCGTGGCCTTGGACGAATGCGATCCGACCACCTTCAATCAAGCGCTCGGGGCTGACTTCTGCAAAAATATCTCGCTGGGATATTTCACGACGTTATCCGACTTGTTTTCCGAGGCGCAATCTGGACATCCGGACCCGAACTGGGACTTCGAACCTGACAGGGTCCACATCAACAAAGGAACCCCTCTCAGCGTGGTCGACCAGGGCGGCGAGCCGCACACCTTCACCGAGGTGAAGCACTTCGGGGGCGGCTTCATACCGCAGCTCAATGGGCCAGGAGAACACACGATTCCCGAATGCGCCGGCGGCTTCGGCAAGGTCGCGGTGGCCAGGAGTCGAATGCTTCAAGGCAGCCAACTCCAGGTCACAGGTCTGGCGCCGGGGGAGCACCTTTTTCAGTGCTGCATCCATCCCTGGATGCGCGTGAAAGTCGAGGTGAAGTGATCCTTGCACGCGCGAGAAACAGCGTGTGCGAGGGGTTGAAAGAGCAGAGATTCATTGTGTGTGGCCCACCCTTCAGCACACTTTGCGAAAAGGGCGGGCTACCACGTGATGTCGAATCACGGTGAGTGGATTGACCCCATCCTGATAGTCAACTCGCCGCCATCAGATGGCAGGAGTGCGTTTTCACGATCAGCCAGACTTCGCGGCCGGGCTGGAGTTGGAGGGAGTCGCGGGCGGCCAGGGTTAGGTGGACTTCCATTTCTGCTCCGCAATTCACTCGGGCCGCCACGATTACATCTCGCTGCTCCAGCGAGAGTAGGCGCCCGGGAATTATGTTGCGAGCGCTTAGGCCTTCGGGTTTAACGGTGGCCAGCAGGATGTCGCCGGCGCGAATGCCAACTAGCAGGGTCGTGCCTACGTCTGCGCGCACCAGCGGCGTTTCCAGTTCTACTTCGCTATAGGCGAGGCGGCAGGTCATGGTGCCGCGATCTTCGTGGACGGCCGCCACTGCGGCATGGAAAATATTTTCGAAGCCCACGAGTTGGGCCAGTGATTCGCGGCGGGGCGCGGCCATCACCCCATGCGGAGTGCCGTCGGCGATGATGCGGCCGTTCTCGAGCACGAGTACGCGGTCGCCCAGGGCGAAGACCTCTTCGCGATTGTGCGTGATGTAGAGAATCGGGATGCCGTGGGCGGCGTTCCAGGCGCGCAGGTCATCGATGATTTTCGATTTAGTGGCGGCGTCCAGCGCGGCCAGCGGTTCGTCGAGCAGCAGGACGCAGGGATCGGTAACCAGGGCGCGAGCCAGGGCTGCTCTTTGGCGCTCGCCGCCGGAAATCTCTGCGGGCTTGCGGTCGCGCAGATGCGAGATGCGGAAAGATTCGAGGATGGCATCACTCTTTTTTTGGCGTTCGCTTTTGTTTACGCCGGAGAGGCCGTACTCGATATTTTTCTTGACGGTGAGATGCGGAAAAAGAGCGAGGTCCTGAAAAACGTATCCGATCTTGCGGTGCTGGACGGGGAGACTCGTGCCTCGGGCAAGGTCGCAGAGAACCCGGTTGCCGATCGTGATCTTCCCCGAGTCGGGAGTGGCCAGTCCCGCGATGCAGTCGAGCAACGTCGTCTTCCCTGCTCCTGATGGGCCAAAGACAATCGTGATTCCCGGGGTAATAACGAATGAAAGGTCGAGTGCGAAATCGCGTCCCGCTCCAGAGAAGTGTTGGTGGAGCTGAACCGTCAATCCATCCTGCGATGCGTCCGTTTTCATCTGGCTCGGTTGGAAAGGCTTGAACCGCAGAGGACACCAAGGTTCACAAAGGAAAACATTCGGATTATTTCCATGGCAACACTGCCCATACTTTTCGGTTCACCCCGTACACCAGCGAGAGCACCGCGAAGGAAATTGCCAGCAGTACCAGTGCGGTCTGATTGGCGGCGGCATAGTTGAGGGCCTGAACCTGATCATAGATATCGATAGAAACCGTGCGCGTAACCCCAGGAATATTTCCACCGACCATTAGGACCACGCCGAACTCGCCCATGGTGTGAGCGAAACTCAGAGCCATTCCGGTCACGAGCCCAGGAATCGAAAGCGGCATAATCACGCGGCGGAATGTTTGCAGCTTCGAGGCGCCTAGAGTGGCCGATGCGGCCATCAACCTGGGGTCGACGAGCGCGAATGAGGCGGCGAATGGCTGTACTGTAAAGGGCAGACTGTAAATGATGGAACCGATGACCAGCCCGCTAAAAGTAAACGCAAGCGTGTGCCCGGTCCGCGCCTGCCAAAAACGTCCCAAGGGACTACGCGAGCCGAGGGCAACCAGCACGTAGAAGCCCAGCACAGTGGGAGGCAGAACGATCGGTAGTGCAACTACCGCCTCCGCGAGAAACTTCCAGCGCCAGTGAGAGAAGGCAATCCAGTACGCGATAGGCAGTCCCACTACTGCCAGCGCCGCCGCGACCAGTACAGCCAGACAAATTGTCAGCCAGAACGCCTGCCAGTCCATTCGCCTCCATCAGATTCGACGATGAATACAGAGTATAGCCAAAGCCAGGCTCGGGGAGTCCCATTCCGGGCCCAGTCGCTGCGGAATGTTCACTCATCACAAGGGCGGGAGCGATGGGGCAGCTAGGATTGTTGCGCAGGAGGTTGTGCAATGGAGATTCAGGAAGCCATCAAAGTGATTCGCGCGCTGGCGCACGGAGTAAATCGGGAGCGCCGATTGATTACACGATGGAGATTAGCAACTCGCCACAGAGGGCACCGGTGAACACCTTGGCAAGGTTCAATGGGACTTTGACTGGGACAAGTTGCTACATCTACCCAGTGAACTCGAGTTGTGGCTCGGGTGGTCCGCCTACCTGCCGCGTTGCGCCAGCTGTGCCCTCCGACGGTAAGCGGTACGCCGTTCACAGTGACGGTGAGCAGTGACGTGCCGCATATTTACAATTTCAAAATCACCGCCGTAGGGACGGATCCGAACACGGTTACTCACTCGTTCCTGACAAGCTTTACCTCGACCGGCGGCTCCGGCACGCGGCCGTTCAGCTTCACTGTCACGCCACATCGTCCAGCATCCAGTCGTTGCCAGCGGACAGCCCGCGATTTACACGCTTGATGTGGTGCCGGCGGGAGGAGCGTTTCCCCAATAATGCGACTTTGGCATACTCCGCCAATTGTCACCGTCGAGCACATGCACCATCAACCCAACACAAGTAAACAAAGGCATCAGCGGAGAAACACGAGTCACTTTGACGATCACAACGACAGCGCCGGTTATTGCGGGTGCGCATCCGGCGCACGGACTGAGGCCGCTGATCTACTCGCTGTGCTTATTGCTGCCGGGCGGGTTGTACTTTGGGGCGGACTGCGACGAAGTCGTCGGAAGCGATTTGTACTTTTGCTGTTGCTTCTGCTCATGGTCGTCGGACTCTGGCGCGAGATTGCCTGCAGCGGCGGTCTTCAAGGCAATGGCAGCGGAAATGGACAGGCGGGCACGCCTTCAGGAACGTAGACGATGACAGTGAGCGCCACTCTGAGTTCGCTTCCGCAACAGACGGCGCAGGTGCAGTTGACGGTTAACTAGGACTGGCTTCCGGCTTTAGGCTTCAACCTTCCCACTTCCAGCTTCTAGCTTCGGGCTTCTGGCATCCCGCTCAACATGGGTTTCACTTGGGCACCCGCACGAGCGGGACGCTCGCGCCTACACTTTGTTGGGGCTTTCCGTTTATCTTGTAGGCAGCTCTCTCGGCGGGCTCATTGAGGGAGCGCTTACAAATGACTGATCAGCGCTTTGACATGGTGGTAATTGGCGGTGGAATTGTTGGTCTTTCTACCGCGATGCAGGCTTGCCGGGACTTTCCACGAATGCGGCTGCTTCTGGTCGAAAAAGAAGACCGGGTGGCGCGCCATCAGAGTGGGCACAACAGCGGCGTAATTCATTCCGGAATCTACTACAAGCCAGGGTCCCTGAAGGCGAAGTTGTGCGTGGAGGGTGCGGCCGCGATGGCGGCGTTTTGCCGCGAGCATGCTATTCCGGTCGAGATTTGCGGAAAGATTATTGTTGCGACCAGCGCCGAAGAAATCCCGCGCCTGCAAGCGTTGCTGGAACGTGGGCAGGCCAACGGAATTACCGGCCTGACATTGTTGGACAAGGCGCAGGTGCGCGAGATCGAGCCCCACTGCGGAGGCATGGGCTGGTTGCACGTACCGGGCACGGGAATCACCGACTATGTGGCGGTCTGCCTAAAGTACGCCGAGTTGATCGTCGCACACGGTGGAACCGTAAGCACTGGAACCGGGGTCACAGGCATAACCCGGAGTAATGGAGAAATCGTAGTCGAAACCAACCGGGGATCGGTGGTGGCGAAATACTTGATCAACTGCGCGGGCCTGCACAGCGATCGCATCAGCCGCCTGGCGGGAGAAAAAACAGAGGTCACGATCGTGCCATTCCGCGGCGAATATTACGATCTGGTTCCGGAAAAAGAGCGCCTGGTTCGGGGGCTGCTTTATCCGGTGCCCGATCTGCGTTTCCCGTTCCTGGGGGTGCACTTCACCCGTCGTATCGGCGGCGGCGTAGATGCCGGGCCCAACGCGGTGCTGGCGTTCAAGAGAGAAGGTTACCGGCGAACTGACTTCAGCCTGCAAGACGCGGCAACCACATTCGCATATTCCGGCTTCTGGCACATGGTTGCAAAATACTGGCGTAGCGGCGCCGGGGAATTTTACCGGTCCTTCCACAAGCCGGCGTTCGTACGCGCTTTGCAAACTTTGGTGCCCGAGATTCAGAGCGCTGATTTGGTGGCGGACGGTTCGGGCGTGCGCGCGACCGCCGTCAGTCGCGATGGATCGCTGGTGGATGATTTTCAGTTTGCTTGTTCGCACAACATATTGCATGTGTGGAATGTTGTTTCACCGGCAGCAACGGCCTCGCTCCCGATCGGGCGTGAGATTGTGCGCATGGCGCAGAGAGGATTTGGACTTGAACCGAAGTGAAGCCCGTCCGCTGGGAACTCGGGCATAGTTCGGACGGTCTACTCACTTTGGATTATGACCTCAGGATGTACCGTTCCCGGACTTGAGGAAAGCCAGAATTCCCGCTGTGGAGTCAGCCGAAGCAGGACAGTCTGTTTATATTCAATGGCTTACGATGAACCTTTAGGGTTAAGGATTGGCTTTTCTTTTATGGCACGAAAGTGCCATTTACCCTGTATAGTTATGAGAATAAAGTCTCCGTAGACAGTCGTCAGGGGTGGCGGCTGATTTGGGTGGGCATTCTCCTCCGTCTTGTGACCCGTCCTAACGGCTGTTGTAACTTCTCTGGCCAAACGAAACCAACCTTTGCGGGAAGGGTTTCATCTCGTAGATGGCCTAACTGAAGGGACGTTCTGGAGACTCGCTCCAGACAACAGGGTCTGTAACTCTTATGGCTTACGCGATTGTCTTACCTGAAGTTTCTGAAGTGATCCGAGTGCTGGCCGCTGATGCCACCAGAATGAACAGCCAGCTTCTGGCTGCAGCCCTGGAGCGCGACAAACGCTTTCAGGTGCTGGACCCGGTGTCGGATGCCCGCGGAATCATCGCCGCCGTGGCCAAGGAAAAGCCGGCAGTGGTGGTCATCAGCGCCGAACTCGACGACGACAAGCGAAAAGGATTCGAGGTCGCGCGCGAACTGCACGCCCTGCACGGTGAAACGCGCGTCGTGATGCTGCTCGACACTTCTGAACGTAGTCAGGTGGTGGAAGCATTTCGGACAGGAGCACGCGGTGTTTTCTGCCGCAGCGAATCGCTGACGTCGCTGGCGAGGTGCATCCAGTGCGTCAGTGAAGGCCAGATCTGGGCGAATAGCAAAGAGCTGCGCTACTTGCTGGAGGCGCTGGGCGAAGCCCTGCCGCTGCGCGTGGTTGACACGCGCGGGGCTGCATTGCTTTCGCGGCGCGAGATCGAAGTCGTGCGCTGCGTGGCCGAGGGATTATCAAACCGCGAGATCGCGCAGCGGCTCGGCCTTACCGAGCATACGGTGAAGAATTATCTGTTCCGCATTTTTGACAAGCTGGGAGTTTCCAAACGGGTTGAGGTTGTCCTCTATGCTTACAGTTTAGGCAGCATGGCGGAAGTCACCGCACCCAACAACGGTGGCAATGGGAAGAAGTTGCCACCAGTCGTAACCAAGAAAGTCCTGCCAGCGACCCCAACCACGGTTTCGCAGTTTCCGTTGACTCCGGTCTCCCGGATGGCGAAGGCGTAGTGAAGGCGGAACTGCTTTCCAGAAACCAATTGTGCTGATTGCTAGGACCGGTCTACATCCGCACGAGCCCGGACCGGGCGTCCGGCTCGCGGGTTACTGATTGCCTTATCCAAAGAGTCCTGCCAGTTCTTCAGTTTCAAGGCCACCTGCTGCATGTAAGCAGCAGCTTCCGCGGGACTCAAAATCTCATGATTGCCTTGCCCATTCGGAGGCGCGGACGGTCGCAGGTCGCGTGGGTAGTCCATCTCGACCGTATCGAAGGGGACGTCAGAGGTGAGTTTTGAAATGTCCAGGTCGGCGATTACTTCTCTCACCGCGGCCGAGTCAACCAACTTCTTCTGCAATGCGCAGGTAAGCGACAGCGCATTAAAACAGAAATTGTTAATGTTCCTGGGGATGCCTTCGGTGAATCTCGCAATATCCGTGTAAACCTCAGGAGTGAAAAGAGGCTCGCCTTCGTAGCCGGCAATGCGCAGCCGGTGCTCAATATAGTTCTTGATCTCCTCTGGCGATAGGGGCTCGAGTCCATGAACGATGGAGACGCGTTGGCGCAACTGCGACAAGCCGGGGCTGGCTAATTTATCTGCCAGTTCGGGTTGTCCCGCAAGGATGATGTGCATCAGCTTGGCCCGCGGGGTTTCGAAGTCGGAAAGCAGGCGTACGGTCTCGAGCACCGAAGGCTCCAGATTCTGCGCCTCGTCGATCACGACAATGAAGCGGTTGCCGGCGCGCGCCTCTTGCAGCAGGCGCCGGTTGAACTCTTCGTGCATGCGGACGAAATCATTGCTGTCGCTTTCGTAGCCTAACTCAGCCAGCAGGAAGCGCAGGAACTCGCGTGAGGTGCACTGGGTTTGGAAGACGAATGCGGTGCGCGCGGAACTGCGAAACTTCTCCAACAGATGAAAGAGGATGGTGGTCTTGCCCATGCCGGGCTTTGCGATGAGAGCCAGAAATCCACGATTCGCTTCGATGCCGTAGTACAGGGAGGCCAGCGCTTCGCGATGGGCTGCGCTGAGATACAAGAATCGCGGGTCCGGAGTTACACCGAACGGCTGTTCCCGCAACCCGAAATACTTCTCATACATGCCGCGCTCCTAATGTTTCAAACTGCCACGAGTGACGGTGCCCATCAAGCCAGAGTTTCCTTGTGATTTGCACAGTTCGGACGGGGATATCCAAGGGACCGGACTCTCCCATACACTCTGCCCGAAAGACCAATGGCGAACAAGAGGATAAAAGTTATGGGGCCAAACGTCTCGGTGTCCGGGCATGGGTTGGTCAGTCCAAACTGAGCCGCGAATTCAGTACTAATTGATTCTACGGCAATTAGGGCGACGCGCCAATCTCCTTACGCCAAAAGGCAAGACGAGGGTCTGAGGACTCCTTGTGGATTCAGCGCGATTGCGCGTAAAATTTCGCAGGTTTCCCCCAATTAGAACGGTGCATTGACTTCGCTTGGAATCTGTCTCCAATTCGGATCCCAGAACCAGAGTGCTGGTCGCAGACGCTGTTGCCATGAGCTGTCAGCTCCTGGTGGATGCGTTGCTGCGCAGCAAACGGTTCGACGCGCTAGCCGCCGCAACTCCGGAAGAGGTTGTCCTGACGTTGGACCGTAGCCGGTTCGATGTTCTGCTGATCAGCACCAGTTTTTCCGAGGAACCCCTCAAAGGGCTACGCTTTGTTAGCGAGATTCGGGACGTCCATCGCGAGGTAAACATCGTGGTCTTGTTGGACACGCTGGAGCGGAACCTGGTAGTGGAGTCGTTTCGGTGCGGGGCTCGCGGCGTTTTCGCGCGGTCAGACTCGTTCCAGGCCCTGTGCAAATGCATTTCCTGTGTGCACGAAGGTCAAGTGTGGGCCAGTTCCACGGAACTTCAATTTGTGCTGGAAGCGCTGGTCGACCCTTTGCCGATCGAGACCCGCAACCTGCCGAGCTCTCGCCCGCTTAGCAAGCGCGAGGAAGAGATTGCGCACATGGTTGCCGAAGGATTCAGCAATCGTCAGATTTCCGAGCGGCTGGACTTGAGCGAGCACACCATCAAGAATTATTTGTTCCGGGTTTTCGAGAAGCTCGGGGTGTCGACTCGCGTCGAACTGACGCTTTATGCCCTCAAGCGTGGCAAGGTTCCGCGGACCAGACCGCAACCGCCTACGGTAATCAACTCGGAGCCAAGACTGGTGGGCAGCGAGAACTAGGTTTTATCTGTAATCGTCTCTGACAAACAACTGAGAAACGAGAACTAACGACTGTTCTTATTGTCCCCTCAGTGGTTTCCTGCTCCTCCCCCAGCGACTCGCCCGCCGGTTCTCATGCTTGACGGCAGTTTAGACTTGACTGGGCGCACCTCGCCATCGTAGCTCTGCCAAGAATCTGCATCTCAGTCGCTATTTGCGGCGCTCCGAACCTATGCTAGTTATCCTCTTAGCCGTTCACGGCCAGCTGCAATGTCCTTCCCTGCCGCCATCTCGAAGGACGTTAGCGCGCGATCAGCGCGCCGGAGCGTAAGCACTCTCGCGTGCTTTTTGATGGTTCTGTTTATTCGGTCCGAGCAGTTTCCTCGGAGAAATCCCGACCGAATGAAGTCCATTCCTTCTTTCGTGCTCTGGGCATGGGAAAGGCCGGAAGACCTGCGTTTCATCAATCCTCATGACACGGGCGTGGCATTCCTGGCGGACACGATTCGCTTTCACCTGGATCGTGTGATCATCCGGCCCCGTCTCCAACCCCTCATGGTTCCGGAGGAAACGAAGCTTACGGCAGTCGTGCGCATTGAGGCGGACTCGGATGCCGCATTCAGTCAAGCTCGGATCACAGATGTGGTTGCCGCCATTCTGAGCCGGGACTTGCTGCCTCGCGTCGTCGCAGTGCAGATCGATTTCGATGCAACCCGCTCTCAGAGGCCGTTCTATCATGCGTTTCTTATTGAGCTACGTCAAAGGTTGAGGCCTCAGGTACCGATCTCAATCACGGCACTCGCTTCCTGGTGCTTAGCTGATGACTGGATCTCGACTCTCCCGGTCGACGAAGCAGTGCCTATGCTGTTCCGGATGGGAGCTGGCACTAACGATGTGGTTGCGCAGCTAACTGCGGGCCGTGACTTTCAAGCGAAACTTTGCCAGGGAAGCCTCGGCATCTCCACGGATGAGCGCTGGGCATCGCTGCCCGGCGGGCGGCGTCTTTACGTCTTTCCATCTCGATCTTGGACGGAGCAATCAGAACTCGCGTTCCGGGCGGAGGTGGGTCGGTGGCGTTAAGGTCTTTGCGACGCCTGTTGATGGCATTCGGGACTCTGATATTCCTCGTCGCGCCCAGCGCCATTTACAGTTGCGGACCCTTTCTGGAGTCGGCGATTTTCTCATTCGAAGATCGTCCCGACGAACCTGCGGAAAACTTTGCGGCGGGCAAGCTCGGCATGATCCGACCAGGATTCCAGCAAGCCTACCTGGTTGTGGCCTATCGCTATCTCGCAGGATTGAAACTGACAGAGGAGCAGCAAAAGGCGGCGCTCGACATCTGGAATCGCAACCTAGTCCCCGAGAACGCCGCCGGGGACGACGCCATAGCCCGCTGGAGCGAGGCTCGCAACAAAATTCCAAGTCTTCCGCCCGCGCCCGCAATTTCACCCTATGCCGTGATCTCCAAAGACCAACCGTATTTTCAGTACTTGAACTGCCCGAACGATGCTTTTCAGAGCGCGATCAAGACCCTCGACGTTCGAGCCGCTCAGTTCGGCCTTGTGAGTACCGATCTGCGCGAGTGGGCTTCCGGTCAGGACCAGGTCTTTGCCAATTGCGGAGGAGAAGCGCGTGCAATTCCTGTAAGTCTCAATTCCGACAACGCCGTGTTGCGCGCCGATCGAACTTATCAGATCGCCGCAGCTCACTTTTACGCGCGCGATTTTGACGAGGCGGTTGCTCAATTCGATGCTATCGCAAAAGATCGCTCCTCCCCATGGTCTGGTATCAGTTCCTATCTGGCGGCCCGCGCCTTGGTCAGAAAAGCCAGTCTCGTTCACAAAGAAACCGACCCGTTCGACCACGCTGCCATGTCCGAAGCGCAGAGGCGCCTCGAAACAATTGTTGCCGATCCACAAGCCGGCTCCGTCCACGAAGCTGCTGTTAAGCTGCTCGACTTCGTGCGCTTTCGAACTGAACCCGACAAGCGCGTCGTGGAACTCGATCGCGTGATTCTACAAGCCGATTTGGGCACAAACTTCAAACAGAATTTCTGGGATTACGTGCTCTTGCTATCGCATGGCGAACAGGGCGAGGACCCGAGCGATTGGCTGCAGACCTTCCACGGGATGCGCAGCAATTATGCCGCTGCCAGCCGGGAGCTCGCCGCCAAGCACGCAGTCGCTCAATGGCAAGAAACGAAATCGTTGCCCTGGCTGATCGCCGCTCTTGCGGGCAGCCACTCTCATAGCCCAAGCCTCCCATCGCTTCTCGGGGCCGCAATAGAGGTTCCCGGTTCTTCGCCAGGTTACTTGACCGTTCGCTACTACGCGCTGCGTCTGATGACTGCCACAGGGCAATCGGATGCCGCACGTAGGGAATTGGACAACCTGCTCAAGAGCTCTGACCTTCCGCTGGCCTCGCGCAATTTGTTGAATGAAGAACGCCTGAAAATCACCACCAGCCTCGAAGACTTTCTGCAACATGCTCCGGAAGCACCAGTTCCCGCAGAAGTTGATAGGAACACCGGCGAGGAGATTCCCAGGAGTTCATATGAAGATTATCCCAGCGATCCTCTTTTCGATCGCTATGCTGCCGAAGTCCTGGTGAAGCGTTTGCCGCTGTCTGTGTTGATTCAGGCCGCGGAGTCGTCGGCTCTCCCCGAACATCTTCGTCGAGAAGTTGCTCGCAGTGCCTGGGCGCGTTCGATTCTGGTCGATGACTTGGATTCCGCTCGCGAACTACAAGGCGTTCTGCAGGAGGTCGACGTGCCGCTCTGGAAAACCATGGAACCATTGCGGTCGGCAACGAGTGCTAGCGAAAGGCACTTCGTGGCGGTCTTGATCATCCTCGACAATCCAGGAATCAAGCCCTCCGTCCGCGAAAGCTCGCTGCGAAGAACAACGCTGGGCGAATTGGATAACTACCGCGATAATTGGTGGTGCGCGAACATGAACGGCGGGCCAAATTGGGGCCAGAGTTACGAGGGATACAACAAGGATTTTAATCTGAAGTTTGTTGAGCGCGATCCCGACTTTCCGTTCCCGCTGTGGCTGACAGACCTTGAAAGGTCAGAAGCTAGATCGCAATGGCAAAAGCTGTCTGCCATCGGCACTGCTCCGAACTATCTAACCGGCGAAGTCCTCGCCTATGCCGAGCACCACCCGGAAGATCCTCTGGTTCCCCAGGCGCTGCATCTCGCCGTGCGCTCTACCCGCTTCGGGTGCACCAATATCGAGACCACCAAGCTCTCGAAGGCCGCTTTCGATTTCTTGCACCAGCACTATCCGCAGAGCGAGTGGTCTGCGAAGACGAAGTATTACTACTAACTCTGGATCAACTCACGGCAGTCTGAAATCTACGGTAATTCGAGTCTGAAATTCTTCCGGCGAGCCATTCCGAAGGAAAGGCTTGAAGCGCCATTGCCGGACGGCGTCGGTGGCTGCAGTTGCCAGTTGGGGATCGCCACTCACCGTGCTCAGCTTCTCGACCGTGCCGTCCTTACCCACTAGAGCCTCAAGAACTACCGGCCCCTCAATGTGTTGCACTCTAGCTGGCTCAGGATAGTCGGGTTCGACCCGCAGCATGAGGTATTCGTCGGCAACCCTCGACGGCACATTGACCGGTCCGCCTGGGGTGTCCTTTGCAGAGTGGCTTGAGTTCTGCGATGGCGTCCGATAGATGACTTTCCCGTTTTCATAAACAACCAAGCCGCCGGTTGGAAGCGCAGCCCCGCTCTGCTGCGACACACTTTGCTGGGAAGCGGCCGCCGGAGTGGCGCTCGAGGACGTGGGCTGATCGGCAACTACTGCACTCGCGCTCGCTGCAGCCTCCTGCTGTGGGTTAGCTTGTACCGCCTGGCTTGTAACATTCACTGCTGCTCTTGCTTTGGTTCCAACGGGCGCTCTCGGCCTTCGCACATACCCCATCATCCAACCCAAGAACAACGCCACGGCAATCACAGCCAGCGTCAAAACGGTTGTCCCATAATCCCGGCGAAGAGGATGGGAAATCGTCGCTGTTTCTGCGACGGGAAGAGCCACATCATGCTGTGCGGGATCAAACGGTTTCGGATCAAGCTCTACAGGATCAACTTGAACGGGATCAACTTGCGCGGGATCGACCCTTGAAGGATCGAAAATCTCGGCTTCAGCGGTTGCCTCTAACCCAGAAGACGGCAAGACCGGGACAGGCGGGATTGGCACAGGAGGGGCCGATACATCGGCGGCACGATCGACATTGTTCACGATGCTGCGAGAAAGAGCCTGCAGAGTTTGGATTTCGCGATCACTAAAGGCGTTGGGACGGGGCGAAAAAATCTCAAACACCCCAAGCAACTTCTCCTCGCGCACGACCGGAAAGACGAGGATGGAGCGCACACCCAGATCGCGACAGATCCCGGCGTCGACGCGGGAATCGGTCTCGCTGTCGTCGCAACGCTGCCACTGCTTGCTTTTTACGCAAGCGCCAGAGAGGCCGGAATCCACGTCCAACCGAACTCCGAGGTCCGGTGCATTGGAGCCGGTAGTAGCTCGGCAGACGATTTCATCGCCACGGGTCAGGGCGATTGCGGCCGCGGTCGCGCCGGTCGCCAAGCGGGCGTGTTCCACAATTTCGTTCAAAACCAGATCCAGCGCCAGGTCGGCGGACAAGGCTCCCCCACCGTGGGCAGAGAGTGCGGTCGCCAACTCCGCAAGCGACAAGCCATCCTCGAGTTCCGTGCCTTCTTTTCCGCCCAGGGAAAACGGGGCATCACTCGGCCGTGGAAGGGCGAAGGGATCGGGCCGAGACATCGGGCGATAAGCCATTTAGACAGCCCCAGTACCAAAGGTGTGGATTCGCGGCTTCCGCGCCGCCGGTCGCGCCGCAGGCTACCTGCTACCAGTTTAGACCTTGAGCGGAGTTTCCCGCGAAAAAAGGACCTTGTCAACTCAAATCGGCGATCACAAGCCCCTTCTGGGGCCCGTTATTTCAGGCCTTTCCGCGATCTTTCGCTTTCCCATTCCTGCATCGGATTGTGCGGAATCGAGCTTCCCATCCTCTGGCGGTGGGGAAAACTGGTAAAGTATGGTTTCATAGCTAAAATCTTGCTTTCTTTACCCCTGATATCGGGAGATTTCGATGCACATCGCTATAGTGGGATCAGGATATGTGGGACTCGTGGCCGGGGCATGTTTTGCGGACATGGGCCACCAGGTCATCCTGGTTGACAACGATCAGCAGAAGCTGGCTGCGCTCAAAAATGGCCAGGTGCCGATTCACGAAAAGTTCTTGCCCGAACTGCTGCAGCGTCATCGCCAGGGCAGGCTCAGTTTTTCCGACGATCTGCGAGCTGCAGTGCAATCCAGTGAAGCCGTCTTCATTGCCGTTGGGACTCCGCCTACGGAGCAGGGCCACGCTGATCTTTCTTATGTGGAATCGGTAGCACGGATCATCCCGTCGGCAATCAATGGTTACAAGGTAGTAGTGGAGAAAAGCACGGTTCCCGTCTATACCAGCGAATGGATCCGCAAAATCATTCTGCGCAATGCAGCGGCGCCGGACTCATTCGATGTGGCATCCAATCCTGAGTTTCTGCGGGAGGGAACGGCGGTCACGGATTTTCTTTATCCTGACCGCATTGTGGTGGGCGCGGACAGTGATCGTTGCGCTTCCGTCCTGCGGGCGATTTATGCTCCCCTCACCGACGGAAGTTATTATCGGCGCTCCGAGGCGATCCCGCGGCCGGATCAGGTGCAGATCCCGCCCCCGTTGATCATCACCAGCACCAAGAGTGCGGAACTGATCAAACACGCGTGCAACGCATTTCTGGCGATGAAGATTTCGTTCATTAATGCGGTAGCGTCGGTGTGCGAGTCGGTGGGAGCCAATGTGCAGCAGGTTTGCCAGGGCGTTGGAACGGACAGCCGGATCGGGCCACGGTTTCTGAATCCCGGAATCGGCTATGGTGGCTCATGCTTTCCCAAAGATCTGATGGCTTTTCGCGCGGTAGCGCGGGAGTGCGGGTACGAGTTCCGCCTGCTCGATGAGGTGATGCGGATCAACGAGGATCAGCGCCACCGTTTCTTACGCAAGGTACACAACGCGTTGTGGACGCTGCGCGGCAAGCGGCTGGGCGTGCTGGGTCTCGCCTTCAAAGGGGGGACGGACGATATCCGCGAATCGCCGGCGATTTTGCTGGTGCAGACGTTGTTGCAAGAAGGCTGTCAGATCGCGGCCTACGATCCTGCAGCGCAGCCGCGGGCGCGCGAGGTTTTGAATTCCACCGTGAAGTACGCGAGCGATGCATACGAAGCGGCCCGCGGAGCCGACGCTCTTCTGATCCTCACCGAATGGGATGAATTCGCCAGCTTGGATCTGGATCGCCTGCATCAGCAATTGAAGTATCCCATTGTAATTGATGGGCGCAATCTCTATGATCCCGAGGCCATGGCGGCGCATGGCTTCACCTATTACAGCGTCGGACGACCAGCAACCACACCCGAAACTCCACCGCTTGAAGCAAGCGCTCCACCGCGGAAAGCCAGCCACTCATGAGCAAACTGCGTGCTTTGGTCACCGGCGGTGCCGGTTTCCTCGGTTCCCACTTGTGTGACGCGTTGCTAGGTGAAGGTTATGCCGTGGTTTCTGTAGATAACCTGCTGACCGGGCGGCAATCCAACTTCGAACATCTGCGCAGTGACACGCGGTTTGAATTCCAGCAGATCGACATTAACCAGCCCTTCGACTGTGGCAAGGTCGATTACGTATTCCATTTCGCCTGTCCTGCCAGCCCAGTCGATTACACGAAACACGGAATTGAGACTCTGCAGGTTGGTTCGCTGGGCACTTTTCACGCTCTAGATGTCGCTCGCAAGTACGGCGCGAAATACTTCATTTCTTCTACTTCGGAGTGTTATGGCGATCCTTTGGAGCATCCTCAAAAAGAAACTTACTGGGGACACGTAAATCCCATCGGTCCGCGTTCGGTTTACGATGAGGCCAAGCGCTTCAGCGAGGCCGTGACCATGGCGTACCATCGCTATTACGACGTGGACACGCGTATTGTGCGAATCTTCAACACCTACGGGCCACGCATGCAACTGAATGATGGGCGCGTCGTTCCTAACTTCATGAAGCAGGCACTTCGTGGCGAGGACTTGACGGTGTACGGCGATGGCAGCCAAACTCGCAGTTTCTGCTACGTCAGCGATGAGATTGACGGTTTCATGCGCCTGTCCAAGTCTTCGGAGCATCTACCGGTCAACATCGGGAATCCCACCGAGTTCACCATTCTCGAATGTGCTCACCAGGTCCTGAAGGTGACCGGATCCAAGAGCAAGATACGATACGAACCACTGCCGCAGGACGATCCCAAACAGCGAAGGCCTGACATTACAAAGGCAAGAACCCTGCTGGGCTGGGAGCCACAGATCGATCTGACGACGGGCCTGCGAATGTCGCTCGAATATTTTCGCGGGGCGGTGTTCGAAGAAAACGTGCCGAAGAGCTAAACCAATCGTCTATACCACCCTGTTGTCGTCCCGAACGAAGCCAGGGATCTAGGTTCTTCACGCCACGCGGCTTAGATATTTCGAGAGTCGATCTAGGTTCGCAGTTTCGGCTCCGACTGCGCGCACGCAAGCAACTGCTGCACCTGTTTTCGATGTTCCTCTGTTCTCAGAGTGAACTCTAAGCCCATGCCAAAACCAGGATGCATGCTCAGCACTCTGCCCTGGATTCGCAGTCGTAGATCTTCCGTGCGCACCACGATCTCGAGAGCCGTTCCACTGCCAAAAGTCTCGGTGGTCTCGATGTAACAACCACCAGGGCTGATGTCGGTCAAAGTGCAGCGGGTG
>Ga0210401_10002716_pt1 | contig 19382 bp, 15 predicted proteins | sample IncBWH32MmetaG_FD_150866 | JGI IMG/M metagenome (GOLD analysis project Ga0210401, IMG submission 150866) | Forest soil microbial communities from Barre Woods Harvard Forest LTER site, Petersham, Massachusetts, United States - Inc-BW-H-32-M | ecosystem: Environmental > Terrestrial > Soil >... | reverse complement strand
AACACTCTACTGAATAATCGTTGTCGAGCCTTGTGGTTCCACAACATCGACGACACCCGGGATAGGATTTTCGGCTTGTCCGTTTGCGACCAACCGGAGGTGTTCCGGTCGCACACCTAAAATCACTTCCCGCAGCTGTTTCGAGCGGACCGCGTCTGCTAGTTGCGCAGGCAGAGCGACGTTGAAATTTTCGCCGGCCGAGAGCGTACCTTTTTCGGTCACTCGTACCCGAATAAAATTCATCGAGGGGCTCCCGATAAAGCCTGCCACAAAAAGATTATTCGGATTTTGGTACAGCTCTTTGGGCGTTCCGACTTGTTGCACCTTGCCTTTAGACATCACCACAATGCGGTCGCCCATGCTTAGAGCTTCGACTTGGTCATGGGTAACGTAGAAAGTTGTGACTCCGAGGCGGCGTTGGAGCTTAATTATCTCCGCGCGCATCTCTACCCGCAGCTTCGCATCAATGTTCGATAGAGGTTCGTCCATCAGAAAGACTTGAGGTTCTCTGACGATCGCCCTTCCCAGCGCGACGCGTTGCCGTTCACCACCAGAAAGCTCTTTCGGTTTGCGGTCCAACAAGCGTTCGATGCCGAGGATACTAGCCGCCTCGCGCACCCGGCTCTCGATCTTCTCTCGAGGAAGTTTCCGGAGTTTGAGCCCAAAAGACATATTCCCGAAAACATTCATATGCGGGAAGAGCGCATAGTTCTGAAACACCATGGCGACATCGCGCTCGCGCGGGATCATCCCGACCACATTTTTCCCGCTGATCTTGATTTCACCGTCGGTTACCGTTTCCAGACCCGCGATCATCCGCATGGTCGTGGTTTTTCCACAACCCGAAGGCCCGACAAGCACCACGAATTCACCCTCGGTCGTAGTGAGGTTAAAGCTTTCAACGGCTAAAACGTCACCGTATTTCTTTACTACGTTGGTTAGTTCGACAATGGCCATTTTTTAAGGAGCTAGGAGCTAGAATCTAGGAGCTAGGGGACATCTGGCAGCAATCGGCAGTCGCTTCAGCTGAACAGACTTCGATCAATTTTCACCGCAATTTCGTGGTGTATCTTCCAAATATTCATATCGAAAATGGGTCCCATTCTAGATCCTAGCTTCTAGCTCCTAGCTCCTCAGCCTTTAACAGCTCCAAACGATAACCCTCGCGCCAGGTAGCGTTGGACGAACAACGACATAATTACCGGCGGAGCGATCGCCAGAATGCTATTTACAGCCGCCAAATTAAAATCCACTCCGCGAGTGCTCCGCGAAGCCAAGATAAAGGCAGGCATGGTGGCGGCGTGCTGTGAAGTGACGGCGGACGCAAATAAGGCTTCGTTCCAACAAAACGCGAAGACGATAAACGCCGTTACAATGAGGCCATCCAGCGACAGCGGCAGAGCGATCATCCAAAAGATTTGCCAAAGGGAAGCGCCTTCGATTCTGGCTGCTTCTTCGACCTCTTTACTAACGTCGCGGAAAATATCCCTCATGATGACCACGCAAAAGGCCAGATTAAATGTGGAATAAAGCAGGATCAGGCCGATCCAGGTGTCGATCAGGCCCGCCCATGCCAAAAAGATATAGAACGGGGTTAAGACGACTACTGGAGGTAAAACGCGCTGCGACAAAAACCAGAGCGTGATGTCCCGGCTTTTCATCTTGAACTCAAAGCGGGCCAAACTGTACGCCGCCGGGGTTCCTAACAGCAGTACGAGCAAAGTGGTGCCCAACCCGACCAGGGCACTACTGAATAGACAGTTCAACGCTTGTGGATCTCCCAGAACCACACTCCAGGTGTCCAAGGTCGGTGTGAACTGCAGAAATGGAATTAGAGCGCCGGACTTGAATATGTCGGCTGGGGTCTTGAACGAGTTGTCAATCGCCCAGAGAAAAGGAATCACTACCCAGATGCTCGCCAAACAGGCGATCACCATGATCACGGCCTTCGATCCTTTCTTGGAGTTAGGTCCAAAGTAAGTTTTCCATGGTGGGGCTTTTTGGTAGGGATGAGCTCCTGCGCATCTGTTTCTTATCAGGATGACCGCATCCCGAGTTACCCGGATGAGCGGGAGCTCATCCCTTCCGGACTATCACTCGATCCGTTTGCGCATCTGTTTAAAGAAATAGGTAATCACAATCGAAACCAAGATAAGGTAAAGAATGCCCATAGCTGATCCACGACCGAAATCGGTGAATTGGATCGTGGTGAGATCGGCCATGATACTAAAAAGCTGTGTGCTCGTACCGGGGCCGCCGCTGGTGAGTGCGTAGGGTAGACCGAAGGCCTTCATCCCTTCAATTACCCGGGACAAAATAGCGATCGTTAGTACCGGCCAAGCCAGGGGCACCGCCACGTGCCAAAACACTTCCCAATGACTCTTGGCCTCCAGTAAAGCCGCGTCGTACATGTCGGTGGGAATGGCTGCAAGTGTGGCCAGAGACATGAGAAAGACGAACGGGGTCCAGATCCAGACATCCAAAATCATGGCGGCGGCTAGTCCACCGGCGGCGGTCGACAGCCACGGAATGTGAATTCCAAGCGCAGAAAGCCACCCACTAATTAAGCCACCCTGATCGGTAAACAAAGTGACCCCCAGATAGCCGATGGCCACTTCCATGGTGAACAGCGGCGCGGTAAGAAGCGCCCTAAAAAAGTTTTTTCCGGGCAGTCCAATGGTAATGATCCAGGCCAGTAAAAATCCCGCGCAGACCTCGATTGGCACAGTAATCCCTACAAAAAGAACTGTGATCAGGATCGCATACCAGAAGCCCCAGTCTGTCAGCAGGCGCGCATAATTGTCGAACCCGACAAAGCCGGTAATACCCTCTCCGAGCACGTAATTGGCGAAGCTATAAACCACCGCCATTATGATCGGGAAGAAAGTCAATGCGATGACCCAGATCACCGCAGGCGCCAGCAAGGCATGCTTAAACACGCGTTCGCTCCTGTTTTGAGCAGAAGGAGTCCGGCCGCGCTGGATTGCTGCGCTGCTTGATTGAGGAATGGACTTTGAAGACATGCCAATTTTCCCTGGTCGCCTTTCAATAGACGCGCGAACGTCTATTGAAAGGCCATAGCCTGCGAATCGGGTTCGCGGCAGGCGCCGCGAACCGATTTGCAGGCTGCTTAGGCGAACGAAGCTTGGTAAAGCTTCTTTTGTTTATCTCGCCCGTAACGCTCGGTGATCCGTTCCCAAGCCTGAGCGGTGTCATCCAGCGCCGCTTTCGGTTGGGTTTGGCCCGCAAGCACCGCAGAGATACGAACATCGAGTTCGTGCCAATATTCGGCGGTTCCCGGGATACGTAAGTAGGACTCCTGTACCGGCAGCGAAAGGTTTTGATAGTAGGCGTCCAGATACCGCTTCGCGTCATCCGCGTCCCAACCCTGTTCCACCCATTCCTCGACCTTACCGGTTCCGACCGGCGGGAAATATTCGAACTTCATGCCCGGTTGGACTCCGGTGAACCCGTGGGTGCAATTGTAGAGCGCATTTGGCTTGTTGGACATGAATGCCAGGAAATCGTAGGTGGCTTCTTTCTTCTTGGAAAAGCGGGAGATTACGCAGTGCCAGCTCCCCCCGTTTACGTTTCCACAATTGTTCAGATCGAATTTATCCCACTGTCCTTTGACCGGATCGTAAGCCTCAGATGTTCCCGGAATAATGGCAGCGCCTACCTTGCCCTTCAGGTTCGACTGCTTTGGATCCTGAGCAAATGTTGGCAAATCGCCCCAGGTTGGCTCCATAACCGCCTGACCAGAGAGGAACAGATTCCAGCCCTGACCAAGCGTCCAGCTGATTGCCTCTTTGGGTCCACAAGGGAGGAACTTGACGTAGTCTTCCAGAGCCCGGACATGCCCTTCTGAGTTGATCAGAGGTTTCATCGTGTCGGGGTTAAACCAGAAGTACTTGTTATTTGGGGAGCAAACGTAGGGAGCAGCCAGGGTCAAGAAGTGGAAAAATCCTTGCTCATTGACCTTAGCGTGTAGCGAGATTCCCCAACCCTCCTTTCCGTCACCGTTCCAATCCCAACCAGTGTAGAAAGTGGCCACATCGTGCATCTCCTTCATCGTCTTGGGCGGATTGGGAAAGTCATAGCCCATCTTGTCCTTAAACTTCTGCTGATTCTCAGGCTTATCGAAGATGTCCTTTCGATAGTAGAGAATCTGGCAATCGCCGTCGAACAGGACACCGTAGACTTTGTCCCCCCAGGTATAGAGAGTTCTCATCGCCGGGATCCAATCGTCCGGATTCCAATAGGGATACTTGGGATCCTTTAGGAACGGATCAAGTGGGACGATATACGGTTCTTTCGGAACAAAGAAATCGCCGTAGAACCAGGCGCCTGTCATGTAGGTATCGTACCGATGCGTTGTCTGCAGGTCCGAAAAGATCTGCTGATGCAAGGTGTCGATAGGGACTTCCGCGACGTTTACTTTGCCGCCGGTTTCTTCTTCCCATTTCGGCACCCAGTATTTCAGGCCGTCTCCGACGGTCGCCTTTAATACCAGCACATTGATGGTGGTGCCTTTGTAGGGTTTCTTTTTTAGATATTCGATCCGCTCCTTCGTGATCGGCGATTCATTGGGCGCCTCGGGCGCCGAGTCTACCATGTTCTCGCCGGCTGCGTAGGCTTGCGGCAAAATGCGGCTTAGCAAAGCCGCAGAAATGCCAAGCCTGGCCGCCTGATGAATAAACCGACGGCGAGAGATCCTGCCTGCTAGAAATGCGGCAGTCAGTTCTTTGAAATGCTCTTGGGAGCGATCCTGTGACATAGACTAGTGGCTGTTATTTACAGTTTGTTTTCCCAAGAGATCTCGGCTCGGGTGGGGCTTGCACAGCTTGATAAAATCCGGGATCGCCGCGGACACCGGGAACGCTGCGAACGGGCGGAACATTTTATCACGCTGCCAAAACGAAATTCTGGGGATTTCCAAACGGGGGGGTTTGCGCTACGAAAATAGGGAATCCGTGCGGTGACGTCAAGGCATTGCACAATTGTTCAGCGCGAGAACGCTAGCGGCGCTGCGGAAAAAGCGCAGACCAGGGACGTATGGGATCCGTCTACAGCGCGACAGGCTCTATGAGGCACATGGAACCTATGGGGGGACAAGTTTCCGGTCGTTCAATTCAATTAGGTTGAACGCACGGCGGATCCAAGGATGCCAGGACACACCCCGAGAAACACGGTTAAGCCCTGGAACCCCAATGAGCGTTTTTCTTACCTCTCACGCCCCAAGTCGGGGCGCTTCTGAATTAACACCGGGGCCGAAATAGCGAAGGAGAACGAGATTCTCTACTTGGCTCGTGTTCTCGAACGTGACTCCGGCTCGGGCAGCTGCCTCCGTACAGAACACTTCGTCGTCGGTCAATTCGACAAAGCGAATCATGTTGGGAGAATCTAAAACCAGATTGTTCATCTTGCCTCTGCCTTGCACGACGGTGAGCCCGTAAGCTCCATTGTCGCGGATAGTGCACTTTACGCCGGGCTCAACGGTCAGTTCTTTCGCCGAAAAGAGTTGTTCCCCGCCGATGTCGCCGTAAACGATCCATCGATCGATATAGCCTTCTTTTTGCGTCTTAGCGACGGGGACGGGCTCAAGGTAGTGATTCGCTTTGAAATTCGGATCAACATTGGCCTCCCAGTCCAACTCGCTCACGATAAAGTCGAGATCGAAATGCTTTTCCGGGGGGATATTCTTGACCAGTAACGCGCGCGGGATTTCCCGGCCCTCGACTAACGACTGAAACATCGAAAATACGTCGGAACCCCATTGCGGTTCATAGGTAACCAACGACCCTGGGGCATGTAAAAGTCCCGGCCCGATTAGCCAGCCGGTGCCAGGTTTCAACCGATACGCCTTCGAGAGATCCAGGATACCGTTATCGCCGAGGTTCCAATTTTCCAGGCATTGTTTCACTTGATCTTTGGTCGTTCCGGGTTCCAGGCCCATGAACGTATAAGGGAAGTTGTTTCCCACCTGGTTATGCTGCGGGGGAAAATAGTAGCTCTCCGGTTTGCCTTCCTGGCCGACGAGCCGGGCAAACTCGGCCGATTGATGCATATGATGCGGGATCGGCCCCATATTATCGAAGAACTTCGAGTAAACCGGCCAGCGTCGGTACTTGTTCCAGATCTGTTCGCCGACGATCTGGGCTGCGCATTCTTGAACCGCGTCCGCTAAGGTAAACCGTTTGCCGTCGAACACACAGTAACTCAGGCCTTCATCCGGAGTCCGATTTTCGTTCATGGCCGGAGTGGTGGAACCGAACCAGCGTTCGTCGATCCCACCCCGATCGAGGCCATAGGCATACAGATCGTCAGGATGAAGTTTTAATCGCCGGCCCGGTTGAAGGAATGACCGTGGCACCCAACACGGAGCCAACCGGAGTAACCCGCCGCTCTGCTCCAGTGCAGCATCCACTAAGGGTTTCAAGTTCGAGTCGACAGTTTGGAGAGAGGAGATGGTTTTCATTACGGGGGTGATTCGCGGTCTCGGGAGTAGATAGCGTGTTGCGGGGGGAACGCAAGGAGGAGAGGAGTTAGGAGCCAGAATCTAGGAGCTAGGAGAGGTCGAGGGCCGTGGACGCACGTTTTCCGAGCATTTCGCGCGACACTAGCTTTATACAGCCCCTTCGGATGACGCTACGTGCGCGCGGAGCCTCTACTAGCTCCTAGCTCTAACTCCACAGCCGTTCGGCCAGTTCCAGCGCCCGCAGATAAGTCACATGCTCACCGCCGCGAGCTAACTCTTCGTTTACCAGGTCGGCTACGGTGGTGCCGCCGGCGGGAAGAAGCTGTTTGACTCCTTGATAGTCAGACCAACAGCATTCCAAAAATTTTCCGGACCAGTTAAGTTCGAATGTTCCTTGACCAAAGGCGATATGAACCTTGCTTACCCACTCTCCCGGCACGGCTTGGAGGACCACGCGAATCGGACCTGACGCTGACGGACTTGCGAAGGTGAATTCTGAGTCAGTCCGTTGCGCTAATTGCCATCCGAGTTGTCTCGCTATCCAGCCAACCAACAGGACAGCGGTGGTTTGATATTCCGGATGGAAAACAATGCTTACTTCTTGAATGCTGCGTAGCTTTTCTGCGGCCCAAGGCTGGTCGAACATTTGGGCCATCGCTAAACGCAGATAAATCAATCTGCGCCAATTGAGGTCGCATAACACAATGCGCGAACGCGCTGTGGCAACGGATTCGCGCAGGATTTGCATCTGCTGGGTTGGGTCACGCCAGGAACCGCTATCGAAAAGAAAACGGTCAACCCAGTGCCAGAGTTGGGCGTCGAGGCTGCCTTTGAACGGCCCTTGCCACCAGAGATAAAGCGGCAGATCCGAATCCAGGTGACTGAACAACACGTTTCGCATGGTTTCAGGACCGGCGCCTTCCAAAAGAAACGCGATCTGTTCGCTACAGACCTCCCGAGTGCCGCCTCCGGCCACATGACAATGCGCGCTGATCCAGGCTTGAATCCTTCGTTTTTGAGCCAACGGATTAGCGGCTAACAAAATCACGCGGCAGGCGTGTTCGCGCGTGATCTGCGCCATCAAATTGGTATTGTAAGTCAGCGCATCAGAAGCCTCGCTATAGACCGCGAAGTTGACCAAAGAAGCTTTCACCAGCTGGTCTCCTCCCTGTTCCCAAAGCTGGGTGAGGCTCTTATTTATGTTGCCGATCTCGATCGGCATTCCCCGGGAAATATTTTTTAGAGCAGACATGGTGGTGGGTCTTGGTGAGCGCAGGGCGATGACTCAAAAGTAATCAGGTAATCAGATTTGGTCGCTATCTTGAGACACGAGTGAATCGTCAGCATCGGTTTCAAAATACAAAAAAGAATTCTCTGCCACTTTAACGGCTGAATAAAATGCATCGGCTTTGTCGATCATCCCTTGTAGTAACCGACCGATTTCCTCGAGGTTTGCGACCAGAGAGCGTGCAGCCGACTCCTCCAAGTACCCACAACTGAAAGCGACACGTATCCAATGCTGCGTCTCCAACTGCTCGCCGTCAGCGTCGGTCAGTTTACTGGTAAAATGTCGTTCGTATTTGCGCTTGGCCCAAGCCTCGGTGATTTGCGCGCCAATCGAGCGAGATGATCGCCGGATCTGGCTAGTAAGCGCATATTTTTCCTCTTCCGGAAATGACTTCGAAAACTCGAAGATCCGTTTTGCCGCCAGAAACGCGCGCCTATAAGCAAGCAGATCCCGAAAGCTGCGAGCGTATTCGAGTTCCATATAATATTGACTTTGGATCACGCGCCCGACTATGCGCCGAACTGATTACTGATTACTGATTACTGATTACTGATTACTGATTACTGATTACTGATTACTGATTACTGATTACTGATTACTGATTACTGATTACTGATTACAATCTTCTCCACCCTCGCCCGTCTTGCTCAATCAACGCATCCGACTCCGCGGGTCCCCAACTTCCGGCGGGGTAAAAGGCGAGATTCTGTTCCGTGCCGTGATCGCGCCAGGCGGCTTCGATATCGTCGATAAACCGCCAGGCCTCTTCGACCTCGTCTCTTCGAGCAAACAGAGTGGCATCGCCGGCCATGGCATCAAGCAATAGGCGTTCGTATGCCTCCGGACTGGCTTTACCGAATGAGGTGCCGTACCTGAAGTCCATCTTAACCGGCTGAATCCGCACGCTCGCTCCCGGTACCTTTGACTGGATGCGGAGGGAGACGCCTTCATCAGGCTGGATCCGAATCACCAAAACGTTCTGGGCTCCATCCCGGCCATTCGGTTGGTCACGGTTAAACAATACGCCCGGCGCATTCTTAAAGTGAATGCCGATTTCCGTGCCACCTTTGGGCAAACGTTTGCCGACCCGGACGAAAAAGGGCACATCGGCCCAGCGCCAATTATCGATTAGGATTTTTAACCCGGCGTAGGTCTCGGTCATTGACGCGGGATTTACGTTCTTTTCCTCGCGGTAACCGACAACTTTTTCACCATCGATCGACCCGTCCGTATACTGGCCGCGGACCACACTGCGAAAAACTTCCTCTCCCCGGACTCGGCGTAACGACCGTAAGACCTTAACTTTCTCGTCGCGAATGGAGTCCGCGCTCAAATCCGTCGGCGGCTCCATAGCGATTAGGCAAAGGAGTTGTAAGAGATGGTTCTGCACCATATCCCGCAGCGCGCCAGCGCCCTCGTAGTAGCCGGCTCGATTCTCGACGCCGAGCTTCTCGCTGGCCGTAATCTGGACGTGATCGATGTATCGATGGTTCCAGAGGTGCTCAAATAGCGCATTAGCAAACCGCAGCACCATGATGTTCTGAGCCGTTTCTTTCCCCAAATAATGGTCGATACGGAAGGTATCCTGCTCTTTGAAGCCATGGTTGACCGCAGTATTGAGGCGTTGCGCAGTCTGGAGATCGACCCCAAACGGCTTTTCCACAATGATACGAGCCCAGGCGCCAACGGCGGTCTTGTTTAAACCCGTCGCGGTCAAATGGGTCAATATGGGCTCAAACTGATCCGGTCCTGCTGACAAGTAATAGATCCGATTGCCGCGGGTTCCGCGTTCCTGGTCGATTTCGGCGAGGCGTTCGCCCAGGCGCTGGTAACCTTTCTCGTCTGAGAATTCACTGCGATGATAGTAGATCGAGCTGGCAAAGTTCTTCCAGAGCGCATCATCGATCGGTTGGCGTGAATATTTGCGCGCCGCCTCGTAAAGTTCCTGGCGGAACACTTCGTCAGTTTTATCCCGGCGAGCGAACCCAACAACGCTTAGGCCTGGCGGCAGATCACCATCGGCAGCCAAATTGTACAAGGCCGGGATTAATTTCCTATGCGTGAGGTCGCCAGTCGCACCGAAGATAACGATCGCACATGTGCCTGGTGTCGCGCGCGACACAAGCCCCTCTCTCAACGGATTTTCAATCAATTTATCTGTCATATTACCGCCCCCCATTTCGGCGATGGAATACCATCAGGGAGGAGTACACGGAGATCAAGTATACCAAAGCAGGACAACGAGATCGCGAGGAAGGGCGAAACAGCGAACGGCGTGATTCTGCCATGTCGCTAGACAGATCGGTGGTTTTGTGCCGGAAAAATTGTCAGCCGCGTCCCGAAAAAAGTTTAAGAGATCTTTGCGTAAGACAGGATCCGGATGACGATTTCTGGTTGGATAGTTCCGGGTACGGCACTGGTGTCCAAAACATCGCCGGATCATTGCGGCGAATGGACCGCGACCTACGAATCGTAAAACTGCGAAACCGCTAAAGCCCCTGCGGCGGCCCCTGCGCTCCATTACCAAAATCGTTCGTTTTCATTGATTCTGGGACTTGCGGAGTGGACACCGGTGCAGCGACGGCCGCGTCGCCTACCGCTCCGACATTGTCCTGATCACCAAAGGAACAGCCGGAAACAGTTAGCCCACAAACTGCGACCGTTGCAGACATGAGGATTACCGTGGGTAGCCAAAACTTTCGAGGGATCACAAATCCCATCATTGGCGTGAAGGGACGTTAGTTGCAAGATCGACGTTGTTTGAAAGAAAAGAGCACCCGTCTGATGAGCGGCATTCCAAGCGTATGAGTGGTTCAGAGAAGGCGGCGTCGCGCCGCTCCGACCGAATGGGCCACGTCCGGCGGTCGCGGGAAGGCGGCGATTCATGGTTCCGACCGTATCAGCCTCGCAAGCGAGGCGGCGCTCCACGATTTCCGTCAATTCGGGGCTGTTTCCTGGGCGTTCTCGGCATTTTTTCATCGGCTGACGAAAAAATCCGACTAGACTCTCACCACAGCATCGATATCGGTGCAGTTTCTCCAACACCCCCTAAGTGAATTTGCCTTCAATTTTTTCGCTCAGGAATATCCTGGTAGCGGTTGTAGCATTTGCCGCGCTCTACCTCTGCCTCGTCGCCTATCGGTCCGGTGGCGACCTGCTCGCTCTGGCGCTGTTGGTGATTAGCTGTCTTGGCTTTTTTGTTTATCTCAATCCCCGGGCGGAAAGCTATCGTTATCTTTTTCCAGGACTCCTGGCCTTCGCTCTCTTCGTGATCTTCCCGATCTGCCTGGTGGTTTACATCAGCTTGACCCAGTACAGCGCGAACCATTTGCTCAGTTTGTCGGATGTTCTGCTTCGTTTTAAGGCAGAAGTCACTGTATCGAGTTCGGAGCGCTTCAATTTCTGGCTGCACCGGCAGGATGACGGCAAGTTCGTTCTCGAATTGAAGAACGAAAAAAACCCGGAGGATCGCTACGTTTCCGAGCAGATCGATCTGGTCCCGGGTCAGGACGGCACTTTCACCGAGGGGCCCTTCCAGTTGTCCAAGATTCCACAGAGCGAAAAGATTCCTGGGGAGGCGTTGGATCCGGCGACCGTTGCTCGTGAACGCCTCTATAAACCGCTGCGCAACGTGCCATTCAAACTGCCAGGAAATGTTTTGGTTGGAAAGACTGACTTGGAGCATTTCGCGGCCCAAAAACGGGTTTGGAAAACGAATCCAGATGGTTCACTGACAAACCAGATCGACGGCTCTGTGATCCGGCCCGATTTTCGCGAAGGCCGGTTTGTCGATCAAAACGGAGAGCAGATTGGACCCGGGTTCCGCTCTTTCGTCGGCCTGGATAACTACGCTGAAATCATCACCAATCCGCGAATCCAAGGCCCTTTTTTCCGCATCTTTGTCTGGACGCTGGCCTTCTCTATCCTGTCCGTGCTGGGAACGTTCACTGCCGGGATCTTGTTGGCGGTGATTCTCGAATGGCGAGAACTGAAATTCAAAAAGGTTTATCGGACGTTGCTCATTCTTCCATACGCAGTTCCCGGGATCCTATCGCTCTTGATTCTGAGAGGCCTGTTCAATCAGGAATTCGGAGCCGTGAACGAGGTCTTGAAGGCGGTTCTTGGGTTCGCTCCGGCTTGGGAGACCGATCCCTGGGCCGCAAGAGCCATGATCCTGTTGGTCAATGTCTGGCTAGGTTACCCCTACATGATGTTGATCTGCACCGGGATGTTGCAATCGATCCCATCGACAATCTACGAGTCTGCGGCCATCGAAGGCAGTAATCCGGTGATAAACTTCTTCTATCTCACTCTGCCTCTGGTACTACCCCCTCTTTTTCCGGTGCTGGTCGCGAGTTTCGCCTTTAGCTTCAACAATTTCGCGCTGATCTATTTATTGACTGCGGGCGCACCCAGGATGCCCGGTGGAGGAATCGCGGGCGAAACGGACATATTGGTCACCTACACCTACAATCTAGCTTTCCGTGATGCAGGCGCGAACTACGGCTTAGCCAGCGCCATCGCCACCCTATTGTTTTTTATTGTGGGAACACTGTCATGGATCAACCTGCGATTTACTCTGAAGCGTTATGCGAGAAGATGATGGAGTGAAGCGGCGAATGGGCGATGGGGTGTTTCGGCGTGCGGGTTGCCGAATCAGATGGGACTTATGAGACCAATGGGAGACGCTGCGTAACATTGTGATATTGTTAGTCTTAGCGATTACTGAGTACTGACGCCCTTCATACCAATCACCTTTCACCTTCCCCCTCATCCCCCGCCCCCCAGTTTCCATGCACAACCAGCGCCTATTGATTAAGCAGGTCATCGCGCATTTGGTGCTCATTGCGTCATGTGCGTTGATTCTGATTCCGTTCGCGATGGTGGTGTTGGCGTCGTTTCGGAAGGGTAACTTTCCGCCGAGCACGCTTTGGCTAAACCTCGACCAATGGACGTTGGACCACTGGAAATATGTTCTGGGGATCCCTTTTCGCGAAGTTTTAAATGCGACCACCGGCGAAACCAAGATGGTCAGTCCGACGGTAGCTCCCCTGCATTGGTTCCTGAACTCACTCGTTGTCTCGTCGATCGCCTCTTTCGGGATCATTCTGCTGTCAGGATCCGCAGCTTATGCTTTTGCCAGGCTAAAATTCCGGTTCCGAAACCAGATTCTGACCGGGTTATTGGTTCTGCAGATGTTTCCGCAAATACTGACCCTGACGGCGTATTATCGGATCCTGAATTACGTTGGGGAGCGGATTCCATGGCTCGGCCTTAACACCTTTGCGGGATTGATCCTCATTTATCTAAGCGGCATCTCGATCAATATCTGGATGATCAAAGGCTATTTCGACACGATATCGCCTTCGATGGAAGATTCGGCGCGGATCGACGGCGCGTCGCGGTTTCAGGCCTTCACCAGAATTTTGCTGCCGATGAGCGCCCCCATTTTTGCGGTCGTCTTCATTTTGTCGTTTATTAGTATGATTTCGGAATACCCTACTGCGTCAGTAGTGCTTCAGGAGAGCTCAAACCGAACCCTAGCCGTCGGTGCGTATTCCCTTCTGGATGAGCATGAAAAACTTTGGGGTCATTTCTCTGCACTTGCAGTCTTGAGTGGCGTACCGATCACAATAATGTTCTTATTATGCCAGCGATTCATCATCGGAGGATTAACCTCAGGTGGTGCTAAAGAATAACCCAAACCCCCGAACAGACATGAACGATGGAGCCGTACACATCACAGACCTGGTAAAAACCTATACCGACGATCGTGGTCGGCCGACATTTACTGCGGTAAAAAAAATCAACCTAGAAATCAACAACGGCGAATTCATGGTCCTGGTCGGGCCTTCCGGCTGCGGCAAGACGACGACCTTACGCATGGTTGCCGGGCTGGAAAAGATCACCAGTGGGTCGATCTCCATTGGTGACCGCGTCGTGAACGATCTGGAACCAAAGGATCGCGGGATCGCGATGGTGTTCCAGAACTACGCGCTGTATCCGCACATGTCGATTTTCAATAACATGGCGTTCGGCCTACAGCTGGCGAAGAAGAAAAAAGATTTTATTACCGAGACCGTCTCCAGAACTTCGAAAGCACTGGGGCTAGATCACATGCTGGAGCGTAAACCGCAGGCGCTCTCGGGTGGTCAACGTCAGCGAGTGGCTCTCGGTCGAGCAATTGTGCGAAATCCGCAAGTGTTCCTTTTCGACGAACCGTTATCGAACCTTGATGCGAAGATGCGAGTACAGATGCGGTCAGAGATTTCGCGACTACATGGACAGTTGGGCAACACCATGATCTATGTCACCCACGACCAGGTCGAGGCCATGACCATGGGTGACCGGATTTGCGTCATGAAAGACGGCTTGATCATGCAGGTAGCTGATCCGTTAACACTTTATCGGCAGCCCGAGAATCTGTTTGTGGCCGGATTTATTGGCAGCCCGCCCATGAACTTGCTGAAAGGTAAAGTCGAGAAAGGCGATGGCGGTTTGATCTTCAAAGAAGCAGCGGATGAAAACGCCGTTAATATTCCCTTAAAAGGACCGGTAGAAGCGCTAGCGGCCAAGGTCGTGGGCAAACCGGTCGTGTTTGGGGTTCGCCCGGAACATCTCACTGAAGAATCTAAGAATGGTTCTACCGCCCCAGTTTCTTCTACGATCGATATTGCGGAACCGATGGGTTCCGAGTCACTTGTTTATATGAAAGCCGGCACCGGGAATCTCATTGCCCGCATCCACGGGGAAGCGTTGTATCACATGGGCCAGCCTATTACCGTTTACGTAAATCTGGATAAAGTGGCGCTATTCGATGCCGAGACTGAGAGCGTGATTCGTTAACGGATCTACTTATGCGCCAAATCCTCGACACCGAGCAGTACGTACAAGTGCCACCCATGATGTTATCCGATCCCTTTTATCGGATCACTTACCTGATCAAAGAGGAAATCAGGAAGTACAAATGGATCGAAGGGGAAAAAGGCAGGAAACTAACGTGGGAAGAAGCCCGTAACGAATGGATGGATAAGCATCGCGCGAAGTACGAGGAGTTCCTGCTGGATACGATGACGTTCCCGGAAACCGAACAAAAGTGAGAAGTGATTGGTGATTCGTGATCGGTGGCGTTCGGCAACGCCATCGGTTTGGGTGGGGTCACTGACAATTTCACCAGAAACATTTAAAATCGCGCCGAGCCGTGGCCCGCGCAGGGTCACGGCTCGACACGTTCTCAGGAACAGTCGTGGACTGAATAGGCAGGAGTTGCTAAGGCTCCGACGCTTTTCGGGTTTTTAGGAAGCCTCGCCCACCAGAAAGTAATTCGACACGCTTTCCGCTTGCTCATGGCGAGCCTCCGACCAATCACTAATCACCAATCACGTTTCACTCCTCACTGCCACCTCTCACTTACCAAGTGCCTGATCCCCTGTACAATTGGCTAACGTCCCGCGGCGCCGGGGTTCTTCTCCATCCCACTTCTTTACCCGGAGATACCGGGATCGGCACACTTGGTCATTGGGCTCGTCGCTTCGTCGATTTTCTGGCTGATGTCGGGATGAAATACTGGCAGGTTTGTCCTCTGGGCCCGACTGGCTTCGGCGACTCGCCTTACCAATGTTTTTCGGCGTTTGCGGGCAATCCTTACCTGATTGATCTCGATGATCTTAAGAACGAAGGACTGCTCGAGGAAGCCGATCTTGAGCCGTTAAGAGCTTTACCAACCGGTTACGTAGATTACGGCGCCCAATGGGAGCTGCGATGGAACATTCTCCAAAAAGCGTCCGACAAGTTTCTGGCAATAGAAGAAGGGCAAACGCATGATGCCTTTCATCAGTTTCAGCAAAACAATTCCGATTGGCTGGAATCCTACGTGCTGTTCATGGCGGTTAAGGGTCAATTTGGTCATCGATCCTGGCAGGAATGGCCAAGATCTTACCGAAAGCATCGGACACTGATAAAGCGGGCGGATAAGACCGAACCAGGTTTGGCGCACGCCTTCTATCAATTCAAATTCTTCCAGCAGTGGGCTGCGTTGAAGTCGTATGCCAATCAGCGCGGTATTTCCATCTTTGGCGATATTCCGATTTTCGTCGCGATGGATAGTGCGGATGTTTGGAGACATCCTTCCTTATTTCAAATGGATCCAGAACTGCGGCCGACTGGGGTCGCAGGGGTTCCACCCGACTATTTCGCGGCCGACGGCCAACTCTGGGGTAATCCGCTTTATGCTTGGGAGCGCCACGAAATTGACGACTATGCCTGGTGGTGTGCCCGGTTACGGAAAGCGTTCGAGCTTTACGATGTTGTCCGGATCGACCATTTCCGCGGGTTCGAGGAGTATTGTCGGATTCCGCCGGATGCGAAGAATGCTCGCCAATACACTTGGGAGCCAGGGCCTGCTCTTAAACTCTTCGAGGCCGTCCGGCGTCGGTTCCCGGATGCGAAGCTCGTGGCTGAGGATTTGGGGATCATAACTGATTCTGTCCGGCGGTTAATGCAGCAGGTCGGTTTACCGGGAATGAAAGTGCTGCAGTTCGCTTTTGAAGGGGCGACCGAATACTTGCCGCACAGCACGATTCCTTACTCGGTTCTTTACCCTGGAACGCACGATAATGACACGAGCTGGGGCTGGTTCAGAATCCAACCCGATCATGTAAAACAGTTCTTCCGCGAATACCTCAGGACCGACGCTGAAGATGTTCCTTGGGAAATGATCCGTGCCGGGTACGCGTCGACATCGCGCATTTTCATCGCGCCACTACAAGATTTTCTCGGCTTAGGAAGTGACGCCCGTATGAATACGCCGGGTCAAGCGGTCGGCAATTGGCGTTGGCGTTTCGCCTCGGAGCAATTGGACCGGGTTTGGGCGGAACGAGGAGAACAGCTCAAGCAGTTCGCGAGGCTGTATCAGAGGTAGGTTGGCGGTTAGCACGCCTCGTACTCGTCGTCGTTCTCGTCCTCGATTGGTCGGGCGAGGCTCCCAAAAGGCCACACAATTTCACCAGTGAAAACCGGCGGATACCAATCGTGTACACTATGGTTACGCCTATAGACGCGCCGAGCCGTGGCCCAGCGCTACACCACGGCTCGGCGCGTTATGGCCATAGCCGAATCAAATCAATTGAGGTGCGTCAATGTTCTCCGGCGAAGCTTTCAGGTTCGGGAGCCTCGCGCCACCAGTTCGAGGACGAGGACGACGACGAGGACGATCCCGGCTCCCCAACTCCACTATCCCGGCAACGGGTATTTTGAGGTCAGGGCTCTTACTTGTTGGCGTACCTTGTCCAGAGCCGTCGCTTCGCCTTTAGAATTGAGCGCTTCGTCCATAAGGTCGGCGATTTCCATCATCTCCTCTTCCTTCAGGCCGCGTGTGGTGACAGCAGGCGTTCCTATCCTGATACCTCCGCCTTTGACAACCGATTCGGTATCAAACGGAATAGAATTCTTGTTCACGGTTATCCCGGCCAGATCCAACGTCTCTTGTGCTTGGCGCCCGTTTAAACCTTTGGGCCGCAGATCAACCAGCATCAAATGATTGTCGGTTCCACCTGATACTAAACGGTAGCCCTTCATGTGCAGGCTGGCAGCCAGCGCCTTGGCATTGTTCGTAATCTGAACTTGGTATTCTTTGAATCCTGGCTGTAACGCTTCATGAAAACAGACCGCCTTCGCTGCTATCACATGCATGAGCGGCCCGCCTTGCACCCCGGGGAACATCACGCTGTCGATCGCCTTGGCATGATCCGGTTTGCACATGATGATGCCGCCACGTGGACCGCGTAGGCTCTTATGCGTCGTGGTGGTAACAAAGTCCGCTATACCGACTGGTGTCGGATGGATGCCAGCTGCCACCAGCCCCGCGATGTGGGCGATATCCACAAATAGATAGGCGCCGACCGAATCCGCGATCTCTCGCATCTTCTGGAAATCGATGATCCGCGGATAGGCGGACGCGCCAGCAGTGATCATCCTCGGCTTATGCTCTTCCGCTTGCCGCGCTAGATTGTCGTAATCGATACGCTCGGTCTCGCGGTCTACTCCATAGTGAACCACCGAATAGAAACGCCCGGAAAAATTCGCTTTGTTACCATGGGTAAGATGACCCCCGTGCGACAGATCCATGGTCAAAATGCGATCCCCAGGATTTAGAACGCTGAAATAGACCGCCATGTTCGCCTGGCTACCGCTATGGGCTTGAACGTTGACGTGGTCGGCTCCAAAGAGCTGTTTGGCCCGAGCTATAGCCAGTAGCTCAGCCGTGTCCACATTTTCGCAACCGCCATACCAGCGCTTTCCCGGATAACCTTCCGCGTATTTGTTAGTCAGGACTGATCCCTGAGCTTCCATAACCGCTCGACTCGTAAAGTTCTCCGAAGCGATCAGCTCGATATTTTCAAACTGGCGGATGCGTTCCGCCTCGATGGCGTGAAAAATCTCGGGATCGACTTCTTCTAGGGAACGGTTATGCGGGTTTCGGTTCATATTGGAAAACGCTCCGGAGCGGGCTTGATCGATAAACTGCATGAGGCCAGGCAGACCGTTTCGGATTATGTCACGGGCCGCTCGATAGGCTTCCAAGCCCATGCCGATCGGGTCGGCAACATCCAGGGAGGTTGCTCCCGGCTCAAACTCACGCAGCAGATAAACTTTTTCCGCCGCTCGCGGGAAAAGATAGATGATCGAGTCCAAATGGCTGCGCGTCATGGCGATGATCCAATCCGCCTCGTCGATCACTTTCTCACTCAGTGGCCTGCTCCGATGTTGAGAGATATCGACGCCCAGCTCCGCCAGGACTTCGACAGCGTGCGCGCTTGGCGGTTGGCCCGGATAAGTGCTCACACCTGCCGATAGGACACGCAGATCCGGACGTTCTGCGATCATCCGTCCAAAAAGGCCTTCTGCCATCGGACTCCTGCAAACATTCCCGGTACAAACGAACAGTACGGTCTTTTGACGGTTCAAGGTCCGCCAAACTGCCATGGTAGAGGTAGGAGTTCAAGGAAGAGGAGCTAGGAGCGGTGCATATGGGCGCATGGACCAAACGGCGCAGGAACCCGGGAACGGCAGGGCGAAAAATTCGGTGCGCCCAAGGTTCGGTTCCTTTGCCACCCCCATCCGCGCCGGGTTCGAGCTGCGGCGTTAGTTGTGATTCCGCCCAAGAAAACCGAACGGCCGTGGATTCTTAACGAAGGTCCGTGATCGCGGCGCCACAACAACGGCTCAAAACCGGCGCGGAACATCGCAAACAACAACAACGCCATCTGCGCGCCGAGTTTTTCGCCCTAGCAGTCGTAGCTTCAGCCACACCGAATCGCCCCATCGCCATTTCGGCCACTCTCCCATCCTCATTCGCAACGATTCTGGCTCCTAGCTCCTCCTACTCCTTGAACTCCTCGAACTCCTCCGATAGCATGCCGGGATTGAATGCGCCGACTGCTTACGACTATGTGCAAGCCCTCTATCGCTTGCTTGCCGTTCAATCCGGATCATCCTCGACGGCAGAATCAGCCATGAAAGAAATCTTCATACAAGCATTCGAGGAAGCCGACAAACAACTGGAACGCCTCGACTTTGACGGCTTGTTTCGGACGGCGTTTCGCAGCCGGGATTCGT
>Ga0210401_10002713_pt1 | contig 19388 bp, 17 predicted proteins | sample IncBWH32MmetaG_FD_150866 | JGI IMG/M metagenome (GOLD analysis project Ga0210401, IMG submission 150866) | Forest soil microbial communities from Barre Woods Harvard Forest LTER site, Petersham, Massachusetts, United States - Inc-BW-H-32-M | ecosystem: Environmental > Terrestrial > Soil >... | reverse complement strand
GCGACGCGGCACAGGAATCCGCCTGGAATTGGGCGGGACGTTGGCCGTTAGTATCGCTGGCGTGACGTGGCATTTTGGGTTAGTCTCTGCGACTCGGGCTAAGGACAGGATCTCCCTCTCGCCATGTTATTTAAGACTTTCAGCGCAGCCGTGTTCGGAATCGACGCCTACCTCGTCGAAGTCGAGGTGGACGTAAGCCCCGCCTTCCAAGGCGCTTTCAACGTGGTCGGGCTGCCGGATATTGCCGTGAAGGAAAGCCGGGAACGAATCCGCGCCGCGCTGAGGAATTGCGGCTTTGATTTTCCCTCAAGCCACTTGGTCACCATAAATCTTGCTCCCGCGGACATCCGCAAAGAAGGCTCCGCATTCGACTTGCCCATGGCACTTGGACTGCTAGGGTGTTCGGGAACATTTTTCGGCAAAATTCTCGACTCGCATGTTTTTCTTGGCGAATTATCGCTCGATGGCAGCGTGCGCTCTGTGCGAGGCGCTCTTTCAGCGGCGCTGGCGGCGCGCGAACGCGGAATCAAAAACGTGGTGGTGCCGGAAGCAAACGCGCGCGAAGCGGCGGTGGTCGAGGGTGTTCGAGTTTTCGGTATCAAGTCGCTGCCGCAGGCGGTGGACTTGATGAACGCGCCGGAGTCATTTCGGCCGGTGGAGGTGAATACAAGGCAGATGCTCGCGGAGGCCAGCCAGTATCTGGTGGATTTGCGCGATGTGCGGGGGCAGATGTCTGCGAAGCGCGCGCTGGAAGTGTCCTGCGCGGGCAGTCACAATATTCTGCTGATCGGGCCGCCGGGCGCGGGCAAGACGATGCTTGCGAAGCGCATTCCCACGATCCTGCCTCCGATGTCGCTCGAGGAGGCAATCGAAACCACGCGCATCCACAGCGTCGCCGGAGTGCTCGAAGATTCGCGTGGACTCGTAGGCACTCGCCCGTTTCGCGCACCCCATCACACGATCAGCGACGCGGGACTGATCGGCGGCGGAGCGATACCCCGGCCCGGAGAAGTTTCGCTCGGGCACAACGGCGTCCTATTTCTCGACGAGTTGCCGGAATTTCAGCGCAACGTGCTCGAAGTGATGCGCCAGCCGCTCGAAGACGGCGCTGTGACGATTGCCCGCGCTGCGCTTTCCGTTAGTTTTCCATCGCGCTTCATGCTGGCGGCAGCAATGAATCCGTGTCCCTGCGGATTTTTCGGTGATCCCACGCGCGAGTGCCACTGTTCGCCACCGCAGATTCAGCGCTACGTCTCGAAAATTTCCGGGCCGCTGCTCGACCGCATCGACATTCACATCGAAGTTCCCGCGGTGAAGTACAAAGAGCTGCGCGGGACCAGCGATATCGAAAACTCGGCGACGGTGCGCGAACGCGTGCTGCGAGCGCGGCAAATTCAGCTCGACCGCTTCCGCGCCGAAAAAGAGCTTTACGCCAACGCGCAGATGCCCACGCGGCTGATCCGAAAATATTGCGAAATCTCGGTGGAGGGAGAAAAGCTCCTGGAGTCGGCGATCCAGCGGCTGGGGCTGTCGGCCCGCGCGCACGACCGGATTCTCAAAGTTTCGCGCACGATTGCCGATCTCGAAGCCGCCGCGTCGATTGAGCCTAAGCATTTAAGCGAAGCGATCCAGTACCGGACGCTCGACCGCACCTACTGGGCCTGACCGCAACTCAGCTCCGCACTCGCGCCCATTTTGCGCTCCTGCGTTCGCTGAATTCCGCCTGACGAACTTAGTGCCAAAGGTCCAGTACCCGCATCTCATTGACTTGCGCTCTCGCGCTATGGTACCCATACATCCTCTTTTTTTAATGGGGTAACCCTCGACCTCGGATGGCGGCCAAATCTCAGCGGATGGAAGTTACGCTCGAAACGCAGCTCGACAGCGTGGACCTCGCGGAAAGTATCGTGATGCGGGTCGCTGAGTCGATTGGGTTTAGCGAAGAGGACATCCACAAAATCGGCATGTCGGTGCGCGAGGGTGTGATCAACGCCTACAATTACGGCAACCAGCAGGACCGCCGCAAGAAGATCTTTATGACCGTAGATCTCGCGGGCGAGAAAATGACGGTGCGCGTGCTCGATCAAGGCAAGGGATTCGACGTCTCGCACGTTCCGGATCCCCTTGATGAGGAAAACCTGCTGCGCACTTCGGGGCGCGGCCTTTTTCTGATGCGCGCTTTCATGGACGAATTCGAAGTGCGGCGACCCCAAGGCGGCGGCGCCGAACTCGTGTTGGTCAAGAATTTTCCCAGCGCAGTTTCTGGCAACGGGCAGAGCAAGCGCGACTAGAATGAATTGGAATGAAGTAGAATAGGTGCCATGGCTCTTCAGGGAACAACACGCGAAGTGCAAGATATCGTGATCGTCGATTTCAGCGGCAAGATCACGCTCGGTGAAGGCAGCGCCCTGCTGCGGCGCACCATCAAAGAGATAATCGAGCGCGGCCACAAGAAGCTGCTAATCAATCTCGAGGATGTCGACTACATCGACAGTTCCGGCATCGGCGAACTCGTCAGCGCCTACACCACCGTCCGAAACGCCGAAGGCGAGCTAAAGCTGCTGAACCTCACTAAGCGCGTCCACGATCTGCTGCAAATCACCCGCCTCTTCACCGTCTTCGACGTCCAATCCGAGGAAGAAAAAGCCCTACGCAGCTTCCGCTAGCGATCCTGTGCAGAGTAGATCATCCCGACCACGTTGGAACGGGTATATACAAACCTGGACGGGAATGTTTGGGCAGGACAACGAACTTCAAGTTCGCAACGGACGCCTAAGATGTAAACTCTGTTATTCGCCGTGATGAAAACTTTGGCTTGTTAACGTTGTGTTACGGACCAGCGCCGGCGAATTGCCGCCATTACGATTTGGGAGACGATTCGTGGGCGAACAACATTCGCAATCGGACGAGGCTTTGCTGGACGGATTCCAGCGCGCCGCATTCGATTATTTTCTAAAAAACGTCAACCCACACAATGGGTTGGTAGCAGACAGAACTCGCGAAGCCGCCCCCGCCAGTATCGCCGTTGTGGGATTTGCCTTGTCATCCTACCCGGTTGCCGTGGAACGCGGATGGATGGACCGCGCGGAAGCCGCGGCACGCACGCTCGTTACCTTGCGTTTCTTCTTGAACAGCTCGCAAAGTGACACGCCGGATGCCACCGGCTATAAAGGCTTCTATTATCATTTCCTGGATTTAGAGAGCGGCAAACGCGTATGGCAATCGGAGCTGTCACTCGTAGACACGGCTTTTTTGCTCGCCGGCATATTGACGGCCGGAGTCTATTTTGACGAGAACATCCAGATCGAAACCGAGATTCGCGACCTCGCCGATACTCTCTATCGCCGCATGGATTGGCATTGGGCGCAAAACGGGAAGTCCTCTGTCTGGCAAGGGTGGAAACCTGAATGTGGATTCCTGCATTACGGCTGGGAAGGGTACGATGAGGCAGCCATTCTCTACGTGTTAGGCTTGGCTTCCCCTACCTATCCGTTGTCGCGAGACAGTTTTCAGACGTGGACGTCGACGTACCAATGGGAAAATATCTATGGCCATGATGTTCTTTATTCGGGACCGCTCTTCACGCATGAATACTCCCATGCCTGGATTGACTTCAGGGGCTTACAAGATCAGTTTATGCGAGAGAAGAACTGCGACTATTTCGAGAATACCCGTCGAGCGATCTACCTCCAGCGGGAATATGCGCTACGAAATCCGCACGAATTTAAGGGCTATGGCAAAAACTGCTGGGGCTTCACAGCTTGCGAAGGGCCAGGCCCGAAAATGGTGAGAGTAGACGGTCGAGATCGCCATTTTCTTGGTTATGCCGCCCGCGGCGTACCATTTGGGCCAGACGACGGGACTATCGCGCCATCGGCGGCCCTCGCATCGCTGCCGTTCACGCCAGCAATCGCTTTATCTATGGTTCGTCAGCTATGCGAGGTTTATCCGGGGATTACACGTGAGTACAAGATGCCGAGCGGCTTTAACCCGACGCTTTCAGGCAACAATCCTGAAGGCTGGATCTCCGAGGGTTATTTCGGACTTGACCAAGGCATGATCGTATTGATGATCGAGAACTACCGATCGCAACTGATTTGGAAGTTGATGCAAAAGTGCCCTTACATCAGAAAAGGTTTGCGCCGCGCTGGGTTCAGAAACGGATGGCTGTAAGCGCTTAATCTTTATTGAGGCATTGCTCTCCCAATGATGGACGATAGAGGTTCACCGCACACCTTGCCCCCTGACTATGACGCCCGCATGTTATTGGAAAACGTTCATCCTTCGACCTGGCGAAATCCACAGCCTTCGGGAAAATACGATCTGGTGGTTGTTGGCGCTGGCCCGGCCGGGTTGCTTGCGGCTCATAAAGCGGCTACGCAAGGCGCGAAAGTGGCTCTCATCGAGCGCGACCTATTGGGAGGAGAGTGCCTAAATACCGGCTGCATACCTTCGAAAACGATCATTCGTACTTCCAGACTGTACGCGGAAATGCGTAATGCCGAAAACTTTGGCGCACGGACTCCTCGCGATGTTAACGTCGATTTTCCATTTCTGATGGAACGGGTGAGACGAGTCCGTGCGCGCGTTAGCCACTTGAGCTTTTCAGCCCGACGACTGGCCTCTCTGGGAATCGACATATATTTTGGAGAGGCGACCTTTGCCGGGCGGACTGCCGTAGTAGTAAACGGGACGACGATACGGTTCAGGAGAGCGCTTATCGCTACGGGTTCGCGGCCAATGATTCCCTCGATTTCAGGACTGGCGGAAGCAGGTTATTTGACTAACGAAAACGTTTTTGATTTAACGGAGCTTCCGCGACGTTTATTGGTCCTCGGTGGTGGCCCGCTGGGGTGCGAATTGGCACAAGCCTTTTGCCGATTGGGGTCGCAGGTCACCATCGTCCAGGATGAACCGATGTTCTTGCGGCAAGAAGAGCGTGATGCTGCGCAAATCCTTTCTGAAGCTCTTGTCCGCGATGGGATCGAGATACATCTCAACACACAGGCGGTCAATGTGCGAGTCGAAGGAAACCAAAAACTCATTGATCTCGTCAGCGAGGCCGACAAACACAGGGTCGTCGTGGATCAAATTCTTATTGGCGTCGGACAAACGCCCAACGTCGGAGGTCTGAATCTCGATGCAGTTGGAGTCAAATATGACATCAAGGCCGGAATTCAGGTCAACGATTTCCTTCAAACTACAAACGCCCGAATTTATGCTGCCGGCGATGTCTGCTTTGAGCGCACGTTCACGCACATCGAAGACGCATCCGCGGGCATCGTGGTCCAGAACGCTTTATTTCAAGGACGCAAAAGACTAAGTGCGCTGACGATCCCCTGGTGTACCTATACTGACCCGGAGATTGCGCATGTCGGCCTCTATGTTCGCGAAGCGCGGGAAAAGGGTATAGCGGTAAAAACCTTCACTGTGCTTATGCACGACGTGCATCGAGCGATTGCCGACGGGGAAGAAGAGGGCTTCGTAAAAGTATCAGTGAAAGAAGGCACCGACAAGATCTTGGGCGCTACGGTGGTCGCGCGACATGCCGGAGAGATGATTAACGATATCTCACTGGCGATCACCTCCGGGATCGGTCTGCGAGCTCTTGCTAGCGTTACCCACCCCTATCCTACGCAGGCACAGGCAGTCAAAATGGCAGCGGATGCCTGCCGCAAGGCGAGCTTGCGTTCCTCGGTCAAACGACCACGCAGACGGTGATTGCATCGCAAGAGAAGTTCGTGTGGGAAGACCGAGTCTATTTAACAAAATCGGCGCGAAAGGCTCATCGTAAAACGCATCGGGATTGAGGTTGCCATCGTCCGTCTTGAGAGCGTACGGTGAGAGCATCGTCACAATCCGATACCAGACGGCTGAGCGGCAAGCCTCGCGTGATTGCTGGCAAGGCAAATTCAAAGGAGTTATAAGAGATGTCCAATATCGCTCACTTTTCAATCAACGCTGACGACGTAAAACGAGCTTGTCATTTTTACGAAAATGTCTTCGGATGGAAGTTTGAACAGATGGGGGCCCTCCCGACTTCTATAGGATCAATACCGGCGAAACGGAAGACAAGCGTGGCGTGCATACGCTCCATCGCCGGAGGGAACTGAAGGAAGGTGTGCGGATGGCAGGCTATGAGTGCACGATCTCCGTCCCTTTACTATCGGAGATCGTGACTGCGATTCGGGCGCAAAATGGCAAAATCATCATGGAAGAGACAGTGATTGTTGGAATTGGCCGCTTGATTTTCTTTGAAGATACGGAAGGAAATCTTGCGGGTGCGATGCAATACGACGAAAATGCAGGATAACATTCAAGCAAATAACTCCACACTAAGTATATCGGGAATCTCGCTTCCGCCGCGGCGGTGCGAGCCTTCGCGCGGCGCGTTTGTGATACCATTTCAGGCCGATTCATAAGTTTGACTGCTCGGGGTGAGGTTTGGCGCAGCATATTTCGCGTAGAGATCTAAAAAAGGACGAAGTGCGCGAGACGTTCGCGCACGGCGCCGATGCTGTTCTTTCGCATCAGTCGCTGACAGCCTACGTTCTTCTCGCGGCAATCATTATCGCCCTCGGCGTTTTCGGCTGGAGAACGTACGCCGAGCGGCAAACCGTGAAAGCGTCCGCGGCGTTTGGGGACGCCATGAAGACTTTCCAGGCGCGCGTTCGCGCTCCGGGCGAGCCGGCGGAGCCCACCGAAGTGACCTACGTCGACCAAAAGAACAAGTGGGCCGACGCGGGGCAGAAATTTCATGACGTCGCCGCGAAGTATCCGCGCACGCGCCCCGGCCAGCTCGCGAATTACTACTCCGGGCTGAGCCTCGAGCGAATCGACAAATACGACGACGCAAGAAAAGCGCTTCAGAGCGCCGCCGACGGCGGCAGCGAAGACTACGCGGCGCTCGCGCGATTTGAACTGGCGCAGCTCGACGACCGGACCGGCCGAGGCGACGAAGCCGTCAAGATCTACGAGCAATTAATCGCCAAGCCGGCGGTGCTCATCCCGAAGTCGGTGGTGATGCTCGCGCTGGCCGAGCATTACGGCGAGAAGAACCCGGCCGAAGCCGCCAAGGTGTACGGGCAGATCAAGACCGAATTTCCCGGCACGCCAATCGCGCAGCAGGCCGATCAGGAACTGGCGCTGCTGCCGGGCAAATCCTGAATCGCCCAACTGCGGCCGCCCGCCGGAAAATTCAAAATAAAATGACGCTGGCCACCTATGCGATGGACGTGCAGCGTTCGCGCGGGCGCCGCTATCCCGAGCCGCCGCATCCTTACCGCAGCGACTACGCGCGCGACCGCGATCGCGTGATTCATTCGCGCGCTTTTCGCAGGCTCGAAGCTAAGACGCAAGTTTTCACCACGCGCTATTCCGATCACTTCCGCAACCGGCTGACGCACACCATCGAAGTGGCGCAGATCGCGCGCACGGTGGCGGGAGCGCTCGCGCTTAACACCGAGCTGGTCGAGGCGCTCGCGCTGGTTCATGACATCGGCCACCCGCCTTTCGGGCATGCGGGCGAGCACAAGCTCGATGCGCGCATGCGCGAGCACGGCGACCGCTTCGATCACAATCTTCACGCGCTGCACATCGTCGAGAAATTCGAGCAGCGCTATCTTCATTTTCCGGGAATCAATCTCACGTTTGAAGTGCGCGAAGGAATCGTCAAGCATTCTCGCGATTACTCGCCCGCGGAATTCCCGGAACTTGGCGAGTATCTGCTCGACCTGCGTCCGCCGCTCGAATCGCAGCTTATCGATCTGGCGGATGAGATTGCCTACAACACCGCCGATCTCGACGATGGTTTCGAGGCGCACGTGCTCGACTTCGACCGGCTGCGCGCGGAGGTTCCGGTATTCGATGCAGCGTACGCGGAAGTCGAGCGACGCCATCCGCAGGGACGCCACAAACTGAAATTCAATGAGGCGCTCAAGCGCGTCCTGAACGAACTGGCGACGAACCTCATCGAGACCACACGCCGGGCGGCAGAGGCCAGCGGAGTGGAAAATGCGGATAATGTTCGGCGCTGGCCGGAGCGCCTCGCCGGTTTTTCGCCGGACATGGCCGAGAGCAGCGTCAGTCTAAAGCGGTTCCTACACACGCACCTGTATTCGAATCCGGCAATCGTGGAAGATCGCGAGCGCTCGGTGGCGGCGCTCGACGCGCTCTTCGGCTATTTCCTCGAGCATCCGGAGCGCATGCCGCCGTTTCATGCGGAATTGACAGCGCGCGAGCCGCGCCATCGCGTCGTCTGCGACTACATTGCCGGGATGACCGACCACTTCCTTCTCCGCCAGTGCCACGAATTGCTGGGGATGCCCGTCGCGCCCGCAACCTGATCAAATGAGGAGCATTGCGCGGAGAGGAGGGGAGGCGCATGGCGGCCGGCGGAACTGTATCGCGCCAGGAACATCATTGCCGGTCTAGTGTCAGTTAGAAAATCTTCCACACGGCGCTTCCTTGACAACGCTCCCAGCGGATTTATAATGGTGATTCGCTGTAAAAATGCGGGGAAATGCGATGTTTCTAGACGTCAACGAACTGGCAGTCCGCAAGGCCCGCATCCGGAAAAGCTACGCCCCAGGCACCCTGGACTTCCATTCCGGCGATTTTCGCCAGATCGAACCCCTGGAAGTGCGGGCCACGGCTGAGTTGCTGGAGGGGCAGATCCGGATCGTAGGCAACCTGCACACGCGGGTGGAGTTGGTGTGCGCGCGCTGCCTCGACACGGTGGTGGAAGAGATCAGCCGCGATTTCGACCTCTTCTACCGCCCGATGACCTCGATCGCGCACGACGAAGAGTTCCATCTGAATCTGGACGACACGGAAATCGCGTTCTTTGAAGGCGATGGCTTATTTCTTGCGGACGTCATTGCGGAGCAGGTGAATCTGGCGCTTCCGATGAAAGTGATTTGCCGCAGCGATTGCCGGGGTCTGTGCGCGCACTGCGGAGCGAACCTGAACAACGACGATTGCCGCTGCGAAAAGCACGCCTCCGATCCCCGGCTGGCCCCGCTGGCCCGGTTGAAGCAGGACTGGTTCAAAAAGCAATAAAACGCTACACTATCCATTCGCAATTTTAGCTGCCGCACAGGTGCGGCCCGTCAAGAGGAGCATCAATGCCCAACCCAAAGCGACGCCATTCGAAGCGGCGAACCAGCACGCGCCGCGCTCACGATCACCTCACCGCGCCCACCCTCGGTGAGTGCTCGAACTGCCACGAAAAGAAGCTGCCGCACAACGCGTGTCCGAATTGCGGGTTTTACAACGGACGCCAAGTGATTGACACCGCGGCCAAGACAGCCTAAGTTTCAACCACCTACCTTGCTGTTTTGGTGCCCTAGATGATCACCATTGCTCTCGATGCCATGGGAGGCGACCATGCGCCCCGCGCCGAAGTGGAAGGCGCGATTCTGGCCGCGCGCGAACTGGGCGTCAAAGTCGTCCTCGTCGGGATTGAGGACAAAGTTCGCCAGGAGCTGAACCGGCACCGGCATCGGGGGGTAGCCGTTGAAATCGTGAACGCCACGGAAGTAGTCACGATGCAGGATTCACCTTCGCAAGCCTTCCGGCGAAAAAAAGACAGCTCGCTGCACGTCGCGACAAAGCTGGTGCGCGACGGCAAGGCGGATGCGCTGGTGAGCGCGGGAAACACGGGCGCGGCAATGACGGTGGCGCGATTCGTTCTCGGCACTCTGCCTTCGGTGGATCGCCCGGCGCTCGCCGCGGCTTTCCCGAACATGAAAGAGAAAGTGACGGTGATTCTCGACGTTGGCGCGAACGTCGATTCCAAACCCGAGCAGATCGTGCAGTTCGCCGTGATGGGCGAAATTTACTACCGGACGATTTGGGGCACGCGCAAACCGCGCGTGGCGCTGCTGTCCATCGGCGAAGAGGAGATGAAAGGCAACGAACTAACTCGCGAAGCCGCGAACCGCTTGAAGCAGGCGTCGATCAATTTTACCGGTAATGTCGAAGGCCGCGACGTGTTTCGAGGGGATGTGGACGTAATCGTTTGCGACGGCTTCATCGGCAACATCGCGCTGAAGATCAGTGAAGGGCTCGTGGAGCACATCGGCGGCATGCTGAAGAAAGCGATCAAGAGCAGTTTGACTTCGCAGTTGGGCTACGCGCTTTCGAAACGCGCGTTCGACGATTTCCGCAAGCGCACCGATTATTCCGAATACGGCGGCGCGCCGCTGCTCGGCGTGCGCGGAGTGACGATCATCGGGCACGGGCGCTCGAATCCCAACGCCATCAAGAATGCCATCCGCGTCGCTTCTGAACTCGTAAAGGCGCGCGTCAATGAAAAAATCGATCAGGAGCTTACTGCCGCGGCCGCTGTACTCGCGCGGGGCTGATTCCGGCGGAAACCGCAACCATCATGGGAAAGCTTGCATTCTTATTTCCGGGGCAGGGGTCGCAATATCCGGGCATGGGGCGGGATTTGGCCGCCAACTTTCCGGAGTCGCGGAAGGTTTTTGATGAAGCCGACGCTGCGCTGGACTTTTCTGTCTCGAAGTTGTGCTTTGAGGGTTCCGAAGAGGCGCTCAAGCTTACCGAAAATACGCAGCCCGCGATTTTGACGGTTTCCACAGCGGCTTATCGCGCGCTTGAAAAGCGTGGCATCATTCCAGATTTTGCGGCCGGGCATAGCCTGGGCGAATACTCAGCGCTCGTCGCTGCGAGCGCGCTCGAAACTTCGGCGGCTGTAAAAATCGTACGGCGGCGCGGACAGTACATGCAGGAAGCCGTTGCGGCCGGCGAAGGCGCGATGGCTGCAATCCTGGGACTGGCGCCGGCGGAAGTGGCGGAGATCTGTAAGAAGGCCGCGGACCACGAAATCGTTTCGCCCGCGAACATGAATTCGCCCGAGCAGACCGTAATTTCAGGCAGCGCCACGGCGGTGAAACGCGCGGTGGAAATTGCGTCGCAGAGCGGAGCGAAGCGCGCGGTAATTCTTCCGGTCTCGGCGCCGTTTCACTGCGAACTGATGGCTCCGTCGCAGAAGCGGCTCGAACCAGATTTGCGGGCCGCCACTTTCGCGGCGTTGCGCTTTCCGGTGGTCACCAACGTGGACGCGGAAACGATCGCGTCGGGCGAAGAAGCGCGCGACGCGCTGATCCGCCAGGTTACGCAACCGGTCCGCTGGCTCGATTCCGTACACGAAATGATCGAGTTAGGCGTCACGATTTTCGTCGAAGTTGGCCCAGGTAAAGTCCTCTCCGGGCTTATGCGGCAAATTGACCGCTCGGTTCGCTGCTTCAACGTGGAAGATGCCGCGAGCCTCCAGGCCACGCTCGACAAAATTACGCAGGCGCGCGCCGAAGCGCCGGAAAGTTAGCCCGATGTTCTCGCTCAAAGACAAGGTGGCACTGGTTACCGGCGCGTCGCAGGGAATCGGGCGCGCGACTTCGCTTGCATTGGCGGAAGCTGGCGCGAAGGTTGCCGTCGCGGCGCGGAATACCGAAAAGCTCGCGTCTCTCGTTGCGGAAATTGAAGCGGCGAAGGGCGAGGCGCTGGTTGTGCCGATGGATGTAGCGGACGGCGCGCAGGTGAAAGCGGGCTTTCAGCAAGTGCTCGCGAAATTCGGCAAGCTCGACATCCTCGTGAACAACGCGGCCATTACGCGCGACACGCTGGCGCTGCGCATGAAGCGGGAAGATTGGGACGCGGTGCTGCGCACGAATCTTACGGGCGCGCATTTGTGTATCCAGCAGGCGCTCGGCGCGATGCTGAAGCAGCGCGCGGGACGCATCATCAATATCAGCTCCGTGGTCGCCGAAACGGGCAACGCCGGGCAGGCGAATTACGTGGCGTCGAAGGCGGGGCTGATCGGCCTGACGCGCGCCATTGCCGTCGAAGTCGCGTCGCGTAACATCACCGTAAACGCCGTCGCGCCGGGATTCATCGCCACGCCGATGACGGATGTGCTGTCGCAAGAAATAAAAGACAAAATGAAGTCGCTGATCCCCCTCGGCCGCATGGGCGCGGATCGCGACATCGCAGCCGCCATCGTGTTTCTCGCGAGCGACGAAGCCGGCTACATCACCGGGCAGGTCCTCGACGTGAACGGCGGCCTGCATATGGGCTAACCGTCAGAGAACAATTTGAGATGACGATTAGTAGCCTAAATGTTGACCCGGTAACTAGCCGCGCATAGAATGGCAAGGTTTGGTTCGGGGCGCAGCCCCTGCCTGGTGTACTGTCCTGGGGTACGAGACTGCCGAAAGCGGAGGAATAACCAGCATGGCCAGCGTCGAAGAACGCGTGAAGCAGATTATTGTCGAGCAACTCGGCGTGGATGAAGGCGAAGTGACGCCCACCGCGTCGTTCGTGGACGACCTGGGCGCCGACTCGCTCGACACGGTCGAGCTCGTGATGGCCTTCGAGGAAGGTTTCGGCATCGAAATTCCGGACGAAGACGCCGAAAAGATTGCCACCGTGCAGAACGCCGTCGATTATATCGAGAAGCACGCCAAGGCGACGAAGTAGTTCTCCGGCCACCCCAAAACCGAACAGGAGAGGTTTCGCTTGAACCGCCGAGTTGTTGTGACGGGCGTAGGGTTAGTCTGCGGCTGCGGCATTGGAACGGATGAGGTTTGGCGCAACCTGCTGGCGGGGAAGAGCGGTATCGGCCCCATCACCCATTTTGACGCGTCGGCATTCGATTGCCGCATCGCCGGTGAAGTCCGCAATTTCGATCCGCTGAACTGGATCGACAAAAAAGAACTGAAAAAGACTGGGCGCTTCATTCAATTGGCGCTCGCGGCTTCCGACTTTGCCATGCGCATGTCGGCGCTGGAGATCACTCCTGAACTGGCCCCTGCGACCGGCGTTTATATCGGCTCTGGAATCGGCGGATTCGATGTGATCGAGCGCGAGCATTCGAAGTTCCTGCAAGGCGGCCCGGGCAAAATCTCGCCATTTTTCATTCCAGCGTCGATCGTTAATCTGGCTGCGGGCCACGTTTCGATTCGCTATGGTGCGAAAGGGCCTAACTCGGCCACCGCGACGGCGTGCTCCGCGTCGGCGCACGCGATCGGCGACGCATTCAAAATCATTCAGCGCTCGGATGCGGAAGTGATGATCGCCGGAGGCACGGAAGCAGCGATCACTCCAATGGGCGTGGGCGGATTTGCGGCCATGCGCGCGCTCTCGACACGCAACGACGAGCCCGAACGCGCCAGCCGTCCTTTTGAGGCGCAGCGCGATGGCTTCATCGTGGGCGAAGGCGCCGGCGTGCTAATTCTGGAGACGCTTGAAGTGGCGCAACGCCGCGGAGCGAAAATTATCGGCGAAATTGTGGGCTACGGAATGTCCGGCGACGCTTTCCACATCACTCAACCAGCGGAGGGCGGCGACGGCGGGTATCGCGTTTCAATGGCGGCGCTGAAGGACGGAAATATTTCTCCCGATCAGGTTGGTTACGTGAACGCGCATGGCACTTCCACGCCCATCGGCGACGCGATCGAGACCATGGCGCTGAAACACGTTTTCGGCGAGCGCGCGAAAAAGGTTCCCATCAGCTCGACGAAATCGATGACCGGGCATCTCCTGGGCGGCGCCGGCGGACTCGAAGCGGGCATCAGCGTCCTCGCGTTGCGCGATCAAATTTTGCCGCCGACGGTGAATTACGAGAATCCAGATCCCGAGTGCGATCTCGATTACGTCCCGAACACTTCGCGCAAGGCCGAAGTGCAATACGCGCTCTCGAATTCCTTCGGATTCGGCGGTACGAACGCTTCACTCCTCTTCAAACGGTGGGACGGGAAGTGACGTGCGACCAGCATCGTCATCCTGAAGGAGCGAAGCGACTGAAGGATCTCTCTTTTGTCGAGTTCATGGCACTTACAAGCAGGAGGTTGTCTTGAAAATTGGAGTTTTTGTCAAACAGGTTCCCGCGAAGGACGCGCCGCTGGCCATCGTTGAAGGCGGCGCATGGATTCGCGAGTCGGACATTGGTTTTGAGACGAACGAGCCGGATAGTTACGCGCTTGAAGAAGCGCTGCGGCTGAAGGAAAAGCACAGCGGCGAAGTGGTAGCGATTTCGATGGGCCCGGAGCGCGCCAAGCAGACGATCAAAGAAGCTCTGGCGAAAGGCGCCGACCGCGGCATCCACGTCGCGGACAATGATTTTTTTAAGCTCGACCCGCTGAACTCCGCTCGCTCGTTAGCGGCTGCGGTGAAGAGCCAGAATTTCGATTTAATACTCACTGGCCTCCAGAGCGATGATCAGGGCTTTGGCCAAACCGGCGTGCTGCTTGCGGAATTGCTGGGGCGCCCGCACGCGACGATCATCATGGCGATTGAAGTTGACGCCGGCGGTGGGCGCATGAAGTTGAAACGCGAGCTCGAAGCGGGATGGTTTCAGTGGGTCGAGCTGCCGCTGCCGGCGGTGCTTTCGATTCAGTCGGGCATCAACAAGCCGCGCTACGCAACGCTGAAGGGCATCATGGCCGCGAAGAAGAAAGAAATCGCCACGGTGCAACGCGCTTCGCTGGGGATTTCCGATTCGCCCACGCAGCGAGTGGAACGGATTTATGTCCCGCAGAAAACGAAGAAGACGGAATTTATCAGCGGCCAGCCGAAAGAAATCGCGGCGAAGTTGATCGAGAAGCTGCGGCACGAAGCGAGAGTACTGTGAAAATCCTTCTGATTACGGAGCAGCGCGAAGGCAAGTCGAGCAAAGTCAGTTTCGAAACGCTCGCCGCCGCGCAGCAGATTGTGCAGCACACAAAAGGCACGCTTACCGGTCTCGTCATCGGCAAAGGAGTCGCAGCGCTTGCAGACGAGCTTGCGGGTTATCAGCTCGACGACGTTCTTTTGATCGAGCACGACCTTCTCGATCAGTACACGCCCGACGGCTTTTCCATCGCGCTGCGCCAGGTGATCGAATCCGCGAAGCCCGACCTCGTCCTTCTGCCGCACACGTACCAGGTGCGCGATTTCGCGCCGAAGCTGGCCGCGTCGTTAGGAAAGGGCACGCCCGGTGAGGGCGGAAAAGGAATGATCGGCGACTGCATCGGCTATCGCTACGAGAACGGCAAATTGATTTTCGTTCGGCAGATGTTTCAAGGCCGCACGGCCGCCGACGTAGTCTTTGCCGGGGAAGCTCCGTGGATCGCCACATTTCAGGCAGGGGCTTTCCGCGCCGATCTCGCCGTGAAGCATGCGGGCGGCAAAGCGCCTGTAGAATCTGCGAACGTAGACCTGAAGCCAGAGCAGATCCGCACCAAGCCGCTCGAGCTTTTCCGCGAGGCGAAGCAAGCGGTCGATCTAACGCAAGCACCGATTCTCATTTCCGTCGGCCGCGGCATCAAGGCGCCGGAAAACATCGCGATCGCCGAAAAACTCGCGAAGCTGATGGGCGGCGAAATCTGCGCTTCGCGCCCCATTTGCGACGAAGGCTGGCTCCCGATGGATCGTCAAATTGGCAGCTCCGGCCAAACCGTGGCGCCGAAGCTGTACTTCGCGCTTGGCATCAGCGGCGCGATTCAGCACGTCGTCGGGATGAAGGGCTCGCGCACCATCGCCGCGATCAACAAGGACCAGAACGCGCCCATTTTTGAAGTTGCGGATTACGGCGTGGTCGGCGACATCTTCGAAATCGTTCCCGCATTAATCGAGGAGCTCGAAAAAGCGCATCACTGAGCATTGACGAGCCGCGCGCTGTCCGCTTTCGAGATTTACCCTCCCAAAAGCGAGCAGCTTTTCTGCTGCTCTGCCTTGAGGGGCTCTCTAAGCCTCTGCAACTGGTTCACTTAACCGCGGCTATCGTTGGCAACCCACCTGCCGCTCTTTCGCCGAACAATCTCGCCCGTTCTTGCGTTGTTAATCCTAGGAGGCGTTGCCGCTCATGCAAGCTCTGCTGCAGGACCTGAAATACGGCTTCCGCACGCTCGCCAGGACGCCCGCCGTAGCAGTTGTGATCGTGCTGACGCTTTCGCTTGGTATTGGAGCCAGCACATTGCTTTTCAACATGGTGCGGCAATGGGTGATCGGAGCCGTCAAGTTCCCGCACTCCGAACAGCTTGTGGCGGCTTGGGAAATTGATACAAAGAAGGGATACGAAGTCAGCGCTTCCGCGCCGGACTTCCTGGACTGGCGCGAACACAATCAGGTTTTCGAGAATCTTTCCGCATGGACTGTGCGCGACTTCAACTTGACGGGGAACGATCGCCCCGAGCGCGTGTCCGGCGCACGAGTAAGCGCCAATTTTTTCAATACGCTCGAAGCGAGACCCGCACTGGGCCGCACATTTTTTTCGGACGAGGAGTCCCTCGGTAAAGATCGAGTTGTGATCCTGAGTCATGGTCTCTGGCACGACCGCTTCAATGCCGATCCTAACTTGCTCGGAAGGACCATCGCCATCGATGGGGAATCCCGCACCGTGATCGGCGTAATGCCCGAAGACTTTCATTTCTCAGTTATGGGCCGCGCTAACATGTGGGTTCCGCTCGCGTTCACAGATAAAGAGCGCGCCGACCGGCTGGACGGATGGCTCCAGGTTATCGGACGGCTTCGACCCGGTGTCAATATCGCGCAGGCTCAAACGGCAATGGACCCGATCGCGCAGCGGCTCGAGAAGCTCTATCCCGATTCCAATACAAATAGCGGAATTCTTCTCAGGAGCCTGAGGCACGAAGTCGGCAGGAATGTTGGCGACCAGGGCGTTTACATGGCGTTTTGCCTCGGCATCTGTGTCCTGCTCGTGGCTTGCGCCAACGTGGCCGGAATTATGCTGGCGCGATCACTGGCGCGGCAACGCGAAATGGCCGTGCGGATTTCGCTCGGCGCCGGGCGCTTTCGCCTGATTCGCCAGTTGCTTTCCGAAAACGTTTGGCTTTTCGTTGTCGGCGCGGCTTTGGGTATCGCACTCGCGAAATGGGGCGGCGATTGGGTTACGTCCGCGATTCCCAACGAAAATCGCGGCTACCTGCCGAACTACGGCCGGATTTATCTGGATTTCGCAACGTTGGCATACGCCGCGGGGATCGCATTGCTCACGAGCATTCTCTTCGGTCTTGCGCCGGCCATGCAGAGTTCCAATCCCAATCTCACAGCCACGCTGAAGGACGCAGGTGGCGCGGCCTCGCTGAGTCTTCGCGGGCGGCGCATGAGAAAAGTTCTGATTGTTCTCGAGGTGTCGCTGGCATTGGCATCGCTAGTGCCTGCCGGAGTGATGACGCGATGGCTGAAAACTGCCTACAGCGCGGACCTTGGTTTTCGTCCCGACCACCTCCTTACTGCCCGTCTGAATCTACCCGCGACGAAGTACGGAGACATGCATCGGGCGTCCAGCTTCTACAACGAATTGCTGGAGCGAATTCAGGGCCAACCCGGCGTTACCGACGCCGCAGCGAGCGACTTTATTCCCTTTGGGAACAGCAGCGGGGGTGCGGAATTATTTTTCGAGGGGCGTCCGGCACCACAGCCCGGCAGCGTGCCCTTTACTGCGCTCACATCTGCGACGCCCGGCTATCTTTCCACGCTGGGACTTCAATTGGTCGGGGGCCGCTTTATCTCGCGGCAGGATACGGCTGATTCACAGCCGGTAGTGGTGATCAATCAAACTCTCGTCCAGCGCCACTTCGCCGGGCGCGACCCGCTCGGGCAGAGAATACAGCTAGGCCGCGACGATAAAAAGTTGCGCACCGTCGTCGGTGTGGTGAAGGACGTGTCGCGCGTTGGAATTGGAAGTGGGCCTGCGCGCGCGGAAAGCTACATTCCATTTGCTCAAGCGCCCGCTCGCGCCATGGCCATCGTGTTAAGGACGGCGCAGGATCCGCAGCTGGTTGCGGCGACGCTGCGCGAATCCGTTTGGCGGCTCGATCCGGATCAGCCGATTTCGGAAGTGGTGCCGATGGCGCAACTGATCGACAACCGCATGGCTCCCTTTCGGATACTTACCCAGTTCACGGACTTTTTCGGATTGCTCGCCTTGTTCCTCGCGGCCATGGGGATTTACGGAACCATGGCGTACATCGTCGCCGGCCGAACGAAGGAAATCGGAATCCGCATGGCCCTCGGCGCCCTTCCTCGCCACATCCTGCAATTAATCATCGCGCACGGCGCGCGTCTCACAGCCCTGGGCATCGTTTTAGGCCTGGCAGGCGGCTTTGTTCTTGCGCGAATGCTCGCCGGACTTTTCTTCGGCCTGAGGGTTTTCGATCCGCCTGTCTTTGTTGGCGCAGCGTCAGTGATTGGCGCGGCAATCTTGCTCGCCAGCTACTTGCCGGCGCGACTGGCAGCCAAGGTCGACCCGCTCGTGGCGTTGCGACACGACTGACGGGCGCGCTTCCTTTCATGCTGGGCGGTGTGCGCGGCGCGTCCGCTTCTTGCAGTCAGGATTTGAACATTCGCGCGAGTGCCTGCGTATCAAGAGCGGGCCCGCGGGCGCGTCCTCCACGAGCGCCGCATCTCCTCCGGGAGCACAGGCATGAACACATTTCTTCAAGACGTTAAGTACGCGCTTCGCATGCTCGCAAAATCGCCGGGCTTCACGGCGACTGCCATTCTCACGCTAGCCCTCGGCATCGGCGCCAACACCGCGCTTTTCTCGGTCGTGAACGGCGTGCTGCTGAATCCGCTGCCGTTCCCGCAGCCGGAGCAGCTTGTCGCCGTTTACGCGAAGACGGCCACCGTCCCGGAAGGCTCGATTACCTATCCTAACTTTTTGGACTGGCATAGAGACGCCCGCTCGTTCTCGTCCTTCGCCGCCTTCCGGTCGGAAAACTTCAACCTCACCGGCGCGGGAACTCCCGAGCGGCTCCACGGCCATCAAATATCGGCGGAGTTTTTTACAATGCTCGGCATCAAGCCCATCCTCGGCCGCGACATTCGTCCCGAGGAAGACCAGGCAGGCGCAAATCCCGTCGTACTGATCAGCGACGGTCTTTGGAAGCGCAAGTATGGCTCATCCCCGGACGTTCTCGGGAAGTCGCTCGCGCTGAACGGCAAGCCGCACACGATCGTCGGAGTTTTCATCGGGCATGCGCCTATTTTCAGTCCCACGGACGTTTACGTGCCCATCGGCCAGTGGACCGATCCTACGTTTCGTGACCGGCGAATCAGCATGGGCACGAACGGCATTGGCCGCCTCAGGCCTGATGTTTCAATCCAGCAAGCCGGCGCAGACATGGACTCGATCGCGCAAAATCTGGCCGCGGCGTATCCCGACGCGGACAAAGGTATGGGCATCGAGCTCGTCCCGCTTAAGAAAGACACGGTCGGCGACGTTCAAGGAATCCTTCTGGTGCTGCTTGGTGCGGTCGGTTTCGTTCTACTTATCGCGTGTGCGAACGTGGCCAATCTTCTGCTCGCGCGTTCCACGGGCCGCGCGCGCGAATTCGCTATCCGCTCTGCCCTGGGAGCCAGCG
>Ga0210401_10002712_pt1 | contig 19394 bp, 16 predicted proteins | sample IncBWH32MmetaG_FD_150866 | JGI IMG/M metagenome (GOLD analysis project Ga0210401, IMG submission 150866) | Forest soil microbial communities from Barre Woods Harvard Forest LTER site, Petersham, Massachusetts, United States - Inc-BW-H-32-M | ecosystem: Environmental > Terrestrial > Soil >... | reverse complement strand
GAGGGGCTGTTCGCCACCGTTTTTGACGGCCTTCCCCGAACCAGGTTACGTCCAGATTTGGAGCGGATGGATCGCCCGCACCAAGCCGGGTTGGAGCCTTTTGATCAGACCCGTTCCAAACTTTCCCCGCAGCCTTGGCTACGAACTTTTTGAAGGCATCGTCGAAACGGATAGTTGGTTCGGCCCCCTCTTCACCAACCTTCGCCTCAAGAAAACGGATGTCCCGATCCGTTTCCAGGCGGGGTTGCCGCTCTTTCTGGTCCAACCCATCCAAAGGAGACTTTACGAGGGACGGCTCCTCGATGACTTCAACGTCGTCACCGAGATGAAGGATTGGTCGCAAGCTGACTGGGATGGCTATCGCGAAACGGTGGTCGCGCCAAATCTGCTGGAGCACAGGCCTCCCGGCAAGCACGCGGTAGAATTGCGTCGGCGTCGACGTTCCGAATGACTGACCGTCGTTCGTGCGCGCGGCCATGGACGTTTCCCGCTACTTGCGGCGGAATTGAAGCGAGACGATCCCGGTCGCGAGGAGCACGCCAAGGCTGATCGAGAGGACGCCGGCACCCTCGATCATCGACGGCACTTCGTCGAGGACAGCCGCGCCCAGTACGGTTCCGAGCACTGGAACGAGCGAGATGAACGCAGTGGCCCGCGTCGCTCCAAGTGCGACAATCGCGCGACTGAGCGAGAACAGCGAAGCCGCTCCCATCAGAACACCCTGATAAAACCCCTGAAAGACAAGCTCGGCGCGAGTGACCGTGAAAATATTGCTCGACGGAAGCCACAACGCGGCATAGACCGGCAGATAGAACAGCATCGAATAGACGCTGATGAGCGCGGCGCCTTCCATTGCGGAAAGGCCCGATCGGCGCATACGAACCGCATAGATGGCGCCCATAAGCCCCGCGCACATGAACAGCAGGTCCCCCTTCCAGGCGGACTCCGCAAACACGCTCACGAGCACCAGAGCGGCGGCTCCGAACGCGATGAGCGCAAGTCCGCAGATTCGCCGACCGGACAGCCGCTCATCGAAGAAGACATAGCTGATCGACGCGGCAAACAGCGGAAGCAGCCCGGGAGAGAGGGCAGCCATGTGGCTGGCCGGCGCGAAGCGCAGGCCGGCGGTTACGAGCATGGCAAGCGGTGCGCCCTGAAAGAAGGCGAGAACAAGCCCCTCGCGCCAGCCCTGCACGGATATGCGGTGCGCGCCGCGCAGCAATACGGGCAGGAGCAGCAGCCCACCGATCGCATAGCGCAGCGCGACAAGGTCCGGCGCGGAGAGCGCCGTCATCATGCTCAGCCTGGTGTAGGAGGGCCACGCACTCCAGATCACGACCGTGAGCAGCGCCCACATCGCCCCCATTGTGATCGAAACCGGTATGTCCCCCGCAGTTGCTCGCGAGCCGGCATCTGAGGTTACCATTTCTCGACCCACTTCGCGGTCCCAGTGACCTTCTTGTTGACGGGTCTGTCGAAGCTTGCGCTAGCTGCCAGGAACGCCGGCCAGCAGCATGCCCTGCATGTAGTGGTCGCGGTCGATCGCTCTTCGAAAGGGATAAACGTTCCCGAAGCTTGCGACGGTAAAGCCGGGTTCGAGCAGCAAAAGCTTGGCGATGTAGGGAGCCGCCTCATCGGGCCGGCCGAGATGCCCGAGGGCGGCGATGACGGGCTTATAGCCGTTGACAAAGTCGGGATTGGCCTTGGCGGCACGGCGCCCGACGATGACGGCCCGCTCATAGTCGCGCTTGAAGAAATGAGCAATCGCGTAGAAATATTCCGACAGGGGAAACAGGGGATCGGATGGGGTCAACTCGCGGTAGCGATCAAGGCGTTGCAGTGCGAGATCGGGCTCTCCAATATAGCAGCACGTCGGCGCGCTTAGCGCCCAGATGAACGCGAGATAGGGGTTGAGCTGCAGCGCGCGATCGAAGTAGTGCGTCGCGGCCTCGAAATCCTTGTCCAGGAACGCACAGATATGTCCGTAGATGCCGAGCGCCTCGGCGTTTTCGGGGTCGGCCCGTATTGCCCGAACGGCATGGTCCTGAGCTGTGATCAACGCTTGCGCAGGATCATGCGCCCAACCTTGGCCGACATACCAAACATGCCAGTATGCGGCCCAAGCCAGCACGTTGCCGTTGGAATCGTCAGCCTTGAGCGCCTCTGCGAGCAGGGTCCCGGCGGTTTCGTACTTGTCGCGCTCCATGCTGTACATCAACGGAATAGCCTTAAGGACCATGCTATCCGCATCAAGCTGCTGACCGTTTCTCCGTTGGCCTTCAATGAACAGGATCACCGGTTCGATCCGCGCCACCACCGGCCCTACGACACGCTCATTCAGTTCGTCCAGTTCGGCGGCGCCGATGCCAAAACGATCGCTCCAGACCAACTGGAATTGTTCGCGAACATCGGTCAAGCGCACACTCACTTGAACGCGTTGCGCGTTTCCGGAGAGGCTGGCCTCCACGACATAATCGGCCTGGCTTTGCGGCGCGGATGAGCCTTCCCCGCTGGGTGCGGGAGCCGTAACCTCGAACCACCGAAATCGAGCAAGCCCCGCCGCAATGTCCTGACTGAGCAGCACGGCGAGCGTCTCAAAGTCTGCGGCGAGCGACCGAAACGGCCTGACGACGACACGCAAGCGAGAGAAGGCAGGATGCGCAGCCTGTCGAGGCTCGCCGCTCGCTGCTCCGGTGATTGCAGGTCGTGGCTTGACCGGTGAGAAGGTGCGCAGCGCCTGATAGAGCGCATAGGTTTCGGAGGACGGCTCGACATCGAGCGCGGACCGCACGGCGTCCCGGCAACGTTCATATTCGCGCACGGCCTAGGCGCGCTCTCCCATTTCGACCAGCGTCCGCATCAGAACACGGGCGGCACCTTCATGGGTCGGATCGAAGGCGATCAGGCGTCGCGCCATGGCTGCTCTGCGCTCGGCATCGCCGTCGATCGCTGCCCGCAGGTCGGCTTCCAGTTTCTCACGCAGCTGGCCAGTGAAACGCGTCCGTTCCGTGAGCAGCCAGTGATCGAACGAGACGCTGAGTCCGTCCATCCCCTCGAGCAACTCCCCCGAATAGGGTGCGGCAAGATCTCCATCTGCGCTGGACGAAAACGGTCGGCCCGTCGTCAGTACCTCCTGCGCATCGACCCAGCAGGACGCCGCGTCGAGTGAGATGGTGTTACGTTCGCCCACGATTAGCTCGCGGGCAAGCGGTCCCATGGCGCGCGAAAGCTCCCGCAAGGCTTGCCGAAAACTGGTCGCTGCCTGGACGTCGGGCACCCGGTCCCACAACAATGCCGCCAGTCGGCTCCGGGCCACCGACTCTCCTGGATGCAGACAGAGATAACCAAGCAAGGCTCGCGTTTTGCGGCCACGGGGCAAGAGATCGTGGCCCGTCCAGGCCATGGCGCGCATTGCCCCTAAAATGTGAATGCGTGCGAGCGGCTGCCGGGTCGCCTGTCTCGCCGGGCGCGGCACCCGTCCGAGCTCAATCGGCACGACGTTGTCGTCCGCGCCGGAGGCGGTTTCCTCACGGGAGCCTCTGCGGGACCGATCAGCCATTACTCAGGCCTTCACGGAGCGTCCTTTGGTGCGACATGGCTCGTGTCTATCCGAACCGATGGCAACATGGGACGCAGCGTACCTCATTTATCCCGATTGCAAAGGCCTTTTCACGCTACTTTCACACGACCCTCACGCTGCACTCGATCCGGCGCCTTCGAGGCTTGGACGTTTTCACGAGCAAAACACGCCAATCTCACGATCTTTAGCTGCGTCTTCCGGATAGTCGGCAGATCGAGCCAACAGGCTCGGAGCATTTCGGGAGAACGACAATGAACACGCAGACATCCGCCAAGTCCGTGATCGCTCAGGTTGCAGCGAGCCTCGTAGAGTCCCGGAACGTCCGCCCGAGTGACGCTGCCAGGCTCACCAAACCGGCGGTCACGGATAGCGGCAAGATCAAGATCGGTGGCGCGGCCCTCAGTCTGATCAAGTCGGCGAAGAAATAGACACTCAATGACACAGTCAAACAGCAGGGCAATGGAGGTTCATCATGGAATTTCGGCAGATCAAATTGGCCAACTACTCGGCATTCGGCGAGAAGGTGAAGGCGTGGACAAAAGGCATTGATCCCGTCCCTGCCGATCTCGACGAGCTGAAAGAGCAACTCGCGGCTGCCCAGGTTGGCGCGACGATTCCTGAGAACATCACCAAGGTGAAGTTCATCCAGGCCGACGACGACACCTGGATCATAAGGCTTCCCGCCAAGCGCTATCTGGAAGCATCGGAGCAGCGGCTAGAGGAGGCCGACTATACGCTTCCTGCTTTCTACGAGCGCGCTTTCCGCTCCAAGCCCCAAGTCGACGACAAGATGACGTTCCAGGCGGAACGCATCGCTGACTACACGATCAACGGCTGCGGTTGATATCTTTCATACCGGCGTGGCTGCGGACAGCCGGTTGCACCGGAGCCACGCGCGTCGCTAGGCCCTACGCACGCAAACGACGTGGTCGCCTGGCCCGAAGACGGTCCATGCCGGCGCAGATGCGATTGGGCAGGGCCAGCGCGCAACTGAGAGACTCTGGACCAACATGACGCGGGAGTTCAAACCATGCATTTCCGCAATTTTCTTCGCGGTCCTTCCGACGCGCAGACCTTCGGTGCAAAATTCCGAGAAGCCAAACGCGATCCTGGTGACTTGCGCCGCCTCGTGAGCGGCTTGGCGCGGCAGCTATCGGTACCGTACCACTGGCCCGAGACCGCTCAATCCCGTCTGGAGGATTGGGAGAATCCAGAAATTCCTTCCGGCTACACTTACCTTGCCCAACTCGTTGCCCACGACTGCGTCTTCACGTCAGTTCCGACGGGCGCCCTGTCCGCGGCTGTGGGCCCTGCAAGAAGTCGGCGATCATCGTTGCTGCGCCTTGAGACCATTTATGGTCATGGACCCGATTCATGTCCACATGCCTATGCTCCGCGCGGCACAAATCACCTTGCCAGAAACCAACTCGCTCTGAGCGAATTGGCGCTGCGGAGCACGCTGAAGGGACGCTATCTCTCTCGAGATATCGCTCGAACGGGCGCGTTTGAACCCGCGGCTCCCTTGACATCTGTCCAGGTCGCGGATCCCCGCAACGATGTTCATGCGGCGCTCTCGCAAATCACGACACTCTTCATCTCGCTGCACAACAAGATCGCCTCGATGATCGAGGACTTGCTGACAGCGGACGCTTTCCCAAGCGAAGACGTCAGGAACTATAGGGTCTATTTCGTCAGCCGGGCGGTCTGCGAGAGCATCTACAGGACGATCGTTCGCGACGATCTGCTGCCACGGATCCTGCATCGAGCCGTTGTCGATCACTACGGCGCCCCGCAGGTGCAGTTTCTTGACTCGCAGACGCTGGATGCGCTCCCTCTCGAATTCGCCAATGCCTTCCGCTTCGGTCACGCGATGGTGCGGCCATTTTATGTATTCAACGACTTCAATCGATACGGCGAAGACCTGGTTGACATGATGCTGTCGACGTCGGCGGCCAGACCATGGCGAATGCCGCTCGATGATACCTGGATGGCGCAATGGTCCCATTTTTTCGAGATTGATGGAAGCAACCCGAATTTGAGCCGGCGCATTGGGCCGGAGTTTTCCGGCGGGTTGTTTTCCGGCGAAGTTTTCGGCGCCATCGACGAAACCGGAAGCATGGGTCTCGGTTATCGCGACCTGCTGAACGGCGCATTCGTTGGGACGTGGTCCGTCGCAGCGCTCGCTGATGAACTTCGCAGATGCAAGCCCGAGTTGGCGAGCCTGTCGCCTCTCCTGGTCGAGGATCAAGAAAGAACCGCTCGGATCCGGAGCTGGCTCAGCCGTCACCGGATCGCAAACGGCCTGAGCGAGCAGGATGTCGACGATATCGCGTCGGACCCACCGCTCTTGCTCTACGTGCTGTTTGAAGCTGCGGACGAGATGGCTGGCAAGCGCCTCGGAATTCTGGGCTCGATCCTCGTTGCGGAGACGCTCTACAAGGCCCTGCTGGACGCAGCGCCCAGCCCGCGCGGCCCGTTCGAGGACGCTTGCGAAATCGCATTTGGGAAGCCGGACAGGGCCGCTGCAATCGAGAAGTGCACACCCGGGATCACCACAATGGCAGGCCTGATTTCCTACGTCGCAGAGGACTTCGAGCTCGAAGAGACGGCGATGCCCTTTGTCTGAGTGATGAAAGGCACGACGTAGTCGCCGACTGCGAAGCGATTTCCTGTTGGCTACATCAGTGACACTCTCGATGTTCCTTCCTCCTGGCTGCCGCTTTGTGCCTGGACGCGCCTTAGACGCTCGCTCGAGACCGTCGCGGTGAACGGCTGCAGCGCAGGCGACAGGGCACGAACCACGCACACACCGACATCCGCGCGCGTCATATTGAAGAGAAAAAGCGGAATACCTCTGTTCGACAATCGAATGGCCAGACCTTCGAGATCGTGCGCGGCCGCATCAGCCTCCAGCGTCGAAACTCCCTTGGGAAACAGGAGGTCGCATTCGCTCGTGGCGAAGACAGCGCGGCGGAGGTGCCGTCGATCGGCGTCGTTGAGTGCGCCGTCTCCAGCTTCGAGGCGTTTCGCCTCGGCAAGCGGCGCGGACATCTCCATTTGACAGAGTTCGAGGACGGCAGCCCGTGCCGCTTCCCTCATGTCCAGCCTGGAAGCAAAACCGCAGGCGAGGCCTCGGCCGTCGGAATTGACGGAGACCGCCGTAACGACCGGGACGCCGATATCGTTGGTGATGTCCAGCAACCAGGTTCTACGTTGTGCGCCCCCCATACGCAACCGCTCGACAAGCGCGATCGCCTCCTTGTGAGCCGGGTGCTCCATCGAAAAACCGGAAGCCCGCCGTCCGCCGTGCCACCAAAGCATGACTGCATCTCGCTCGCAGAGTTCGAGCACCGCCCGAAGCGCCGCGGCGTCGAAATTGGCCCCTGCGGCGGCGCCGGAAGAAAGCGGCCCCTTAAAATCAAAGGCTCTTTTCTCGGGCGACCGTCGCAGGCAGAGATCCGCAGGGAGCAACGCACGGGCGCCGGTTGCGGCGTCGAGCGCGGCCACCCAATCAATTGATCGACCTGCCCCCGAAACCAGATCTGCGACCCAGCCGCTTGCGACCGAAATGGGAAGCGCTCGCGGCGCCCCCGTTGCCTCGACGTCGCCCGGCCGCTCAATTTGGGAGACAAAATCAGCGGCTTCGGCGAGGCATGAAACAAGCGCCGTTTCCAAACTCTCGCCATTGCCTGTTACACTGATATGCGGCACCCCGTGAGCGATCGCCTGCTCGCGATCGAGACTGACCTCGCCGCCGACACAGCAAAAGCCCGGTGCGAATGGTGAGCCTACGACAAAGGCCCGCGCAAGCCGATCCGCGACAGCACCTATCTGTGGAGATGCGGTTTCACGAACCTTGGCGAGAAGAGCGATGCCTGAGGACGAACGCAGATCGAGGCGCGATAGCATCGGAATGACTGACACGCATATCGCTCCGCATTTTGGCCAGGACCCAGACTTTCGTTACTCGTTGTACAAAGCGAAGATCCATTCCTCGAGAGTTCCCACTTCTGGATGGGACGACTTATTGAGACTCGTCGGTCGGCTTGGTTTCTGAGACCGTAGCTTCCCACATATGAGAATTGTACTCAACATGAAGCGTAAGCCGTTGCGGGCCTTGGTTTCGGCCGATCACTGAGCGCTGGGCGCCAGCGCCTCTTTGCACCACGTGAACTAGATCATACGCGCGGCGTGAGGCCACCATCCAAGCTCAATCGGCACGACGTTGCCGTCCTCACCGGAGGCGGTGTTCTCGCGGGAGCCTCTGCGGCACCGGTCAGCCATTACTCAGGCCTTTCGCGGAGCGACCTTGATGCAACATGGCTTGTCTCTGTCCGAACCGTAGCTGCGCAGCGCCTCATTTGCGTCGATTGCAAGGGCCTTTTCACGCAACTTTCACACGATCCTCACGCGGGCCGCGCACAGGCGCGTTCAGGTGCCTTCGAGACATGCACATTTTCACGGGCAAAATACGCCAGTCTCACGATCCTTAGCGGCATTCCCGGATAATCCGCGCATAGAGCGAACAGGTTCGGAACATTCGGGAGAATTACAATGAGCAGATACCCGCCAAGCCCTCGGTCGCTCTGCCATGGTCGATCGAGCGCCCAATCAGCGGTTCCGACGACTTTCAGAGAAGGGAGATGGAAATGAAGGCAATTGCAGACAAAGGCAAGATCAGGATTGGTGGCGGCGCCGTCAAGATTATTAAGACTAAGCCGCCCGTCGTGACCGACAGCGGCAAGATCAACATCGGTGGCGGCAACATCACCCTCATCAAGAAGAAGTAGGTGAGCTCCGTTGGACGGGGCGCCCCCCGCCCTGTCCAACCAGCGGGAGTCAAAGCAATGTCGAACAGGGAAACCGCGACCAACATCGTCACATTCTACCGGATGATTCCGGAGTGCCCCGCACCTCAGCGTGCTGATCGATCCGCTGGCGGAATGCTCCCGACGCGCGCGTTCCGCTACTGTGATCCCGTTACAACCGCATCTGCCTTCGGTTGGTACGTGTTCCCGCCCCTGGCGTTCTCGCTTCAGTTCGACGGCACAAATTTCAAATGGACATTCGGGACTGCGCAGCGGTGGTATTCGCTCGGCGCCGCGCAATTTCCCGACTTCGCGAGCTATTTCGACGAACACGCACCCGATGGCCTGAAAGGCTGCTCACCGCCGTTCATCACGGCATTCCCCGAACCGGGCTTTGTCCAAATCTGGAGCGGATTGATCGCTCGCACAAAGCCCGGTTGGAGCCTGCTGGTCCGGCCCGTGCCGAATTTTCCACGCAGCGTTCAATATGAGCTTTTCGAGGGCATCGTCGAAACGGATAGCTGGTTCGGACCACTCTTCATCAATCTGCGCCTCAAGAAAACAGACGTTTCAGTCGACTTCCAGGCAGGCCTGCCTCTGTTCCAGGTCCAGCCAGTCCAACGCTCGCTTTATGAGGGGCGCGCGCTCGACGACTTTGATGTTGTCGCCGCCCTGAGGGACTGGTCTGACGCCTAATGGGACGACTATCGCGAAACCGTCGTCGCGCCCAACCTCGAAGAGATCAAGCTCCCTGGCAGGCATGCGGTCAAATTGCGCCGCCGCAGGCGTTCCCAGTGATCGCCGACCGCTACATCTGCTCGATCCGATGTCCTGCATCGGACATTTCCAGCACAAGGAAGCCGTATCATGAGCATAGGGATTGACAGGGCGGCATCAGCGCAAGCTACTCGCGTTCAACACTCCACTGCTTTGGGCTTGCTGGCCGCCTGTGCGGCTGTCACGTTTATGGCGACCTATCCAGCGGTGACGCGGCTCAGTGTCACCGCGACGCTTACGTCCGCGGACCTGCTGATTCTGCGACTTGGCATCAGCGGACTCGTGTTTGCACCGTACCTTATCTGGAAGGCCAAAGATGTCCCGAGGTCCACCTGGTACGTCGGAATAAAGCTGTCCTTCTTTCATGGATGGGGAATGGCCGGATGCGTGATTTTCGGCCTGCAGTTTGCTCCCGCGAGTCATTCGGCCGCGCTGGGCCCCGGCGCAATCTCCGCCTGGATCGCGGCAATGAACTTCCTGCTTTACGGCGTCACGATAGGTCGCGAGAAAACTTGGGCGATCTCGGGAATCGTTTTCGGGGTCGGCTTGATGCTCACGGGCTCATTCGGCGGGCTGTCCACGGCGAACGCTGTGACCGGCGACGTTTTGTTCCTTGCCGCATCGGCTTTGGGCGCGATCTATTTGACATATATGCAGCATCACAAGCTTGACCCGGTCCTGGGCGCCGCTCTGGTCTCAACCTATTCCGCAATCATACTGCTGCCTTGGTATCTGTTACTGGCGCATTCCGCATTTGCCGCCGCCAGCATCGCGGAGATCGCATGGCAAATCGTCTTCCAAGGCCTCTTGATGGGTTGCGTGGTTTCTCTCGCCATCAACTATGCCGTGCTCGCCGTTGGAAGCCAAACTGTGGGCATGTTGTGCGCCCTGGTGCCCGTACTGGGCATGCTGTCATCGATCGCAATCACATCCGATCCGGTCTTGCCGCGCGAATGGGCGGCGACAGCAGCCATTTCGCTCGGCGTATTCTTCGGGGCGAGACCCAAACGCTGATGACGGCGGCCTGGCATGCGTGCACGGCCAGCGTCACGCCCTGGGCGTGACCGCGGCCGGTGCGGCCGCCCGCAGCGGCTGCATGGGTTTCTCCGACATTGCGAGCCGAAGCCAGCCCTACGCCGCCTGCCAACGGGTTCGCCAGTTTGGAAAGGATATCCCCGTACATCTTGCTGGTCAGAATCACCTCAAAGCTGTCGGGACGCGAACACAGCTCGGCTGCCATGGCGTCGACATCAACCTCGCGCAACGTGACGTCGGGATGCCGCGCGGCGACCGTGCGAGACGGACGTCTCGCTGCAATATTGGCCATTTGCTAGAAATTCGATCTGGTTTGTTCCTCAGCTTCGTGATCCTTCCCAAGATGATCAAGCGGACCAAGCCCCTTGCCGCAGAAGGCACCGGCACTTGGAATTCGGTCTGGCCATCAAGGATGATCATTGCCCCGTTTTGACGGCGAGTCCGCCGCGAAGGCTGGTATTGCGTTCAATACTGGATGCGAGCGCCGACGGTGGCGACCATCGCCGTGCTGTTGACGACCAGAACGTTCGAATGCAGCCACTCCTCCCGCAGCTCCGCATTGAATTGCAACATCCGAGAAACCTTCCAGGTCGGGCCGGCGCTGACGAAAAAGCGATTGTCGACGCGGGCCGAAAAAATGGTCCTGTCCGTATCCTGTCCTGAAGGTTGCTGTGCGCTGTGGATCCAGCTGCTGCGCGACCTGGACAATCGCATCGCGTTGCAGAATGCCGGAGAGGCCTGGAGCGGTGGTCTCAGCAATCTCCGACGTGGTGACGAACAGGATGGTGGTCTGCTTGGTTGGCCGGTCGGCCAGCGCAGCATCGACAAAGTATCCAGCGGCTGGATTCTTACGCACTTTTCCCGATTATGCTTTAGCTGTCGGGACCTTCGGATCGGGGTGGAATTTTGAAGCTTCGCGTGACCTCGGCGGCGGCCCGGAGCCCTGTTTCATGGGCCCCATGCGTGGTGGAGAAAAATCCGGACGAGGTCGCTTCGCCTGCGAAAAATAGGCGGTCGTCCACTGGAGCGGCCAGGACCGCGCGGAGTCCGAAACATCCCGGCCGGGCATACGAGTAGGATCCGCGGGCGAAGCGGTCGTGGCTCCAGCTAGACGCGGCGAGCGGGCGGATCCTGCTCCGGATCTTCGTGCCGACGAGCGCGGCAAGCTCGCCGATCGCATAGTCGGCGAGTGCGTCGTGGTCCACGAGCGCACGGGCGAGCGCTCCGCCGAAAAACGCCTGGATGCAGTCACGTCCCAATGGTCTCAGATCATAGCTACCGGTCTCCGTGCGGTCGGTTGCGCCGAACAGATGGCCGTCTACCGGGAAAGTGTTCGGGTCATCAAGATAGAGCATCGCCTTTTCAGCGTAGCCAAGCGGCAGGCCGGCGGCGGCGGCAACCTTGTCCGGCAGAGGTGGCCGAAATCGCACCGCTTCTTCGGCGATGAGATTGGTCGGCAATGTACAAATGACCGCGCGCGCCCGGACGTTGCCTCGTGACGTCTCCAGCATGATCTCGCGGCCGGAGTGGTCGACCGTCAACAATTCGGTATTCAGAGCGACACTGCAGGACGATCCGAATGCTGCGACCAATGCGCCATAGCCATGGCGCACTCTCCAGTTCACGTTCGTGTCTTGATAGTTCGTGCTGTCGTAGGCTGAGATGTTGCTTAGCTCTGCACCGCTGACATAGGTGCTCACCGCATCGATGAGCGGGTTCCAGCGGTTGCCCGGCGCAAGCCAGTCGGCTGCATTGGTGTCCTGTGGAAGTCGGGCTGCCGCTTGCAGTCGGCCCTCGAACGAGTCGAACGCGGCGTGAAAGGCATTCTGTTCCGCGATTGGGAAATTGATGTTGAAGCTTTGCTCGCCCCAATGAGGTTCTTCATAGGCCAATTCGAAGCCCAAGCTGCGCGCGATTGGCACGAAGCAGTTTCGATCGGCCGAATGAAGCCATTCGCATCCGACATCGAAGTCGACGCCGTCGAGCCGCTGCGTCAGCGCCCGTCCGCCGATCCGGTCCCTTGCTTCGAGCGCGAACACCGACAAACCTCGCCCAGAAAGCGCGCTAGCTGCGGCAAGGCCAGCCGCGCCAGCTCCAATTATGACCACATGGACGGAGGAATTGGGCTGCATCACCGAACCATCATGAGCACGGCAGGAAGATGGGCGTACTCAATAATACATTTTGATCGATTCTGCATGTGTCAGCGTCCTATCCTTGAGCAAGCGCGAGGCGCGTTCCGTGCCGCGAGGTCTTTAGCATGTCCGCCCTCGGCCCGTCTTCGCACCGCTCATAGGCGATATGTCCGCATTGGGTCAAAATCGGAAAAACTCGCCAAGAGCATTTGTCTTCCGTTGTTCGTTCAATAACGGACAAGCGGCACGGAATCATTAGCGATCGACCAAAGGGCGATCGAAGATCCGGCTGCAATCGCGCATCCAAAAGATGTCTTTCGCGCGAACTACCGACACTTCGCCAAGAAATAATTAATCGTAGGCGAAAGGGTGCCGCTCCTCGCGCGATGCTGCGAGTCGAAAACGCGAGGGATGCGAAGCACGTAGCGCTACTCAGAAAACTCTGGGCCGCGCGACAGAGCGCCGGGCAGATCGCGCGCCGTCTCGGGTGTAGCCGTGACGCGGTCTGCGGCCGTCTCATTCGTTTGGGCCTGAAGCGTCGTCACGTTCTGATAGGTAGCAAAGATAAGTTCCGAGCTGACGAAACTCCCTGGGCGGTTCTCGTGCAGATTGCGCGGGCCGATGCGATGACGCTGCAAAAGGACGGCCGACCAGCCACCCTTTATTTCTTGAATCGTGGCTGCGATGCGCCCAACATCACGTCTTCGGCTGATCGGCGCGCAGTGCGACCTTGCGGCCGTCGGTCAGATCGACCTGCGGATTGAGGATCACCCTGTCGCCCTCCTTCACGCCCGTGCTGACCTCCACCGATGTCCCGAGATCGCGCACCGACGTGATATTGCGCATATGCACCATGCCGTCCTCGACGACGGCGACGCTCAGCCCGTCGCGGTTGAAGACGACAGCCTCGGAGGGGACGATCACGGACGGGCCCGTCCGCGGAATTTTCAGCTCGACCCGGCAATACATGCCCGGCGACAGCGCATGGTCAGGGTTCGGCACGTCGATCTCGGTCAGCAGCGTGCGCGTGCCCGGCTGCAGGGCATCCGCGATACGGGCCACCGTTCCCGGAAAATCGCGGCCCGGCAATTCCGGAACGCGCACGATCGCCTGTGTGCCCGGGGCAACGCCAAGCGCATCGTCCTGCGGCACATAAAGCTGGATGCGGATCACGTCACTGTGGGCCAGCGTGAACATGAAGGTGCCGCTGCTCGAATCCGCCTGCACCAGCGTGCCGACGTCGACATTGCGCAGCGTGATCACGCCGTCGAACGGCGCCACCACGCTCTGATAGACTTTCTGCTGGTCGAGCACCTGGAGCTGCGCCTCCTGGGCGGTGATGTTGGCGCCGGCAACCGCGACCGCGGCGATCCGCGCCTCCAAGGTCAGGCGATCGGTGTCGCCCTGCTGGGCCGTGGTCCATCCCTGCTGCACCAGCCTCTTGTCGCGATCCCATGTGACCTGAGCGAGATCGCGGTTGGCCTGCGCCTGCAGCAGCGCCGCGCGCAGCTGCGCCAGCGTGCCCTCGGCCTGCGCGATCTGATGCTCGACCTCGGGCGCGGTGATCTCGACCAGAAGATCGCCCGCCTTGACGCGGCTGCCGATATCGACATTGCGCTTGGAGACATAACCGCTGGCGCGCGCATTGATGTTGGCCTGCTCGAAGGCCTCTGTCGTTCCGGGCCAGGTCACCGAGCGGACCGGAGCGCTGGCCTTGATCACGGCGGTGCGCACCGCCGGCACCGCATCGCGCCGGGCCTCCGCGGTCGCGATCACTTCGGCGTGGAGCTGATAATGCTGCCAGAAGCCATAGCCCAGCGTGCCGGCGAGCAGGAGGAGCACGATCAGGCTCACGGCCAGCCGGCCGCGCGAGCGTCGTGGGGGAAATTGCGGCCGCACCAGGTTGTCGACCGGCACGCCCTTGTCGGGGAACGGGGTTATCTCGTTCATACGGGATCCTCTGCAAATACGCCCCTCGCCGGCTTGCCGTCATTGCGCTTGCGCAGCAGGGCAAAGAGATAAGGCACCACGAACAGGGTCGTCGGGGTCGCAAACAAGAGTCCGCCGATGACGGCGCGCGCCAGCGAGGCATTCTGCTCCTCGCCCGCGCCGCCGATCGCCATCGGAATCATGCCGACGATCATCGCGGTCGCCGTCATCAGCACGGGGCGAATGCGGGTGCGGCCCGCGGCGATCGCGGCCTCAAAGGCACTCATGCCGGAAAGCTGCTGCTCGCGCGCGAAGGTGACGAGCAGAATCGAATTTGCGGATGCAACGCCGATCGCCATGATCGCCCCCATCAGCGACGGGACGCTCACCGTGGTGCCGGTGACAAACAGCATGGTGATGATGCCGCAGAACGTCGCCGGAAGCGCGAGGATCACCACGAAGGGATCGCCCCAGGTCTGGTAGTTCACGACCATCAGGAGATAGACGAAGACGGCCGCAAACAGGATGCCGATGCCGAGGTTGCGGAACGCCGAGTTCATGCTGTCGATCTGGCCGACCACCTCGATGCGGTTGCCCGGCGTGAGCTGCTTCTGATACTCTGCTACGATCTTGTTGATGTCGCTCGAGATCGATCCGAGGTCGCGGCCGTCGGCGCTGCCGTAGATCTCATAGAGCGGCTGGATGTTGGCCTGGTTGGCGTTGGTCGCAATCGAGTCGCGCTTCAGGCTCGCGACATTGCTGAGCAAGCCCGGCACCGGGGCGGCGCTTCCCACCGTGAACTTTGTCACCGGCGTGTTCTTCAGCTCGTTCAGTGTATCGACGCGGTATTCCGGTGTCTGCACGGCGATATAATACGGCGTACCGTTGGCGGGATCGGTCCAGAAATTCGGCGCGACCTGCTCGGAAGACGACAGCGAGGTGTTCAGGTTGAGCGCGATGTCGTTCATGGTCAACCCGAACTGGCTGGCGCGGGCGCGGTCGATCTGGGCAAAGAACTCGGGGCCGTTGATCTCCTGCTGCAGATGAACGTCGGCGACGCCGGGAATGGCTGATATCCGCTTGCGCAGTTCCTGCGCAATGCGCAGATTGTTGGCGCGGTTGTAGCCCACCGTGCGCACATTGATCTGCGAGGGAATCCCGAAATTGAGGATCTGGGTCACCATGTCGGCGGGCTGGAAGTAGAAGATGTTCTCAGGAAATTCCGCGGGCAGCATCTGGCGCAGCTTTTTCACATAGCCCGTCGTCGGCGCGTGTCCTTCCTTCAAATCGACCAGGATCACACCGTCATTGGCGCCGGTCGCGGTGCCGTCGCCGAAGGCGTAATTATAGGAGCGCGCCGGTAGGCCTATATTGTCCACAATCAGGTCGCGATCCCTGTCCGGAATGACCTCACGGACCCTGTCCTCGACCTGTTGAAAGATCGCTTCCGTCTTCTCGATGCGGGTGCCGGCCGGCACCCGCACGTGCAACTGGATCTGGCCGCCGTCGATGATCGGAAAGAAGTCGCGGCCGACGAAGACGGTTAGCGTCCCGCCCAGTGCTACCACGAATGCCGCGACGATCGGGATGGCCAGCCGGTGCTTCAGCGCGCCGGTGAGGATCTCCGTGTAACTCTCGCGCATCGCTTCGAAATTGCGTTCGAAGGCCGCAAACAGCCGTGCGAACCAGCCATTTCCCGGCGCGCCATGATGCTCGTTCTTGAGCAAGAGCCCGATGGTGATCGGGGTCAGCGTTCGCGAGAACACGTAAGAGGCCAGCATCGCGAACACGACGGCCAGCCCCAGCGGGGTGAACAGATATTTTGCCGGGCCGTCCAGAAACACCACCGAGGTGAACACGCAGCTGATGGCAAGCGTCGAGACCAGGGTCGGCACCGCGATTTCGGCCGCGCCATGCAAGGTCGCCGATGGCAAGGACATGTGCTTTTCGGTCAGGAGGCGATGGGTGTTCTCGATCGTGACCGTGGAATCGTCGACCAGGATACCGATCGCGAGCGCGAGCCCGCCCAAGGTCATGGTGTTGATGGTCTCGCCGAGGAAATACAGGACGACCATCGAGGACAGGATCGACAGCGGGATCGAGACCATCACCACCAGCGTCGAGCGCCATGAGCCGAGGAACACGACGATCATCAGCGCGGTGAGGACGGCGGCGATAGCGCCCTCCTTCAGCAGCCCCTCGATGGATTGCTTCACGAACACCGATTGATCGAACAGCTCCTTGATCACCATGCCGGCTGGCGCAGCCGCGCGCGAGGTGACCAGTGCCTGCTTGACCGCATTGACCACGGCGAGCGTGGAGGCATTGCCGTTCTTGACGATGCTGAGCAGCACCGAGCGGCGTCCGTCGGTGCGCACGACGTTCTGCTGCACGGCGTTGCCGTCATGGACCTGGCCGATATCCTTGACAAAAATGGTGGCACCGTTGACGAATTTTACCGGGATGTTGTTGAGGTCGTCGATCGAGGTCGGCACAGCATTGGTGCGAACGGTATATTGCGTGTCGCCGATCTTGGCCTGGCCCGACGGCAATGTCAGGTTCTGGGCGTTGACCGCGTTCACGACATCGATCGGCGTCAGCCCCTTGGCCTGCAATTTCAGCGGATCGAGGTCGACCATGATCTGGCGGTATTTGCCGCCGGCCGGCGTCGGCAGGGTGACGCCGTGAATCGGCGCAAGCTGCTGGCGCAGGCGATAGATGCCGTAATCATAGAGCTGCTGCTCATTGAGCGTGTCGGAGGACAGCCCGATCTGCAGCACCGGCACACTCGAGGCGTTGTATTGCACCACCACCGGTGCCTGGATACCGGGAGGCATCAGCACGCGGATGAAATTGGTGGCGGAAACGATCTGCGAGATCGCAAGATCGAGGTTCACGTCGGGCTGAAAATAAACCTTTTGGACGGAGATGCCGTTCAGCGTCTGCGCCTCGATGTCGCGGATGCCGTTGACGGCCGAGGAGAGCGCGAACTGGCTGTAGGTCGTGACCCGCTGCTCCATCTCCGGCGTTGAGAGCCCAGTGTACTGCCAGACGATGGTCACCACCGGGATGTTGATCTCGGGAAAGATGTCGGTTGGCATCGACACGATCGAGGTGATGCCGAGGAACATCACCAGCGCCGCCAGCACATAGAATGTGTACGGAAATCTCAGAGCGAAGCGGACAACACCCATGGTCGTGACCCGCAAACGTGCGCTTTGGAAAAACCGCCGCGGCGATTTACATGGCAATGCATGTTGCGTTGCCGCAAGACCGCCACCGTGATTTGAAAAAGCGGTCACGTCCGATCAAGCAATGGTGATTGCGGCGCTTTCGCTCGAGCGGCACGATGCCTCTAAAATGAGCGGAGTCCGCCGCCTCTCCAGTTTGGCGCTACGCCGCTCGACGAGTCGGCTCAAAGGACCTGCGACAAGAATCGCCGCGCGCGCCTCGTGCTTCCGTGAAGAAGGTCGCCGGCGAGATGTATCGCATTTTGATCGCCGATGGCCCGGTATGGACCTCCACTGGGATGGCGGCCGGCATCGATTTGGCGCTCGGGCTTATCGAACGCGACATGGGACAAGACATCGCTCGAGCTACCGCTCGGACCATGGTCGTCTATCACCGACCCGCAGGGGGGCAATCGCAGCATTCGGCAATGCTGGAACTCGGCGCCAAATTCGATCGGGTGCAAGTGGCGCCTCCCTCACCCGGTCATATTTGAGGCCAGGGCGCACTGTGTCGCTATGAGTACGCAAGCTCAGCGAACTGGATTTGATGGTTTCGCTAGTAGCCGTCCTGGTGCGTCGTATTTTTCCACGGGCAGGTGCAATCTTTTAGCGCGTTCGTCGCGGCATTTCTTACGAAATCTCCGCTCGCTGCGCTCGAACTTGGTTAGCTCGTCACTTACGGCCCGCATGAAATCAGTGTGTGAGGTGCTGGTTGTCCGGGTGGGAGCCGGCATGCTGGTCTCCTAAATTAATTTCGTCACAAAAAGCCAAGAGCGAAAATCGACGCGCGATTCGGATGAGCTTGGTTCAGACTGGACGGCTGGGCGCTCTTATTCGAAGCCTCCAGTCCAAATATGAGCGCCGGTCTTGTCGGGAACGCCGCAACAAAATCGCAACGAGTTGGATAAGACGAATGTGAACAAAATGTGGCGAAAACACCGGAGCGCCTCTTTGATCCTCCGCGATGTCGCTTGTCCAACACCAGGTCATTGCTGAGGGGAAAACACGTCGCGGGCGACGTCATTATCGACGCCACACCCTCGATCATCGCAATGGCAAGCGCCGAGCCCATCAACGACTGCCGGGAGCAGCTGCCGCGCGTGAGGCCGCGCTTGCTGGAAGATTACAGCGCGCTCACCGGTTTGGTCGACGTCGCGCTCGTCAATGGACTCCCGCCTGATCGTCCGAGGCTAGTCAGCGAGTGCTTGGCTGTGGAGCGCCTGTTGGCGATTGCCCCCGATGCTTTTGCCGACGGCCCGGCATCGGCTAAAGATGCCGGCATCGACGCCCGAATCGAACCCTTGAATCCCGACAAACTCCGTGACACCGTGACCTCCCCAACCTCCGGGTCGGAATCACATGACGATCCCCTGCCGCGTCCTAATGATCTATCCGAAGTTCATTCCGAACTCGTTCTGGAACTACACGGAGGCCTGCGAACTGGTCGGCGCGAAGTATCCGGCGGCGCCACTCGGCCTGATCACGGTCGCCGCCATGCTGCCGAACCATTGGGACATCCGTCTCGTCAACCGTAACACCGAGCCTTTGACGGACGCAGATCTCGACTGGGCCGATCTCGTTATGATCGGCGGCATGCTGAACCAGCAGCCGGATTTCATCTACCTGATCGATCTCGCCCACCTGCACGGCAAGCCAGTGTGTGTCGGCGGGCCTGACGTCTCCTCCAGCCCGCATCTTTATGCTGGCGCGGACTTCCAGGTGATCGGCGAGGCCGAGCAAGTTATTGCGGACTTCATTGCCGCCTGGGAAAACGGCGAGCACAAGGGTGTGTTCATCGCCGAGAAATTCAAGATCGACGTCACGCAAAGCCCGATGCCGCGTTACGATCTGATCAAGTTCGATCATTATCTCTTCATTGGCGTGCAATATTCGCGTGGCT
>Ga0210401_10002711_pt1 | contig 19396 bp, 17 predicted proteins | sample IncBWH32MmetaG_FD_150866 | JGI IMG/M metagenome (GOLD analysis project Ga0210401, IMG submission 150866) | Forest soil microbial communities from Barre Woods Harvard Forest LTER site, Petersham, Massachusetts, United States - Inc-BW-H-32-M | ecosystem: Environmental > Terrestrial > Soil >... | reverse complement strand
TGGCCTTTGTGGAAGGAGATGACCATACCGACGGCACCAATCAGTACATAGCCGTCACTCCATCGATTCCCTGAAGCCTGGTGCCCCACCCAAGCCGCGCTTGAGTGGGGCATTTCCCTCCGATCCGCGGAAATCCGTGGCCGCTTTTGGTGTTGTTTTTTCAATCAGCGTGATCTGCGTTAATCTGCGGGGAAGTGTTACTTTTGAAGAAACGGATTACTCTCCCGCTCCTCGCCAATAGTCGTCAGCGGCCCGTGGCCGGGAACCACGACGGTTTCATCCGGCAGCGCCAGCACTTTCTCATGTAACGACGAGATGATTTTCTCCATCGATCCACCGGGCAGGTCGGTGCGGCCAATGCTGCCGGCAAACAGGGTGTCGCCGGCAATCAACTTTTTCTCTGCGGGGAAATAGAGACAGACGCTGCCCTCGGTGTGGCCGGGCGTGTGAATGACGTCGGCCGTGAGCGACCCGGCTTTCACGGTGTCGGCCGTGCCGATGGTCTGGTCAATCTCCACCTTGCCAGGAGCCGCCATGCCACACCACGCCGCCTGCATGTCGAGTATCTTGAGCTGCGCCTGGTCGTTCTGATTGAGCAGAATGGGCGCGCCCGTGGCCGCCCGCAGCTTCATCGCCCCGCCAATGTGATCGATGTGCGCGTGCGTGATGACGATCTGTTTTACCTGGAGCTTATGCCGCTGGATGATGGCGAGAACGTTCTCAATGTCATCGCCCGGGTCGATGACCATGGCCTCGTGCGTCGTCTCGTCCCCAATGACCGAACAGTTGCACTGGAGCGGGCCGACAGGGAAGATTTCGTGGATCATGACGGGAGCTTTCAGCTGTCAGCCATCAGCTTTCAGTTCTTGCTGACGGCTGAAAGCCGAGAGCTGATAGCTATTTCTTCGCCGGTGGCGGAGGCACAGGCGCCGGAGTCGCCGGCTGCGTCTGAGCCGGAATACCCTGCAATACCGATTTCGAAATGTTGGCATGGCGCGACGCGTATACCGACAGCGTAACCGAGGTCACCATAAAGATGACGGCCGACCAGGTCGTCGCCCGTGATAGCGCAGTAGCCGCGCCTCGCGGCCCAAATGCCGTCTGGCTGCCCATGCCACCGAAAGCCGCAGTAATGTCGCCGCTCTTGCCACTTTGCAGCAGTACGACGATGATAAGAAACAAACAGACAATAACGTGAATAATCGTAATTAAGATAATCATGGTTAATTTCTAAGCAAATACGTCTGTCACTATGCTATGGGCACGGCGAATAAGCGTCAAGGGCCTGGCTTTGCGCCGTTGGCGAGATTCCTTTGCGGTTCACGTTTCTTCGGATCTGTTGAAAATCCATGACCCGATCTTCCTCTGTGACTCTGTGGAAGCCCTTCACCCCACCCGCTCATCCTCTGTCACCCCGGAAATCACTTGCAGCACCTTATCGCCCGAAGCCGCAACCTCATTGCGCACCGCCCGGCTCATGATGATGCACCCTCGCGATGCCGTCCCCGGCTCAACCACCGAATCTCCATGCATCAGAAACCCTGAGCGGCCAAACATTTCATTCGCCGGATCTGGCGTCAACGGCAACACAAACGGTCCGTGAGTCAGCGTGTCATGCGCCGTCCCGATGAAATACTTTCCCACCGGAATCGGCCCAACCTCCTCAACATTCTGTAGCTCCGGATTGTTCTTGCCCACCTGCCATCCCGAGTACCCGGCGGCAACCTGCAATCCGTGACGCAACAATTCCCCGGTCTTCTGGATATAGGTCCACACATGACCCTCCCGGTGGCCCCCAAGAAATTGTTTTGCAGAGTTTTATGGTGCGGAAGGGGGGATTTGAACCCCCATGCCTCACGGCGCCACCCCCTCAAGATGGTGTGTCTGCCAATTCCACCACTTCCGCACGGAAGCACTGCTGCCTCCGCAGTGGGCGAAAACTCAATGAATTATAACAAACGCGGCGGTCGGCACCGGCCCGTCAGCCGGCGCCGCCAGTCGTGGCGTCGTTAGTAGTGGACGATGGCGGCGAAAGATTTGGGGTCGAGGCTGGCCCCGCCTACGAGGGCGCCGTCGATTTCTTCTTCGGACATCAGAGCTTTGGCGTTCTCGGGTTTGACGGAGCCGCCGTAGAGGATGCGGAGGTGGGCGGCGAATTCCTGGCCGAAGGTTTCGGCGGCTTCGTTGCGGATCACGGCGTGGGCTTCGGAGGCCAGTTGGGGCGTGGCGGTTTTTCCGGTTCCGATGGCCCAGACGGGTTCGTAAGCGACGACCAGTTTGCCGGCTTTTTTGGTTGAGACTTTGTGGAAAGCACGAGTGCATTGGCGGCGGAGGACATCTTCGGTGAGGCCGGCTTCGCGTTCCTCGAGAACTTCGCCGACACAGACGATGGGTGTGAGGCCGGATTCCAGCGCATTCTTCAGGCGGAGGTTTACGGTGTCGTCGGTCTCGCCGAAGTATTGACGGCGCTCCGAATGTCCGATGATGCAGTGAGTGACGCCGATTTCGAGCAAGACGACGGGCGAAACTTCACCGGTGAACGCGCCTTCATTGGCCCAGTGGACATTCTGGGCTCCGACAAGCACGTTGGAGCCTTTGGTGGATTCGATTGCGGCTTGCAGATCGACGAAAGGCGGGCAGAGGAGGATCTCGTCGCGGTTATGATTGGCGACCAGAGGGAGAAAGGCGTGAAAAAAGTCGCGGGTTTGGTCGGGAGTTTTGTACATCTTCCAGTTGCCGGCGATTAGTTTTGTGCGGGGCATGGCTAAATTCTTTCACCAGGGAGACGCGGAGACACGGAGTAAACCTTTTTCTGTCGTTATCCCTCTTCTATTGTGCATGGAAAACCGGAATTGTGCAGCTTTTGGGCGGCGGAAGTGTAGGCGCCGAGGGTTGCGGCGTCGAATAGGACGAAGCGGATGGCTTTCAGGTGAGTCGTCGCGCTTAGCTCCTCGGCTGCGGCTTCGACGGCAATGTGGGCGGCGTCGGCGACGGGGTAGCCGTAGGCGCCGGTGGAAATAGCTGGGAAGGAGAGCGATTGGAGGGCGTGGTAAGGCGGATGGATTCGCGATGGGCGCTGGCCAGGGTTTCGGGTTCGCCCCTTTTGCCGTTGCGGTAGATGGGGCCGACGGTGTGAATGACGAATTTTGCGGGAAGGCGCCCGGCGGCGGTAATGACGGCTTTGCCGGGGGCCAGGCGTCCGATTTTTGTGAACGATGATTTTGCATTCGGCGAGGACGGAGGGGCCGCCGGCGCGGCTGAGGCTCGCGAAAAAAGCTCCCACTGCTTAGTCGCGCCGAGCCAATGCCTTGCGGCCGCGGTGCAGAGATGTGGGAGTACAGGGATCCTTCGACTTCGCATCTCGATTCGCTGGGGCGAATCGAGATGCTGCGCTCAGGATGACAGAGGGGGGTGGGTCCCTGGTCAGTCGGGCACCCGGCGAACTGCTAAGTTTGATGAATGTGCACCCGCCACACCCACTACCCTCTGTTATTCGTTCTTGACATCCTACTGCCGGGCGCAGTACTGTGTTCAGCCAAATTGAGGGCTGTTTCACGCCAGTCTGGGGCGGGAAACAACTGAGGAGGCACGCACTTATGAAGACTTTCCTTCAGCTACTCGCATGGATTGCAATACTCGCAGCGCAATGCAGTGCAACCTATGTCATCGTAAACAACGACAATCCTGCGGGAAACTCGGTGAGCGTCTATGTATTGGATTCTGGCGGCGTGCTCCATCCCTATAAGGTGCTCTCCACGGGTGGAACCGGCGGTGGCATGAGCGACTATGGTTGGACCGGCCAGGCAGTTGGTCAGAACGCAAGTTGCGGATTTGTTGCGGATACGGGCTCAAACGACATTGCCAGTTTTTCCGAGGCCCGTGGTTTCGCCAAGGTCGGCAACTACTCGAATTCCGCTCTCGTGTTTAACGGGTTCGGAAGCACCATCGCCTTAACGCAGAGCGGCAAGTTCTTGTATGCAGCCTACAGCGGATCGGGGAACATTGGGGCTTGGGCGGTGAACAAAGACTGCTCCCTGACGTTCATTGCCGCTTACACTCCATCGATGGGGATTGACATTGATTATTTTCTGCGACCGACTCCCAACAGTCAGAGCCTGGTTGTGGTGGGCGAATATCTGGCACGGGCCGAATTGTTCTCCATCAACCAGACCACCGGTACATTGACGGACGTGGGATTTGTGGATTTCCCGAGCAGCACCAACGGTTGTAACGGATACGGCTGTGCTCCTGCTGGCATTGACATTACTAGCGACGGCAAGTTTGCGATTCTGGCGAATGCTGTTCAGGAATCCAGTGCATTGTCAGTGGAGATTACCTCTTCGGGGCTGACAAATCCTCAGGTTTGGCCCTTAGCCGTCTCGGACCTATCGTGGGCGGAGGTCCCATTCCTTAGCGCGGCGGCATACAAGGGAAACGGCAATGTGTACTTCTCGATGGCTGGACAAGGGTACACTTCCCCGGGCGTGATCACTGCCACCTTGCAAGAGTCCAATGGCGGAATTACGATCGTTTTTCGTGCCGAGACCGTAATCCAAAATACGCCGATTGCCAGAGTGGGTGGAATCGCGGCCAGCGGCGACTTGATGGTCGTGGTTGAACCTCTAACCGGCATGCAGGTATTCCAGATTCTGGAGAGCGGACAACTGGAACCCGACAACGGCATTTTTAATGATCCGCAGGCTTATGCACTAACAAACCTGGCCCTGTTTCCGAATACAAGATAGCGCTCAGGCTCCTGTTGCGGGACGCCTCGCTGGACTTTCCACAGGATCTGGTGAGACGGCTTACCTTTTCTTCAACTCCTTCGCGAACTGCTTCCGTGGACGCATCCGATCTTGATGAAAATCTCTCCCCCTCCAGAGAGCAGAGAAGCTAGGACCTGACCGCAGCATTTGGCATCAGCTTCCACACCGGGCGGGCCAATCTGCGTCGGCACCTGCCGTCCTGCGGGCCGAAACCCGGTCCCAACCCGATTCCGCAACCCCAGGGTGGGGACTTCTGGACAAGGGACAACGCATTGTTTTGGCAGACAGTCGTGGTGGCACGCGTGTGCCACCCATGGAGGCACGGCCGGGCTATTGTGGGAGAAGCGAAGTCGGAGCTACTCTGCCCGGCGGTTGCCATCGGCACGTTTCATCGCGCCACTCTGGCTGGGTTTTGTAGGTGCGCATCGGTGGCTCAGCGTAAGGAATTGCGAACTAAGGAAATACCAGGCTAAGGAGGCCAAACGTGACCCACAAGTGCGTTCCACTTCGTCTCGCGATGTTTCTGCTGGTGAGCAACCTGTCGGCGGCTGCTTCCACAGCGGTGGTTATAAACAGCGTTTTCATTAACCTCACGACGAACCAAATTACGATTAACGGACAAGGTTTCGACCCTGCGAACTCGCCTCCCACGGTTACGTTAAGTACCACCGCCCTGACGCTGATCTCGTACTCCAATGTTTCCATTGTCGCCGCTCTGCCCGCGGGAGGGAAGCCGGGCAGCTATCCGCTAACGGTTAAGAATAGTTCCGCGAGCGCGCAGACGCTCGATGTGACTGTGGGCGCGGTCGGGCCACAGGGTCCAAGCGGCCCCCAAGGCCCGCAAGGGCCGACTGGACCGGCCGGGCCACAAGGTCCAAGCGGCCCCCAAGGTCCGCAAGGGCCGACTGGACCGGCCGGGCCACAGGGTCCAAGCGGTCCCCAAGGTCCGCAAGGCGCGCAAGGGCCACCGGGAGCTTCGCCGGCGGGCCGTATTGCCCTCTTAAAATGGTGGAGCAGCGTCACCTATCCGGTGGGTAACAATCCGTTAGGAATGGTCTTCGACGGAACAAACATTTGGGTCTCGAACAACGGCGATGGGACGGTCTCTGAGCTGAGCAGTAAGGGTGCTGTAGTCGCGACCTATACAGTTGGCAGCTCACCGCTCTCCCTGGTCTTCGACGGTACTAACATCTGGGTGGGGAGCACCGGCAGCGGAATCATCACTGAGTTGTCGGCAAGCACCGGCTCGGTCGTCGGCGCTTACAATGTGGGATTCAACATCGGTCTGGCCTTTGACGGTACGAACATCTGGGCAACGAGCGGAAACCACAACACCGTCACTGTACTGCAGGCCAGCAATGGGGCACCGGTGGCTACTTACAATGTGCCGAACGGCTACGGGATCACTTTCGACGGTACCAACATGTGGGTGGTGAGCAACAGCACTCCCGGGAGTATCACCGAGATTGTGGCCAGCACCGGAGCCGTCGTTGGCACTTACGCAACCGGCAACCAGCCCACCTTCGCGGCGTTTGACGGTGCCAACATTTGGGTGGTGAATCAGGGCGACGGCACAGTGACCAAGCTGTTGGCCTCCAACGGTTCGCTCATTGGGACCTACCCTGCTGGAAGCAATCCCTACGCCCCAGCCTTTGACGGTACTAACATTTGGATCTCGAATGAGACTGCCAACGGCACATTAACCAAACTGCTGGCCAGCACGGGCGCTACACTCGGCACGACATCCGTCGGAAGCTCGGCCGTAGGCCTGGCCTTTGACGGAACGAATATCTGGGTAGCCAACCAAAACGGCGTGAGCGTCAGCAAGGTTCCAGCCTTCTGAAAAAAATCAGGGGCGCGAGAAGGGCGTGCCGCTCGGCACGCCCTTGCTGTTGTAACATCTCTAAAACGTTCATTGACCCCACCATAGCTGTCGAGACAGGGGTTTACACTCATCGGGGATGGCGCCCAACTGCAGTGCCAGATGGGTGAGCAAAGAAACGCGCAGTAAGGTGCTAGGCCGCCCCCGGCGAACCTGATGCCAAGCCAATGCCTTATCGAACGGCGAACCATTGCATAATCCCGCCAGCTGTAAGAAATGAGAAGAATCCAAGAAAGGGACGCTCCCGTACCCGGTCTTTTGCCTTCTAGAAACAGCGCCTCAGTGTCACGGTTCGACCTTCTGTGTGAGCGGCTTGGAAGTATTTGGGTTGAAATTATTGTCGCCAGAATAGTCCGCGGTCACACGGGAGGTTCCTTCCGGAAGCTTAGCCGTCTCGAAGGTCGCCACTCCATTTACTAGTTTGATTGGCGCGGTGTGTTGCGAATGGGAAACGAATGTCACAGAACCACTCCCTTTGTACTTGGAGTCGAGAGAAGAAACCACGGTTGCAGTAAAGGTGACAGGTTCTCCAAGGTTCGAGGGGTTGGGCGAACTGCTGAGTGTGATAAATGTGCCACCCGCATTCTGCAGTAACGCGATCGTGCCATCGGCGTAGTCACTCAATGCCAGATCAAGCGAACCATCCTGATTGAAATCGCCTGAAGCGACATAACTCGGGCTCGAACCGGTGGGATAAAATTGGGTGGCAGGAAAGCTGCCATCTGCCATGCCAGGCAGAACTGCGACGTTATTAGAGCCGAAGTTAGCTACCGCCAAGTCAAGGTTGCCATCTTTATTAAAGTCCGCGGCGATTAGTTTGCCCGGATATGCACCAACAATACCTATCTGCCCCACGCTAAACGTTCCGTCACCATTGCCAACGAAGGTTTCGATAACGCTGTCTTGATAAATAGAAACCGCGAGGTCGAGTTTGCCGTCGTGGTTGAAGTCGCCGGAGGCCACTCCGTCCGGGAACCCCAGATTTGTGTAGACGTCGGGATTTTGAAAACTCCCGTCGCCGTTCCCCAAGAGAACAAAAAGATCGTCGCTAGTGCCACCAGCTGTCGCTGCATCTAGACTGCCGTCAGCGTTGAAATCATCCAAAACAACATCGAAGCCGAAAGCGTTCTGCGGTGCACCATCCCGGAAATGTCCTTTCCCGTCTCCGAAGATGGTCTCACTGGATCCGTTCCCGCCAACAAAGAGGTCGTTAGCGCCGTCTTTGTTCAAATCTCCCACTGCTACAGAAATCGCCCCTCCCGCAAAAAGTGTAGGAGTGTAGATCGGTCCAGTGAAGTTACCCTTGCCATCCCCGGTGAACAATGCTATTCCATTGCCCACGTCGTCCCCACCGACGACCAAAAAGTCGAGGTTGCCATCACCATTGAAGTCAGCCACTGCCAGGCACCCGATTACATAAAAGTCAAACATATAGACAGTCGGAGGATTGAATTTGCCATTGCCCTGGTTGAGGAGAACCGACACAGCATCGACGCTCAGATTGTCGCTATAACCAGTGACGACCAAATCGGGGTAACCGTCGTGGTTGAGATCTGCCGTCGCGATACATTTCGGCTGGTCGATTCCGCTGGCAATCAGCTGAGTCGAAGCGAATCGCACGTTTCGTGCGCTACAGGGCCCGGCTGTCGCGAGAGCCAACAAAAAAATCCGACAAGAACACAAGCGGGCAATTTCAACACTGGGAAACTTCGCATATACACCTCGCGGAACACGTTTGTGCCGGGACGAAACTCATGTGGGAAGTCGGACTTATATCGACGATACAAGGCAGCGAGATTATGTCTTGTACTGCCACGCCGGTCAAGTAATATTTTACCAGTGCTATGGTCAGCTAAAGAGTGTGCCAACACCACATAGTTTTCGTCGCTATGTCAGCCGTGAACATCAAGAGCGGCCGTAACAGATTTGCCTAAGGCTTGGCGGGCTGCGTTTTCGGAATCTTGAAGGTATAGGAGAACCCGAACACGATTGTGCGTCCCTCCGGACGGGCCTTAGCCGAGTACTCGTCGTAGTACTTGAAGAAAGCCACCAGATTCTTCGCCGGGAGAATGTAATTGGCTTGAACACCAATTCCATGAACCGAGTAGTACGGAACTCTGCTTGCAGCGACGGGAATCCCAGCCAACACGTAATTGCCTCCATTACTTGAAATCTGCCATTGGTCGTATCCCACCAAGCCGAGTTGGGCCAGTTGGCTGAGATTGTTCTTCAAGGGAAGAACCTGACCAATTCCCCATTCATCGGTGAATGCCTGGCCGGGCGTTATTTTGCTGAGTTGCCCCGTCACCGGGCTGGCGACGGTTTTTTGCCCATGGATTTCCCAATCGGTGACAAAATTTGCGGTGGTCGCCTGGTTCTTGGTGATGTAGAGCGTAGTGCCCGAAGTGATATTGTTCCCCCAATATCCTGAACCCACATTATTGCTCGCTCCCGCCGTGTATCGGCCGGTGGGAGCAGTAAAAGCGTATCCGGCGTTGAAGTCGACCCGTTTGCCAAAATGCCAGCCTATATTCAACGGCTGGACGAACATGTCGGCAAAACCGGACCCACCCGCGCTGAGATTGATTCCTCCGCCCCCGGGTAAAAGAGGAGGTAGAGCCGCTACTACCGAGCCATTCGCATAGGACATCACGACATAGGGCATGAAATAGCCGCCGAGGAACTTGTGCTGCGGAACGTAATAGAGAATGTTCTCATCCACCCAGAACGAATAGGTTCCCGTAACGTTCTTAAGAATTTGGTTTCCGTTGGAATTATTCAATTGACTGGCCGAGTAGTCGAGCGCCAGATTGGCGTAGGTAATTCCGGGATCGGGAATCACTCCGGCGTTGAGACCGAACTGTCCCGGCACCCATTGCCCCTTCTGTTGACCGAGCAAAGGAGATGAAAATCCCACGATGATGAGTACAAGCTCCAGGACTGCGGGTTTGACCTGCGAGGACATGGATGTCTCCTTGACTGAAATGCACCAGCGTTTCGGGTTTGATGAGCTTGTTCATTCACTTATAGGGTGGCGAGTACGCCGATCAAAATCGGAACGCCGGACATTGCACAAGAGATTGTGTTTGGTGCGATGTGTCCAGGCCAGTGCAACCGCGTGTTTCGTCTCATGGTCTCGGCTTTTGTACGGACCAACAATTGGGGTTTATTCCCTCAAGTTGGAGAAATTCCATTCAAATTAAAGCTGGTTCAAACGGAGCAGGAACTGGCAGTTCTGACAGGAGGCAGGACTGCGACGTACGGTCTGGGATTTCATTGGTGGTCAAGTGTGCATTTCTGAACAGCCACACCATTTTTGGAGGTGCATCATTAAGCCAGTAAGCGCCGTGGAAGACTTGCCGGAATTGTTCATTGCCATGCCCCATTCGATGGCCATTTTGCAGGGTGCGACTGAGACCGATGGCTGGCTGATGTGCGACGCCGAGCCGCTTCGGTGTTCGCACTGCGGAGTGATTTACTACTTGCACTTTTCCAATGACATGGGTCCACACCAGCTGCGTCTCTGCCGATTTATTGCTGGTGAAAATATTGACAACGAGCACCCGCGACATCGTGCCAGCATGACCCTAAGCTCCCCGCATCATTGCTGAATCGGAATTTCAAGACCGGAAGGAAAACCAGCCGGCGCAAGAAAAGGAGCCGATTTCCTGGCTCCTTGGTCTTTTCCTGGCGTTGCATTCAGCTTCCCAGGGTTGAGCGGTGTTGTTATTTCACGTGGATCAACTTGCCATTGGGGTCCAGAGAGCCGGCGATGCGGACTTTCTGGCCTTCGTGTGGTTTTGCCAGGTCCTGGCGATCGATGTCGTAGGTGTTGCCACTGGCGGAGTCCTGGAGCATATACTTGCCACCCGACTTCACGATTGTTCCTGAGAAAGTCTGGGCATCCGATGACGGTTGTGATTGGGCCTGGGGGTCAGGCTGGCTGGATTGATCGGGGGGTTGTGCCGGCTGTGGTTGCGTCCGTTGTTCTTGTGGTGCGGCGGGAGTGGTTTGCTGCGCGTTGAGCTTTGTCCCTAGTGAAAGCATGCCTGCCAACAAGGCCAGCACGGCCGGGGACCACAGCGAAGAAATCAGTTTTCTCATGAGAACCTCCGAGTTAGTCAGTGGCTCTGCTTGATTGCAATCGGTTGGCCAGAGTTGAGGGTTGACGCGACTTTTCAGCAGAGGAACGCAGTGCCCTGCATTTGCAGGCTTTAGCTCGAACCGGGCGAGGATGCTTGCCGCAAGAAAAGTAGGAAGCAGTAGAGGAGACACTGTAGGAGATCGCTCCGGAGGCCTCGGGGGCGTTGCCGGGCGAGCAAAACTTGCGTAGTGAGGGTTTGTCGGCGCGAAGTGGGCCGCAGGGCTTGGGCGGGGTAGACTAGACACTGCGGGCGAGGCGGCCCGGCTTTCCCGAAATTAGAGCACCGGCATAATTGATGAAAGACCGCGATTGCGAGGCGCTATAATGGCAAACATTCTTTTCATTCCCGGCGAATGGAGCAAAAACTTATGACAACATCTGAGCAAAAGACCTGTGCCCACATTCCCTGCACTTGTGCGGTTGAAAGTGGCAATAAGTACTGTAGTGAACCCTGCAGCGATGCCGGATCGAGTGAGGTGGAGATCGCTTGCGAATGCGGTCACGCGACCTGTTCGACGAGCATCGAAGAAGTCGCCTAGAACACCAAGAAATTCCCTGGGTTCGACCTGCGAGCAGGCTTTCCGCCTAGCGCCCGAGGACTTGAGTGGTTTGCAGAGTCGGTCAAATTTAAGTAATCACTATGTTCAGACGCCCGGTTGCGCTCCGATGGCTCTCGATCCTTCTCTGTCTGTCAATCGGAGCCACTTCGTTGCCCGCTCAAGTTCCCCAGGAACCCATTCCCACTCTCACGATTCGGGTTAGCAGCCGGCTGGTGCTGGTTGACGTGGTCGTGACGGACAAGCGGGGTCAACCTGTGCCCGGATTGACGTCCGTTGACTTCACCATCACGGAAAAAGGCAAACCACAGAAGATTGCGGTCTTCACAGCGCCCGGTCAGTCCGCCACTCCGGCCGCTCCTCCGCTTCCCGCAGGAGTCTATTCCAATCGTGCTGCCTACCGTTCGCCTGGCGGACCGCCCACTGTCATCTTGCTGGATGCGGTCAACACGCCTCTGGAGAATCAGGCCGAGGCGCGAACCGAGATGATGAAATTTGCGGTGGAAAATTTTAAGCCGGGCAGCGAGGTTGCCGTTCTCGCTCTCACCAATGAACTGCGCATACTCCAGGATTTCACCACCGATCCCTCCGTCCTCCAGCAAGCGTTTCAAAGCTATGGCGCTCAAAAACCCGGGCATACCAGCGAGCCGGCGGAGGAAATGAGGGTCGACGTCACCGGACGAGGAGTCGCGGTAGCCGCTGCCCGCGTAACGTCCAGGCTGGAATCGTTTCAGAAGGAAGAACTGACCAACGTAGTCGATCACCGTGTGGAGATCACCCTGGCCGCGCTTCGCGCTCTCAGCCGCATTCTGGGCGGGATTCCAGGCCGTAAGAACGTGGTCTGGCTGTCAGCTGGATTCCCGTTCAGTCTTCTTCCCAACCAGCAGGTCCAGGCCCCCATCGAGTCTGAACGCGAAGCCAGCCAGGCACGCTTGTCGAAATGTGAGACCTACGGGTGCCCGGACCCGGTCAGCGGAGCCGAGAATTCCATGAACCCCGGTCAGCAACGGGTCTACACCGACCAGATCCGGAACGCTTCCGCTCAGCTGGCCGGCGCTCAGATCGCCATCTATCCCGTGGACGTTCGCGGACTCGAAACCGCGGTCGATTCGAGTTCCTACTCGAGCCAGCAAACCATGAAGGAAATCGCAGCTGAAACCGGCGGCGCCGCCTTTATCAACAGGAACGATATCCATACGGGTGTAGAGCGCGCCATGGCCGACCAGGTCGCTTCCTACACCATCGGTTACTATCCAGCAAACAAGAATTGGGATGGAGGCTATCGCACCATTTCCGTGAAACTGAATCGCGAAGGCGCCGAGCTGCGCTACCGCCGCGGCTACTTTGCGCTTGATCCTGCGAAAGAGAACGAGAAAGTATTTGAGCAGGCCCTCTCCGATGCCATTCAGGACAGAATTCCCGCCACCCAGATAGTTTTCGACGCAAGAGTGTCCGCGGTCGAGAAAGGGAAGACTCGGGTCGAGTTTCTGGTCAATGGCGACTCCTTTTCTGTGGACGACGCCGGCAAGGGCAAGCGTCTGAACCTGAGTTTCGAAGTGGCCGTCTTCGCCCCAGATGGCAAACAAATCAACAATCGCGTCATGAAGGTCGATAAGGTGTTGCCACCTGAAACCTACCAACAGATCATGCAGCAAGGCTTGAGCGTGCACCTTGATGTGGACACGCCTCCCGCAAAGAACCTGGCCTGGCTGGCCGTCCGCGACAACCACAACGGTTACGTGGGAACCCTGCAGGTTCCTCTCGGCCAATAGAGAAATCACCGCCAGAGGTTCAAATGGGGACGCCGTGATGCTCTGTTTACGGGACCGGCGGTCGTGTCTACCGGTTGTCTTGACTGCGCCTCGGGCACGAAGCGCGTGAAATGGCGGAGAAGGCGGATCGCCCAGGGAGCAGCGCAGCAAAGCACTCCACGAGGGGGGCTATTGAGTGCTTGACCGCTCCGGTCGTCCGCCCCTCAACTGTGGAGTGGAGCATACAACTCCAATCTTAAGCCAAGCTTAAGCGACTCTTCGTCAACAAGGGAGGATAAGTGGTAGCGCGGTAGCGCCTCCCCAGTACGGCGGCGGTTGCAGTGTGTCTGCCACTCTCGCAAGACGGCGAGACGTAGGGCAACCCGACAATCGCAAATTCCCACCCGCCCTAAATCGAATGTGAGGTTTAGTCAGTCATGGTGAAAATAGAAGAGGTTTCCGTCGAGATCCTTTACGGTGAACTGGCGTAATCCCCAAGGCTTTGTCTCCAGAGGATCCACGATGTCCGCACCTAACGACTTCAGTTCCTGGTAAGACGCATCGATATCTTCGGCGTACACCCAGTGAACGGCAGGTTCGAACGGCGGCTTCCTCTTGCGAAAGAATATCGGCCCCATATCACCGCGTGACACGGCGCCAATTTCTTTGCCTGGGTAAAGCCATCCGATCTCAAAGCCGAGTGCATCTCTGTAATGCTGTTGCGCGCGTTCGACGTCAGCGACCGGCAACTCCGGTACTGGCTTTCCAATCGAGGTCAATTTCGGCGTTGCACCCATAGAGCTTTCCTTTGCCCTCGTTTATGCAACAAAACCGCCGATGCGTCAAGTCAGGTGGTCAGGATGGCAGGGGTTTGGCGGGCCTCCTACTTCTCGCAAAGACGGCGGGAAGCGGAGCACCACGCGGCGGTTGTACAGGAACGTGAGCGAGTAGGGATCCTTCGACTTCGCATTGTGATTCGCGGAGCGAATCGCGACGCTACGCTCAGGATGACGGAGGGTTGAGGGTCGGAAATGATGCAGTGCTTACTGGCACGATTTACCAACCCATCTGGCGCATGCGGTTGAGGATGATCGCGCTGTAACTGTTCATGCGCTCGGGGCGTCGTTTGAGGGGAGCGGGCAGAATTGCGGCGAGGCGGGCCGCCTGTTCGGGGCCGATATTCCGGGCTGCGGTTCCGTAGTAATAAGGAGACGCCGCCTCTGCGCCATAAATACCAGGGCCCCATTCGACTACGTTGAGGTAGATCTCTAGAATGCGCCGTTTGCCTAGGACGAGTTCAGCTACCGGTACCAGCGTGGCCTCTGCACCCTTGCGGAGGACGGAGCGGCCGGTTCCGAAGAACAGGTTTTTCACGAGTTGCTGGGTAATGGTGGAAGCTCCGCGAGTGCGCTCGCCTTCCAAATCGTCTTGGGCAGCGATTTCGATCTGGTGCCAATCGAATCCGTGGTGGTGGTAGAAGTTGGCGTCCTCGGCGGCGATTACGGCGTGCTGGAGATCGGGCGAGATTTGGCTGAGCGGAATGAATTTGTAGCGTTCGCGATAGGGCGCGTGGTGAATCCAGGCCTGAAAACGGCGCTGGATGTGAACCGCGGTTGTGGGTGGGTCGATCCAGCGGGCGGCTAGAAGGATGAGCGCGGCGAGGGAATAAAGAAGGACCGCGGCGATGACTAGCCATCGGATAAAGGAGCGGAGGAAGCCTGGTCGAGGCGGGGTCTTGGTTTGTGGGTCCGGGATCGCAGTCACAGTTCAGAATAATAGCCCGAAGAGGGTCAACGGCTTCGCCACGGATTTGCGCGGGCCTGAAAAACCTTTACCACAGGGGAACACAGAGGTCACAGAGGAATGTGAGTTGCTGTTAGACTTGGGCCGAGTGCTGGGAGAAATCATGTCAACAGAGCTGCAAGGAAAAGTTGCGATTGTTACTGGAGGGACGTCCGGGATTGGTAAGGATACTGCCGTGCTGTTTGCTAAGGCCGGAGCCAAAGTCGTGGTCGCGGGGCGGCGGGAGGTGGAAGGAAAAGAGACGGTTGATCGGATCCGGGCGGCGGCAGGCGATGGCTTTTTTGTGAAGACCGATGTGGCGCAAGCGGCCGATATACAAGCGCTGGTGAAAAAGACGGTGGAGAAGTACGGCCGCGTGGACATCGCATTCAATAATGCCGGAATCGAAGGCGCAGCGAGCCCGATCACGGAACAGCCGGAAGAAGACTGGGACCGTACGATAAACATCAATCTTAAGGGCGTGTGGCTTTGCCTGAAGTATGAGATTCAACAAATGCTCAAGCAAGGAAGCGGGGGAGCGATTGTCAATATGGCGTCGGTGGCGGGGTTGATTGGCGCGGCGGGACTGGCCACATATTGCGCGAGCAAACATGGAGTGCTGGGGCTGACGAAGTCGGCGGCGCTGGAGACCGCGACCAGCGGTATTCGCATCAATGCGGTGTGTCCGGCGGTGATTGAAACAGCGATGGCAGAGCGGCTGTTTGGCGCTCCGGATGTGCAAAAGCACATGCGTGGACAGCATCCGATTGGGCGGTTTGGCAGGCCGATGGAAATCGCGGAAGCGGTGCTGTGGATGTGCTCGGAGCGGGCGTCGTTTATGACCGGGCAGTCGCTGGTGATGGATGGAGGGTTTATGGCAGGGCCGGTGATGCCGGGGTAGGGAGGGAATCATCGCCGGAAATCTACGCGGGTGTGAAGACCTTCACCACAGAGACAGGGTCCCAGAGAAAGTCAAAAGCGGCAGGAGTGTCCGCCCAACACGGGGGTTGCACAGGATGTGCTTCAGACCTTAACCGTGACGTTTGAAATATTGCACCGCACGTTCGTGGGCTTTGGCCGCCCGAAGCGATTTAAATGTTCCCAGATTGCGGCGTTTGTTGGTCTTGGGATCCTTCTTGCGCGAATAGAGGCGAAACTCTCCGGATTGCAATTTGCGGATCATGGTTATTTTCGATGGTGGCTTACGGGACTGGGTTGGTATCGCTCTACAGCATTTCCCGTAGCTGGTTACGGCATCAGGCGGATGGCAAGACGGGCGGGAATGCTTAATGCTTTAGACCATCGAAATCTTCAACGGTCGGAGGCAAATATGAAGAAGGCATATCTACTATTAACGTTGGGATTAGTGTGCGGGTCGCTCGCGCTGGCGCAAGACTCGCCGGGCGGGCAGATGACGAATCCAAACGATAGAGGTTCGGCGGGCGCGAATGAGCTGCACGGCTGTCTGAGCGGAACGCCGGGTAACTACATATTGACCACAACCGACACGGGTACCGTCATTAAATTGGTGGGCAACGAGAACAAGTTGCAGAAGCATGTCGGCGAGGAAGTGTCGATCACGGGAAAGATGAGGAGCGACGCGGGTTCGCCGCCGCCAGCCATGATGTCAGACCAGACACAGGCGCCAGTCGACGACTCCCCGGGCACCAGGCTTCACGTGGGCCGCGTCAGCACACTTTCGAAGCAATGCAAGGAGTCGGCGTCTCACTAGCCAGAAGTGAGCGGTGGATGGGGTCTTCACCTCTCGGGGCTTAAGCGAGGAATGAAGATCTCATATTCGTTGAAGCCGCAGATAACGCAAACACGCAGATTATCCTCTTGCAGAGATACACTTGGCTCGCTGCAAGCGGCGAGCACGAGCGCGCCCTAGGTTGCTACTTCTTATCGGTGAGGGCTTCGACTCCGGGGAGTTTCTTGCCTTCGAGGAATTCCAGGGAAGCACCGCCGCCAGTGGAAATGTGCGTGATTTTGTCGGCTACTCCGGCGGCGTGGACGGCGGCGACGGAGTCTCCTCCGCCGACGATGGAAATGGCGCCGCCGTTGTCAGCTACGGCGTGGGCGATCTTGAAAGTGCCTTTAGCGAAGGGGGAGACTTCGAAGACTCCCATGGGCCCGTTCCAGACAATGGTGCGGGCAGTGGAGATGGCTTCCGAAAACTCTTCGACTGACTTGGGGCCGATGTCGAGGCCCATCAGGTTGGGCGGAATCGGCTGAGTGGCGTCGATGATGCGGGTGACGGCGTTGAGTTCGATGCGGTCGGCTACTACGTGATCGAGCGGGAGCAGGAGTTTCACGTTACGCTTTTTGGCGTCTTGAATGATGTGGCGGGCCAGGTCCAGCTTGTCGTCTTCTACGCGCGACTTGCCTACGTCAGCGCCGTGGGCTTTGAGGAAGGTGTAAGCCATGGCACCGCCAATAATAAGGACGTCGACTTTGCTGAGCAGGTTTTCGATGACGGCGATTTTGTCGCTGACTTTTGCGCCTCCGAGGATTGCGACAAAGGGCTTTTCGGGGTGGTGCATGGTCTTGCCGAGGTACTCCAGTTCTTTCTCCATGAGGAGTCCGGCGGCGGCTTTGGGCAGGAATTTGGTGATACCGACGGTGGACGCGTGGGCGCGGTGAGCGGCGCCGAAAGCGTCGTTGACATAGAACTCGGCGAGGGCGCTTAGTTGCTTGGAGAATTTCTCGTCGTTGGCTTCTTCCTGGGGGTGGAAGCGGAGATTCTCGAGTAGTAGGGTTTGACCCTTTTCTAATTTTCCGGCTATTTCTTCGGCTTCCGGGCCGACGCTCTCTGGGCAGAAGCCTACGTTTTCTCCGCGGGCGAGTTCCTTGTCCAGCAACATTCTTAGGCGTTCGGCTACGGGCTTCAGGCTCAGGAGGGGATTGGGTTTGCCGTTGGGGCGTCCGAGGTGAGAGGCGAGAATAAGACGGGCGCCGTGGCGGAGCGCGTACTCGATGGTGGGGAGGGTTTCGCGGATGCGGGTGTCGTCCATTACGCGGCCATCTTCGAGGGGGACGTTGAAGTCGACGCGCATGAAGATGCGATGGTCGTTGAGCGGGAGGTCGCGGATGGAGAGTTTGGGCATTATTAGCGTCCCACAAAAGTAAGGAAGGTCGCCTCGCGCTTTATTGCAATCGCGCTTTGCGCGATTGCGCGCGGTGGCTTCCCCAGATCCTTCGTTCGGCAAAGTGCGCCTCTCTCAGGATGACAATATGGGAGAGAGTTCATAGGCCTTTCTTGCCTAGATAGTTGATCAGATCGCGGACGCGGCATGAGTAGCCCCATTCGTTGTCGTACCAGGAAATCACTTTGACGCAGTTGCCGGCTACTACCAGGGTCATGGGCGCGTCGACGATGGAGGAGCGGGAGTCGCCGCGGAAGTCGGCGGAGACTAGTTCGTTCTCTTCGTATCCCAGGTAGCCTTTCAGCGGGCCTTCTTCGCTGGCTTTTTTCAGGGCGGCGTTAACTTCATCCCGAGTGGTTTTCTTTTCTACGAAGGCTACCAGGTCGACGACCGAGACGTTGGGCGTGGGTACACGCATGGCGAAGCCGTCTAGTTTGCCTGCCATATCGGGGATTACCAGTTTGAGGGCTTTGGCCGCGCCGGTGGACGTCGGGATCATGTTGATGGCGGCGGCGCGGGCTCGGCGAAGGTCTTTGTGAGGGAAATCAAGAATGACCTGGTCGTTCGTATAAGAGTGGATTGTTGTCATGGTGCCGCAGGTGATCTTGAAATTATCGTGCACGACTTTGGCGATCGGAGCCAGGCAGTTGGTGGTGCAGGAAGCGTTGGAAATGATGTGGTGCTTGGCGGGATCGTAAACCTGGTGGTTCACGCCCAGCACGAGAGTGACATCTTCATTCTTGGCGGGGGCGGAGATGATGACTTTCTTGACTGGGCCGCGCATGTGCTTTTTGGCGTCGTTGGCGTCGGTGAAGCGTCCGGTGGACTCGAGGATTACCTCAGCGCCGACGGATTCCCAGGGGAGCTTGGCGGGATCTTTTTCGGCGAATACTTTGAAAGTCTTGTTATCGACGGTGATGCTGTCGGGGCCGGAGGAAATCTTGTTAGGCAGGTTGCCGAGGATGGAGTCGTACTTCAGCAAGTGGGCGAGGGTTTTGGGATCGGTGAGATCGTTGACGGCGACGAACTCGATGTTGGGATCGTTGAGCGAAGCGCGCAGAACATTGCGGCCGATGCGTCCAAAACCGTTGATGCCAACTTTGATTGCCATTTCGCCTCCGAAATGATGATGAATTCACTACAGAAAAGAGTCACGGGCTGGGGGCAAGAAAATGGTAGCAGGGAATGGGAGGGGCGGCAAATCGGGCCGCTGATTACCGCTGATTTCGCTGATCAAACAGCGACACCTTTTACCCCCGAGGTCGCAGAAGACACGCCGAGAACTGATGAGGCCACGGATGGATACGGATCAAAGAACTTGACCACAGAGAACACGGAGGAAGGCGCATTTCCGGGAGGGATTAGGAG
>Ga0210401_10002710_pt1 | contig 19403 bp, 12 predicted proteins | sample IncBWH32MmetaG_FD_150866 | JGI IMG/M metagenome (GOLD analysis project Ga0210401, IMG submission 150866) | Forest soil microbial communities from Barre Woods Harvard Forest LTER site, Petersham, Massachusetts, United States - Inc-BW-H-32-M | ecosystem: Environmental > Terrestrial > Soil >... | reverse complement strand
CGGAAGAAGATCTGGTTCCTCTTCCGCAGGATACTGAACTTCCAGTGCTTGCCGGGGTCCTGGTAGCGCCCCACCAACGCCGCCATCCCCGGAACCTGGTCCTGGGCCTCACCCGTGCGGCGGTACCGGCGCGCGGGCTTGCCCTGGTGCCGCTGGGTCAGGGTCCACGCAGCCCCGGGTCCGGGCTTGAGCGTGTAAGGCCATTGGCCGTTGCCGATGGAGCCGCTCAAGCGGCCTTGCCCGAGCCAGGCCATGTCCATGGGCCAGCCGCAGCCGAGCTTGAAACCTTTCTTCTCTGGCTGCAATTCCACCACGCCCGGATGATCCACACCCTCGTAGATGCCGGCGGCCTTGGCCATCGCTTTAGGCAAAACCCTTCCTTTGGGGCCGGGTTTGGGTTCGGGCAGGTCCAGCAGCCGGCGCATCAAGGCCCCGTCCATCTTGGTCGAGGGGCCGTCCCAGCCCCGGTTCCACAGGAGGGCCACGCAAAGGCCCTGTCCGGGAAGGCGGTACAACGCCGAATGGATGCCCGTGTCCGCGCCGTTGTGCCAGACGCAGCGGTAGCGCTTCATGAAGGTGGTCAGGATCAGCCCCGCCGCGTAGCCGGCGTCGGTGGGCAGGCTGCGGCCCACCTTGGCGCGGCGTTCCTGGGCCCGATAGACCGAGGGTCCGGCCAGGCTGCGCTCGCAAAGGCTGCGCTCCCATCGGCCCAGGTCCTCCACCGTGCTATGGATGTCCCCTGGGCCCGGGGTGTAGAACAGCTTGGGCGCGGGCTGCCAGGCTTTCTTGACGAAGCGGTGGCCCTGGGCCAGTTCCGGGATGCAAAGGCCATCCCGGTCCACCACCCGGGTGGAGCCCATGCCCAGGGGCCTGAAGATGCGCACTTTCAAAAAATCGTCGAATTCCATGTTGCTGCGCCGGCGGATGATGTGTGCCAGCAGCAAGTAGCCGTCGTTGCAGTAGCAGAACTCGTCGCCGGCCTTGAAATTGCGTTCCTTGCGGGCCGCCAATTGGCGCAGATGGGCCAGGGTCCCCGGCTTCCACTCATGCGCGTCCGCAGCGCCCCAGTAGAGGTCCTCCAGGCTGATCAATCCGCTGCTGTGGTGGAGCAGGTGGCGTATCTTGATGCCGCGGTAGGCCAGGCCGAACTCCGGCAGATGCTTCCTGAAGTCGTCTTCCAAGGACAGCCTGCCCTGTTCCTGCAGCAGCAGGATGCCGAAGGCCGTGAATTGCTTGGAGACCGAACCCAGGTTGAACACGGTCCGGCTGCCGATGGGATCGCGTTGCCCGGCCCGTTTCGAACCGTAGCCCTTCATATAGATCGCCCGGCCGTGCTTGAACACGCCCAGGGCGCAGCCGGGCTCGTCCGGCTTGCACAGCGGCTCGATCAAGGCGTCAATTTTTTCCCATGGTATCAAGCGGCCCCCCATTAAAACCTAGACCCTTGGTCCCCAGTGGCCCGGCCTGCGCGAATGGTGCGCGAACGCGAACACGATGATGCATTGCTTGTCGACGTCATCGTGGTAGATCAATTGGTATGGGAAGCCCTTCAGGGCGTATTTACGGAGGTGGGAAGTGACCAAGGTTCCGCTTCTGGGAAACCTCCTCAGAAGCCCGAGCGCCAAACCAAGGGTCCCGACAAAACGTTCTTTCAGACGTGGATCAATGTCCCGGTAGTGGTCTGCGGCTGCTTCCATTTCTTCGACTGCCAGGGGGTCAAAGCGCAGCCGCCGCACGGTCAACGGGCCTTGAGCCGCGCTAGGGCCCTGGCCCCGTCCACCAACTTGGTCTTCCCTTGCCGGTTCTTCTGGTACCGCTTTTCCGCTTCATCCACCCACAGTCGCTCGATCTCGGCCTCATTGGGCGCATCTAAGCTGCGCAAAAGTTTTTCCGCGAGCTTGGCGCGTCCCTTGACCGGGAGCTCCAGGGCAGCGGTGGCGATCTTTTCAAAAGAGGACGTCATGGAACCTCCAGGCCGGCTAGGCGCCCATTATAAGCGGGCATTTCCGGCGCGGCAAATAAGCAAGCGAGATCACGGACGGCGACCGTTTCCTCTGCTCCTGGCCCCGCCGCCGCCGGTGCTGAAATTGAGCGGCACTAAGTTCAAGTACGCGGTCCAGGCGCCGCCCGCGTCCAGGCCCTTGTCCACGCCCAGCTGCAGCTCTACATCCCCCTCGTAGAGCAGGATGAAATCCGTGTCCAGCTCCGCGCCCACGGTGTCGTAAAGGCCGGCGGGCTGGCCATCAGGGCCGTAGGTTTGGGATCCCTGGCCCCAGACCCGGCCAAAGACCCGGTCAATGCCGATGGGCGGGGCCATGATGCCCCATTCCACCAGGGCCAAGGGGAAGCGCAGCCCCAGTTCGGCCTGGCCGAAGTTGGGGCCCTCCAATGCCGGGACCACGTTGGGATAGCCGCTCATGCGCAGGGTGGGCCCGAACTTCAAAGGCCCGGTGTTGAGCCCGGCCATGGGCTGCACGTTCAAGGTGAAGATCTCCGGGCCCAGGGTCACATGGCCGCCGCCCAGCGAAGCTTCCAGCTCCAGACAGGGCGCCAGGCGGGTGGGGCGGGCCAGGAACCAGTTCATCCACGCATGGTCATCGGCCAGGCCTGGGTTGTCCCGTTCATAGGTGATGGAGGCCTGCAGGCCGTCGAGGCTGCCGAGGGCCAGGCCGGGCTGGGCCGTGGCGTCGTAGGCAAGCCCCACTCCGTAGCCCGTGCGCTCCCTGGTGACGAGCGTGGGGGCGTCCAGGTCGCCGCCCTCATCCTTGCTCCAATCCTGTCCAGCGGCGGCCAGCAAGTCCCAGCTGCGCCAGGTGCCGGGCCAAGGGACCTCGGCCGTGGCGGCCCAGATCTGGTCCACCTTGTTGCGGTAGCCCGGGCCGCTGGCGGCCACGGAAAGGGTCCGTTCCCCGGTCACCGTGAGCACCGGAAGCCAGCGGCTGTAGGAATAGGAAAAGCCGCCGAAACCATCCCAGAGCCCGCCACCGGCATAGGCCTCCAGGACCAGATGGTGCCGGTCCAGCAGGTCGTCCCCGGCGGCCTCGCCGCCCACATAGATCCCGTAGGTGGAGCCGCCCAGCAACGGGCTCCAGGAGGTGGGCATCAGCGTGGCCGACGCGTCGTAGTTCTGCACTTGCATGTCGGCTTGGGCCAGCGGGGTCAGGGCTTTCATGGTCGGCGGGCCGGAGGCCTGGGCCGTGGCCGTGGCCATGGATGCGCCGGCCAGGGGCGCCGCGTCCAAGGGCGCTTCGCCCAGCACCATGCCCTTGGCCGTCATCAACGAGAAATACAGTTTGCCCTGGCCCGCGGGCCAGGGGTGGAAGGCGCCGCCCACCACGTTGGTCACCTGGCTGACGGCCGTGCTGCTCAGGTCCAGGGCGTAGATGTTGTAGGTACCGCCGTAGGACGCGCTGAAATAGAGGGTGCGGCCGTCGGCGCTGTAGCTGGGCTGCACCTCGGATTCGGGCCGGGCGGCCCTGGGGATCCAGGCCCGGGTGGCCAGGTCGAACTCGGCCACGTTCCAGCCCTGGTTGCGGGCCCAGTACGAGGCCGCCAGTCGCTTGCCGTCGGGGGAGGGGCACAGCGAGGCCACGTTCTCGTCGTCCTGCCCCTGCCACAGGGTCTCGGCCACGCTGCCGTCGTCACCGAGCCGGACCAGGCGCTTCTGGCCCAGCTGTCCCAGGATGGCGTAGATGCCGGCGGGCGTCTCCACGGCCTCCTGCACGCGCAGTCCGTGGCTGAGGCGCTTGGTCCAGCCGCAGCGGGGATCCATCTGCCAGAGGTCGCGGGTGTAGTCGGCCCAGCCGTTCACCTCGTCCTCGGTGTAGAGGATGCGCTTGGCCCCGGGCCAGAACTGGGAGGCATAGGCCTCGCCCACGGTATGCCAATGGCCGTCCACCAGGCGCTGGATCCTGGGGCGGCTCAGCTGGTCGTCGCGCAGGGCGTAGCCGGCCTTGTAGGGGCCCCAGGCGAAGCCGCCCCCGCCGTCCACGGCCGCCGGCGCGCCGCGCAGCCCCTGGGCCTGGATGGCGGCGGTCTCGGCGCCCAGGGTCTGGTCCAGCCAGTGGTGGAAGTCCTTCCACAGGCCCGGGAGCTTGGCGCCGAAGGTCTTGCGGGCGTTGCGGTTGATCATATAGGGCCACCAGTCGCGGCTGTAGTTCTCCACCCAGCGGCGGATGCTGTCGCGGCCGAAATTGGCCTCCAGGTACTTCATGAAGTACACGCCGTAGACGTAGCGGGTGCTGCCGCCCGGCCAGCTGGTGATGGGCTGGTTCACCGTGCGCACGGGCTTGAGGCCGTTCTGCAGCTCCAGCCGCATCAGGCCCCTGAAGTAGGCGTCTTGGCCGCGGCCCACCCCGCGGATGGGGTCGGTCTCGCCCCAGGTGGCCAGGCCTTCCAGCACCCAGGTGGGCTGGAAATAGTTGGGGAAGGCGAAATCAGTGCGGCCAAAGATCTGGCGCAGGGCGTGGGGGAAGCCCCGGGCGTGGTCCAGGTGGAAGGCGTGCACCAGCTCGTGGCTGACCAGGTAGTCTAGCCACGAGTCGGTGTCCCAGATCTCCTGGGCCTCGTCGGGCGGCGCCACGATCAGGTAGATGGTCTCGTAGGGCAGGGCCGTGGTCTCGCCGTTGGCCTCGTCGGTCTCGTCGGCCAGCACGATCTGGATGCGCGTCTCAGGCTGAAACTTGAAATACGACGCCAACTCGGCGTAGCGGCGCTCGCAGATGGCCGCGGTGCGGGTGGCCAGCGGGGCCGTGTCCGGATAGTAGTTGACCACGAAATGGGGGCTGGTCAGGGACTGCCAGGCCAGGCTGGGGTCGTGGGAAAAGGCGGAAGCGGGGCGGGCCAAAAGCAGGGCGGCGGAACAGAGCCAGGCGTGGAGGGCCAGGGGGCGGATCTGCTGGAAGCGGGTCACGGGGTTCCTGGGTGGAGGACTTGGAAACATTACCATGAATCATGGCCGGAGTTGAGCTCCGGGTGCCGGTCCATTACACGGAATATTGACGCGCAGAACGGCACAGGCCAAAATAGGGCTGTCTCATCGAGGAGCACCCATGGCCACGGAAGCCCCCAAACCAGATTTCATCACCGAGGTCCGCAAGCTCAGGGACTGCCTGCGCGGGGTCCAGTTCCTCTACGAGCTGAAGATCGACGAGCTGGACAAGCTCATGGGCGCGCTCAAGCGCCGCAGGTACCTGCCCGGGGCCGTGGTGATCCAGCAGGGGGACAAGGGCGACGCCTTCTACCTGGTGGGCTCGGGCAAGGTCTCGGTCTGGGACAAGAAGAAACAGCTCAAGTTCATCGTCCCGGGCCAGTATTTCGGGGAGAGCGCGCTGGTGACGGACGCCCCGCGTTCGGCCACGGTGAAGACCGAGGAACCCACCGAGCTCTACATCCTCTACAAGGACGACTTCAAGAAGATCCTCATGGCCAATCCAGGCATCGCGGCGTCGATCAAGGCCCATGTGGCCAAGATCAAGATGGAGGCCAAATAACGGTCAGGACCAATACTTGTCCAGGCAGTCCCTCAGGAGGGCCCGCGGGTCCTCCTGTTTTATTTTCGTGCGCGCCTCCTCGATGACGCTCTGCATCAGCTTGGAGCCGATCTGCGCCAGCACGGCCTCGGACCGCGGGCCCAATTCCGAGAAGAACTCCGGCTCCGAGGACGGCAGCAGGGCCATCTTGATGGCCCGCTCGCTCACCAGCGCCAGGTGCAGGGCCTCCAGCTTGCGGCCCTGCTTGTGGAACAGCACGGCCAGGCCCAGCAGGGCGCCCAGGCTGTAGTCCCCGGGCTTGCTCTGGCGGCTCAGCTTCACCGCGCGCTGGTACCAATTTTCCCCGCTCTTGGGGCGGGCCTCCTCGCCGTCCAGGTCGCCGATGCGCACGCAAAGCCGCGCCTCGCCGTCCATCATGCCCGCCGTGTTGAAGACCTGGCAGGCGCCCTCGAACAGGGTCCGGGTGAAGCCCAGCTTGCCCTGCTTGAGGCGGGCGCAGCCCTGGGCCTCCATGGCCAGGGCCTGGCCCAGCTTGGAGCCGCCCTTCACAAAGGCAGCTTCGGCCGCCTGCATCAGCTCCATGGCCTCCTCGTAGTTCCCCTGGCCGGCCATGAGCTGGCCCTTCTGCATCTGCGCGCCGGCCTGCCCAGCCCAGTCCCCGGCGGCCAGGGCCTCGGCGATGGTCTTGTCCACCACCTGGTAGGCCAGGTCCAGACTGCCCTGCCCGGCGAAGAGCTCACAGAGGCTGCGCATGGTCAGGGCCCGGCCGCGGAAGTTGCGCACGGACTCGAAGAGGCGCAGCCCTTCCTCCAGCGAGGCCTGGGCCTCGGGCCAGCGGCGCTGCTGCATGGCGGCCCGGCCCAGGCGGTTGAGGGTCCAGGCGGCCGTCTCCAGGTCGCCCAGGCCGATGAAGATGTCCCGCGCCTCGCGCAGGCCCTTTTCGCCTTCCTCGGCGTGGCCGCTCTCCAGGGCCACCTGCCCCAGCGAATTCAGACTCCAGGCGATCTCGCGCAGGTTGCCCACCTTGCGGAAGACGGCCAGGCTCTCCTCCACCATGGGCTTGCCTTCCTTGGCCTTGCCCTGGAGGCAGTACAGGTAGCCCAGGTTGCGGCGGGCCCAAGCCGCGCCGTTGGCGTCGTCCAGGGCCGTGTAAAGGTTGGCCGCCTCCTCCAGGGCCGGGCGGCGGCGCTCGTCCTCGGGCCCCAGGAACACGGCCACGCGCACCAGCGCGTAGGCCGCGCCCCCGCGGTTGCCGGCTTGCTTGAAGAGGCTCACGCTCTTTTCCATGGCCGCGCGCGCGTCCACCCCGCGCCCCAGGCTGAAGAGGTAGTTGGCCTGGTTGGCCAGCAGGCTGGCGTGGGCCGACAGGGACTCTTCCCTGGCCAGGTTGCCCGGGCTGCTCACGGGCGAGCCGTCCCAGAGCTGCAGGGCCCGCTGCATGCGCGGCTCCCAGTCCCGGGCCAGGCCCTGCATGTCCGTGTAAAGCCCCACGCAGCGGGCCGCCTGGCCCAGCTCCCGGTGCCAGCCCTGGGCCACGGCCCGGTCCCAGCCGCGTTGGATGTCGGCGAAGTCCTGCCGCAGCTCGGCCACGGCCTTGCCCTGCTCGTAGCCCAGCATGGACTTCTCGCGTTCCTTCAGGAAGCGGCAGAAGTAGCGGGCGTGCAGGTCCAGGGCCTCGTCGCGCCTGGCCGGGTTCTCGTCCAGCTTCACGGCCGCGAAGATGCGGGCGGCCGGCACCACGGCGTAGCGCCCGCCCTCGGCGGCCTCCACCAGGCACTGGTCCGTGAGCGCGGACAGGGTCTCGGGACGCACCCGGAAGACCAGCTGCGCGGCCGCCTGGGTGAAGCCGTTGCCGAAGACGCTCAGGTCGCCCAGGGTGCGCTTCTCCACGTCCGACAGCAGGGCCCAGGCCGACTCGAAGAGCCCCTTCAGGCTGCGGTGGGCCTCGGGCAGGTCCTCGCGCGTGCTGGCCAGGAAGCGCGGGTCCTTCTCCAGCCGCTCGGCCAGGGCCGGCAGCTGCAGCGAGCGCAGCCAGGACCCGGCCAGCTCCAAGCCCAGGGGCATGCCGCGCAGGACCCGGCAGAGCCGCAGGAAGGCGCCGCGGTCCCCGGGCTTGAGGCTGAAGCCCGGCAGCGAGCTCTGCACCCGCTGGACAAAGAACTGGGCCGCGTCGCAATGCTCCAGGCCTTCGGCCGCGGCCGGGTAGTCCAGGCCGCGCACCTCCACCACGGATTCGCCGCGCAGGTTCAGGCGCCGGCGGGAGCAGGCCAGCACGCGCAGGCCCGGGCAGGCCTCCAGCAGCTCGGAGATGAGGCCGCCCCCGCTGGCCAGGCGCTCGCAGGGGTCCAGGATGAGCAGCAGGCTCTTGTCCTTCAGGTACTCCAGCAGCTGTTCCTTGGGGTCCTTGTCCCGGTAGAGCCCCATCTTCAGGGACTGGGCCAGGCGCCCGGGCAATTGGTCGGGCGAGGCCAGGCCGTGCAGCCCGACGAAGCAGGCCCCGTGCTTGAAGCCGGCCAGGTTGGCCAGGCCGGCCTGGATGGCCAGCCGCGTCTTGCCCATGCCGCCGCCGCCCAGCAGCGTGACCAGGCGGCCGTGCGGCTGGGTCAGCAGCTCGGCCACGGCCTTGAGCTCGCGTTCACGGCCCACAAAGGGCGACAGCTGCTCGGGCAGGTTGTGGGGGCGGTTGGACAGGGATTTGAGGGGCGGGAATTCGCGCTGGAAGAGGCTGGGATGGGCCAGGCTGAAGACGTGCTGCGGCTCGGGCAGGTCCTTCACCTGGTGCACGCCCAGGTCCAGCCACTCCGCGCCGGTGGGCAGGTGGGCCAGCTTGCGCAGGTCCTCGCTCACCAGGATCTGCCCGCCCCAGCCCAGGGACATGAAACGGGCGGTGCGGTTGGCCGTGGGGCCGTAGTAGTCGCCCGCCATCTCCTCGGCCTTGCCGCAGTGGAAGCCCATGCGCACGCGCAGCTCGCCGATGATGGGCCAGGCTTCGGCCTGGAAACGGCGTTGCAATTCCAGGGCGCATTCCAGGGAGCGGCTGGGCCCGTTGCCCAGCTCGTCCGGGAAGACGGCGAAAACGCCGTCGCCGGTCTTCTTCACGATCCGGCCGCCGTATTCGGGGATGCTGTGGTCCAGGATGGCGTAGTGCTTGGCGATGATGGGGCCCATGGCGTCCTGGTACTTTTCCCACATGCCGGTGGAACCTTCGATGTCTGTGAACGCAAAAACGGGCATGCGGCCTACCTAGCGCGGGGTCCCCTCGTGTAACGTCCCAAGCGCAAACATCTTACGGCATGGCTTTCCGGATTTCCAGGTGAGCTGGCTCACAAGCATTTTAGCCAAACGGCGGGGCTGGATTTTGGACCGGGCCTCACCCGGTCGGATCGTTTGTCGTAATTTCGGACGGTGGTTCGGGGCGCAGACCACAACTGTCGTGCAGTGGCGCGCCAGTTGTGGCCAGCACCCCGGTCCGCGCGCAAACGTGTAGCAAACAGAGGGTAGGGGCGCGATCTATCGCGCCGAAGGTAGGTCCGCGTCCTGTGTGCGCGCGGACCAGGGTGCTGACCCTTTCGGACGGCAACCGTACGGCCGGAAGGGTCTGCGCCCTGATCCACTGCCAGAAAATACGACCACGATCCGACCGGGTGAGGCCCGGTACGAGGTAGCCCCAGGAAAGCCCAAGATCGGTTTCAGTACTGGTACGCCAACCCCAGCTTAAGATTCGCTTCAATGCGGTAGTTCTGGTAGTCGGTCACCACCTGGTCCGCCCGGTCCTTCAGATCCGGGAACAAGCAGTCCAGCCCCAAGGACGGCGTTAGCCGCCAATGGCGGCTAACTGGAAAATCCCAGCCCACCCCCACGCCCGGCCCCCAACTGGTGAAGCTGTAGGTGTTCAATCCAGGCACCGGCACCGAGTGGTGGTACGCCGCAACCCACTCATCCATGAAAGGACCACTGTAATTACGCGATGGCCTAAAGTATTCCCGGAAGCCTAGCCCACCACCCAGACGGTCACCCGGAATATCGGGAATATACCCAGCGTCGCGGTCGCTGATGAATATCCTTAGGTCCAGGCGGTGGCTAAGACGGCTGCTGAAGCCGACTTCAATCCCGTCCACGAAAATGCCGGAGCCAGGATTTCCGTCCAGCGGCGCCGGGCAGATGATGCCGGCATCCCATTCGTGGCCCTCGGACCGTGCCGGGGTCGCCAAAGCGCAGGCTTGCGCCACGCCAAGAACCCCCAGCAACAGCGCCGACTGGCAGGCCCTGATTCCCGAATTTGAAAAAGGCTTCTTCATCCCTCTGCCCTCCCGGAATTCTCCATGCCGTCCATTTTAGCGCCCCTCGCTTGGCAGGCGAGCTGCACCAGCTCCTTCATCTCCTCGTGGGTGATGTCCGTGTCGAGAAACTTCTCCCTGCCCACGGAATAAAAGCCGTTCTTCACCACAAAACGGTAAATGTCCATCAAGCGCGTGTCTTCCATGAACCCCCCCACCCGGTTAACTCCCTTTGCCAAAACCAATGCCTTGAACCCGTTATCTCCACCACAAGAAATAGAGGAGGACTAACGCCGTTAGAATCTGAATCAGTAGGCCCCGCTTAAGGTACCGTCCACCTTCCTTCAACACCGCCTCCCGCTTCAACGCCTCCTTCGCGCTCAGTTTTTGCTTCCTGCCATTGGCTAGGATCTCATCGTAGGCCGTCCCAATTCCTCTAGCATTCCAGAACGGCCAGATGGACACATTCACATGGTCCAGCTCCTTGCGGCCTGGTTCGCGTTCTTCGTGAGGTTTCGGTGCGTTTGCCAAAGTAGTCCTCATGGTAGTTCTTTATTAGGCCCAGCCGACTTCGCCCGCGCCACATTCATCCCTTTCCGTCACGCCCCCAGCACTTCCGCCGCCAAACGGTCCAAGTTCTGCTCATTGGCCGGCACCACAATGGCCTCCATCTTGGCGGCCAATTCCGGGCTCTCAAAAGCCTGCGACCAGATCACGTCCGTCCTCCCGGCCGCCGCGGCCGGTTCAATGCTGAGCCGGAACTGCGGCTCCTGGACGTGTTAGTGTCGCTGCCTCAAATTAAGGCCGGGAAAAGCAGCCCAGCTCCCCTCTCATGCGACATTGTTAGCGCCAAACCACGCTGAGAACCCGCCTATCGAAGGCAGGAAGAAATCCGGCGCGCCCTCCCCGGGTGCCTCGTCTCCGGCTATGTACTTTCCCGTCCCGAGCAACAATGATCGTGCGCCTATTTGCTTGGCCCCGGCGATGTCTGTTGATAGGTCGTCGCCTGCCACAAGAACAGAAGTCGCCTCACATCCCACTCTATCCAGCGCGCTTTTGAAAAATAGCTCCGAAGGCTTTCCCGTGACAATCGCCGCCAGGCCGGAAGCTGCCTCCAAGCCCTCGATGAATGCTCCCGCATCAAGTTTCGGGCCATCCCGGTCAAACCAGAAGTAGTTCTTATGCAGGGCTATTAGCTTGGCCCCGCCGCGCAACAATCGGAAGGCCAGATTGAGCGACTCATAGTTGAAACGGTCTCCGACGTCGCTAATGACCACAAAGTCCGGCGACACGTCATTTCTCTTTATCCCTGAAAAGAGCCGCTCAACAGCCGCATCCAACAGGAAATGGCAACTGACGCCTCCGAGGGATTGGAGGTAATTGACGCAAACAGTTGCCGCCGTCTGAACTTCGTCCCCATGGATTTCAATCCCGGCTGCTGCCAGCTCGGCCACAATTTGAGCCGGAGTTTTTGCGGAAATATTGGTTAGGAAAAGGAGTTTTATGCCCTGCGCCCGCAAATCACGCAATGCCTGCGCTGCGCCCTCAATTTGTTTCCCTCGAAACATCAACGTTCCGTCAATGTCGAAGAGTACGGCTGAAATTCTCATCGGTGCCTATAGAGATATCTGCAAGCTATCACGAATATTTTGCACCTTTGTCCCATTGGCGTCAGTCCAAATCATCCGCCGTCCAAAAACAAGAGGCCCATCCTTTTGGATGGGCCTCTTGTTTTGAATTGGTTCAGCAATACGGGCCGAAGGCTAATTAACCTGGCCCTGATACCCCGCGGGCACCGCGTCGCCGCCCTGGTCCCCGGAAACCGGGCCTTCGGCGGCGCCGGGGTTGTAAGGCTGGCCCTGCCCGTCGAAGAGGTCAAAGGAGCCGTCGTTCAGCTTCAGCACGATCTCCAGGGGACGGCCGTTGTTGGTGTTGGAGAACTCCACCCGCTGGACGCCCGAGGCCAGGTAGATGGGGTTGAAGGAGGGCGGCACGGCCGTGTCGTAGAGGAAGGCGTCCTCGCTCACGTCCACCAGCTTCACCATGCGGGTGCCGTCCGGGCTAGCGAACTGGGTGACCGCCACCGTGGAGGGCTGGGTCACCACGATCTGGTCCTCCAGCGAGTTGACCGGGATGTAGGCCCCCTCGTTGTAGCAGTAGAGGTCGCCCACGTGGTACGGGTCCTGCCACCACCAGAAGCCGTCGTTGTAGAAGCTCCAGCGGTCGAAGTCCGTGTCGTACCACCACCAGCGGCCGCTGTAATAGCGGGTCCAGAAGCAGCGGTCGCCCAGGTACCAGCCGTACCAGTGGTAGCCGTAGCGGTCCTGGTAGTGGCAGTAGTCGAAGCCGTCGTCGTGGTGCCAGTAGTAGCGGCCCGGGCGGTCCTCGTCGCGTTCAAAGCCGCCCAGCCGTTCGTGCCACTCCGGCCGGCTGACCAGGTCCATGTGCTGCCGCAGGCGCAGGCCGTCGGCCCCGCGCGGGGCCGCCAGCGTGGCCTTCAAGGCCAGGTGGTCCGGGCCCTGGGCCGGCATGGGCACGCGCGAATGCTCGCGGTCCGTGTGCACGATCTCGGCGCGGTCCGTGATGTAGCTGGGCTCCTGGGTCACGCCCAATTTTTGGAGCTTCTGGCGGACATAGCCGGGGCTGTAAGGGTGGTGGTGGACCACGCTTGAGGCGTTCAAACCGGAGTCGGAATATTGCTTCAGCTGGCCCGGGGAGGCCTGCCATGGCCGGCCCATCGTGCCGGCCTGGGCCTGGGCGCGGGCCTGGGGCTGGCGCCCCGTGGGCGGGGCTTGGCGGTAGCCTTGGCCCCAGGAGGGCCGGGCCGCTTGGCCGTTGCCCGCGGGGCGCTGGGATGGGAAGTTGCTGTTGTGGCCGCCGCTGCTGGGGCGGCCCATGTTGATGGCCATGGGCTGGCGGCTGGGCGCCGGCGCCGAACGTTGGGGGGCGGCTCCGGGCCCCCGGTCATCCTGGTCATGCGCCTGGGCTGTGAGCGCGGTGACAGACAGCAGCGTGAGCCCCAAAACCATCCGTCGTTGGATCGGCATCGTAGCCTCCTGAAATGGAGTTCGTTACCCGACTGTGCTGCAAAGCCTGTGCCAAATTAATTTACGCGGTTCAAAGGGGTTTTGGTTTTTGCGGGCGGGGGAAACGCGGTATTTTTACCGCGCTGCGGTGATTCCGGCGCGGATCAAGGGACTGCTAGAAAAGGCGGTAGGTCGCAGTTAAGGATGCGCCAAAGTCCCAGTTGCTGTTGTAAGGCTGGCCCGAAAAATAGGCGTTGAAGGCGTTTTGGCCAGGACCTGAGCCTGTCCCTAGGTAATAGCCTGCCCAGCGCGACTGCAGACCATAGATGGCGTCGCCGCTCAACGAAACGGAAAACAGGTAGGTGTAGGCGCAGGTGAAATTCAAATTGAAGGTATTGGTGAAATTGAAGACATGATAGCTGTCGGTCAGGCTGCCGCCGCTCAGCATGCTCCAGTCCTCCACCTGGGCGGTGTTCAGCGCCACGATGTCCGTGGCCACGGCGCTCAATCGCTCGGTGGGAAAGTATCCGACATCCAGACTCAAGCTGCTGGCCAGATTCTGGAACTTGGCTTCCCGTTCTGGGCTTTGACCCCCGTCCTGGTAGGGGCGGTAGTCCAGGCGCTCCAGGGCGTCGAACTGCCACTGCCGGTCCAGCGGCCGGCTCCAGTCCGCCTGGACCGCCAATCCCGGCGCCACATCAAAGAGCCGGCTTTGGAAATAGTCCGGGGTTCCGTAATTGCTTAGAAACGGCTGCACATTGTAGCCCGTGAACCGGGCCGCCGCATCATCCGCCTCCGCCACCACCAGCGCCTCCTGGCCGCGCAGGCGCGGTGAGGTCCAGAGCAGGTAGGTGTCGCTCAGCACCACCACGGCTTCGGGATTGGACTGGGCCAGGCAGCCCAGGTTGGTGAGGAAATTCCAGAGGCGGTGGGTGTCACGCAGCCGCTGGTCCCGGAAATCCCAGGCGTATTCCGAGCCGATCTGGGCCAGCAAGCCCGCCAAGTCCTGCATTTCCCCGTCGGAAAGCGGCCTGAGCAGGAGGCCGGCGTCCCGCAGCACGTTCACGGTCTCCAATGCGTTCCAGGCCCATCGGGTCTCCACGCGGCGTCCACAACCGGCCCGCAGCTCCAGGTGCTCGGCCGCCATGACGTCGCTCTGGTTCCCATAAGCGCCGACATACCCGGACGGGTGGCCGCTTTCAGCCTGCGATTCTGAAAACGCCCCGTTCAGGCTCAAATTTTCAGCCCAGCCCAATTGCCAGCCTCCCCAATACCGATTTTCAAAGAGGCCGACGGCAAAGGCGCCCGAGTCATCCAAATTACTGTCGCTGCTGTCGCCATTTCGGATCAGTTGGCTCGAGGGGATGTTCCATCGTTGTTGCTGGCCGGATTGAAACGAGTAGCTGAAATAGGGGTCAAAGCTGATCTTCAAACCCAAGTCCCTTTGAAGATCCGTGATTTGGCTTTGAAAGATCAAAGGAAACGCAAAATTCCCGCGGTTGGTCTGCCTCCCGCTGTAGATGCCCCCGGTGCTGTCGGCAATCCAGCTGTTCGTGGCCTGCCCGCTGAAATTGGCGGACGGAGTGAACAAGAGCTCGGAATCCGAATAGGGCACAAGGAGATAGGTCATCTGTGAAAAAAGCCCGGGAAGGCCAAGGGCTTCCCCAGCGGCGCCAGGCCGGTCTTGGGGGGCCGAATATCCCTGCATCAACGGCAATGGCGGCGGGGACGGAAGCGCCGTCGGTGTCAGGGGGGCGGGGCCCTGCCCAGGCTCCGCGGACCCTGTGAGCCCCGCGGGCCCCGGTAGGCCCGGAGGCAAATCCGCCGCGGCCAGGCCACCGGCCGCAGCAAACAAAAGCAATCCAACGACCGTTCCCTTGTCCAAACCAGGCAAGCCCGCCCCCGCCATCAGAAAATCCTGTAGGTTAAATTAACGGCCGTGACATAGCTGGAAAGCATGCTGTACGGCCGGCCCGCAAAGTTGGCGTTAAAGGCGGCCGAGCCAGGCCCCGTGGCGATGCCCGCGTATTTGGCGGCCCACCTGGACTGCAAGTTCTCGGTCAGGCTCGTGGTGACCGACAGGCTGAAGAGATAGGTGAAGGCGAAGTTGACGCCAACGCTGGCCGTGTCCACGCAATTGAACACATTGTATCCGTCAGCCCAGTTTCCCCCGCTGAAGTCGTTCCAATCCTCAAGGCGGGCGGTGTCCAGGTCCAGCGTGTCGGTGACGGTGAAGCTGAGCCGTTCGCTGGGGAAATAGCCCAGGTTCGTGGTCAGGACGCTCGCGACGCTTTGGTCGATGGTTTCGCGGGCAAAATTGATGGCTTTGTCCTGGTAGGGGCGGTAGTCAAGACGCTCTGAGATATCCCCCTGCCAATCCCGGCGCCATGGGCGGCTCCAATCCATTTGCACGGCCACGCCGGGCACCGGATTGGACCAGTGGTTGAAATAATAGTCCGGGTTGCCAGTGGGGCTCGAAAAGGGTTGGACGTTATAGCCGGTCATTCGAGCCACGGCATCGCCAACTTCGGCCACCACCACGGCATCCTGCCCGCGCAGCCGTGCCGCATTCCACAGCAAGTAGGTGTCGCTCAAGACCACCGCCACGTCGGGGTTGGAGGTGAGCACGCAGCCGCGCTGGGTGAAAAAATCCCAAAGCAGGCGGGTGTCGTGGAGGCGCTGGTCCCGGAAATCCCAGTTGTACTCGGAGCCGATCCGGGCCATCAACCCGGCCAGATCCTGCAATTCCATGTCGGTGAGCGGTCTGGCAAGAAGCCCGTTATCCCGCAGCACCTTCACCGTCTCCAGCGCGTCCCAAGCCCAGCGGGTCTCCACGCGGCGGCCAAATCCGGCCCGTACTTCAAGGTGGTCGTCGGCGCTTGCGTTGGTCTGCGTGCCCAATGGCGCGCCGAAAATTCCGTTGCTTCCTTGGGTGTAGGATCCGGATGCAGTGAAGTAGTCCTGAACACAAAGTTGCCGGTTGCCCCAATACCAAGTTTCCAAGTAATTCGGCAAGAAAAAGCCGCCATAGTAGACCGAAGTGCTGTCACTGGATCCCGATGTCACCGTCGAGGTCGCGATGTCCCAATCTTTGAACTGCCCGCTGCCGTTGCTGAAGGAAACTTGGGGATTGAAATTAATGGAAAGATCCAAATCCCTGTTATGGTCGGTGACATGCCGGACGTAATTCATGGCGGCTGAAAAATCACCGTTGGAATACGAAGATTGATTGTAGGAGTCCGTGGTGCTGCCGTAACTCAGGCTGGATGAGTCCTGACCGTAAAAAGACACGGCCGGCGATAAATACAACTCGGATTCGGCGTAAGGGACCAGCTGGTAGGTCATCAAGCCGAAGGTGGAAACCTGGGCTGTCGGGGTCGATGCCTGGGCTGTCGTGGTTGGCGCCTGGGCCGTCGGAGTCGGCGCTTGGGCCGTGGGAGTCGATGACTGGTCCAGCGCGGAGAGTGAGGCGTCGGAAGCGGGCCCTGGTGGGGCGGACTGGGTCAGGCCGGCAACGCCCGCGTCGGCCGCGGCCGAGGGCACACCGGTCAAGGTGGATGGGGTGGCGGACAAATCAACGGCGGAAAGCGGGCCAGTCAGGCCCAGATACCCTAACGCGGCCAACCAAGGCGCAGCCGCCACAAACCCTTTACGAACGTTCACTTCCCCCCCTTGCCCCAGCAAAACCGGTCCAATGCATCCGCGGAATTTTCCTCCCTAAGGGCCTCATTGTCAGGCTAAAAAAGGAGGGCCACCCTCAGCTCATTCCCCACGCCTTCGAAGGTCCCCGAATTATCGGTCTCCACAATATTGTTCACCATCCCCAGCAGGCTGAAGCGGCGCAGGCGGTCCAGGGGCATGGCGTAGCCGAAGCCGCCCTGAAGGCGGAGTCCGTGGAAATCGAAGGGGTTGTTGCGGGTTTGCGAGTCGTCCAGGTACGCCAATATTTCGCCGATGTCGGCGCGCAGGAAATAGCCGTGGCCGGGCTCGGTCCCGAAATACTGGATGCCGCTGAAAGCCAGGTAGCCCTGGCAAACCATGAGCTGATGGCCCAAGTAGGTGGAATAGCTGTCCTCGAAAAATTCCAGCTGGACGCCCAACAGGTAAGGGGCAAAATCCACCTTTTCGTAGACGCCCGCGCCGAGGTTCAATGTCCAAAAGTTGTCCTTGGCTCCCACGCCCCGCTGGCCCATCAAGGCGCGCAGGGACACGGGCACGGGCTGGTCGCCGAAGCCCTGGTCAAAGAATAGGTAGTTGACCTTGTTGGCCGGCGCGGCGGTGAAGGTCGCCGGGGCGGCGGAAGCGGCCTGCGCCATGGCGGTGGCGCTGGAAGGCGCGGCTGCGGTGGAGGTGGCAGGGGCGCTGAAGCTGACGGTATCCACGGCATTGACGGAGGCGGCAGACGCCGACCCGGCCAGACCAAGCAAGACGGTCAAAAAATATCCCAACGTCTTCAATCCCACCCCCCAATCACATCCAAGCCCTCGCCAATGAAGAGGCAAACTTTAGGCAGTCCTTCAGCTTGGGTCAAGCGACTTGGGTCAGGCTAAGCCCACGGGGGGCTGCTTGGCCCACTCCAATGCCGCATTGGCTTGTCCGCAAATATGTGGTATTTTTTTGACCTATGTCACGCATTTCTGCACAACTATTTCCACAAAGTCCCCTAGCCATTCTAGTGGCTGATGCCACTTCCTTAAAAATTACCGAAGCCAATCCTGCGGCCGAACTGCTTTTCACCCGGGACGCCAAGAGCCTGAAGGGCGAGTCCCTGGGTGTGCTCTTTGACCCCAGCCATTTCTCCCATTTCCACGACGTGCTCAAGAGCGGCTCCGGGCCGCACCTGCTGCTGCAGGACCTGCGCCGGGGGCCCGAGGACCAATTCTACGCTGAAATTCGGGCTTCCCTGCTGGGCAGCGCCACCGGCACGGAGTGGATGATCTTCGTCCGCGACATCAGCTCGGAGCGGGACGCCCGCGAGGCCCTGACCCGCAGCGAGCGCGAGTACCGCCGCATGGTGGAGAACTCGCCCGACGGCATGGCCCTGGTGCAGGACGGGCTGGTGGTTTTCGCCAACATGTCCTGCGAGAAGCTGGTGGGCGTGTCCTCGCCCGAGCAGCTTTGGAGCGTGGAGTTCGCCAGCTTCATCCATCCGGACGACCAGGACCTGTGGCGCCGGCGGGAGCAGGCCCTCTTCGCCGGCCACAGCCTGGGGCGCTGCGAGATCCGGCTGCTGGGGGCGGGCGGGCGGGTCATCCGCGCCGAGCTGGCCCAGCACCTGATCGAACGGGCCGAGGGAACGGCCATGCAGGTGACCCTGCGCGACGTGACCGCGCGCCACGCCATCACCAACCGGCTGAAGGAAAGCGAGGCCCTCTACAAGGGCCTGGCCAGCGTGGCCTTCGACGGCGTGGCCGTGCACAAGCACGGCATATTGCTGCAGACCAACCACAGCTTCGACAAGATCTTCGGCCACGTGGAGGAGGGCACCGCGGGCGTGTCCATCTACGAGCTCATCGCCGAGGAGCAGCGCGACTACCTGCGGCGGGAGATGGAAAACGGCCAGGTGCTGGAGCTGGAGGGCCTGCACAAGGACGGCCACCGCATCCAGGTGGAGGCCCACACCCTGTCGTGCATGTTCCTGGGCGAGATGGCCCACGTGACCGCGCTGCGCGAGGTCACCGAGCGCAAGAACGCCGAGCAGGCCATGCGCCACCAGGCCTACTTCGACGGCCTGACCGGCCTGCCCAACCGCCAGCTCTTCTTCGACCGGCTGAGCGTGGCCATCGAACAGGCCAGCCGCGAGAACCGCCTGCTGGCCGTGCTGTTCCTGGACCTGGACCGCTTCAAGAACGTGAACGACTCGCTGGGCCACAACGTGGGCGACCTGCTGCTCTTCGACGCCGCCGACCGCCTGAGCGACTGCCTGCGCAAGAGCGACACCGTCAGCCGCCTGGGCGGGGACGAGTTCACGGTGCTGCTGAGCGAGATCAACGCCCCCGAGGACGCGGCGCTGGTGGCGGAGAAGATCATCCAGTCCATCAACGAGCCGTACCTGCTGCAGGAGCAGTCCATCAACATCGGCGTGTCCATCGGCGTGGCCCTGTTCCCCGAGCACGGCAAGAACGCCGACGACCTGATCAAGAACGCCGACACGGCCATGTACCAGGCCAAGGACGCCGGCCGCAACACCTACGTGCTCTACAACAGCGGCACCGACGCCAGCAAGGACAAGCTGGGCCTGGAAAGCCAGCTGCGGCAGGCCATCGACAACGAGGAGTTCGAGGTCTACTACCAGCCCAAGATTGCCCTGGCCACGGGCCTGCTGCACGGGGCCGAGGCCCTGGTGCGCTGGAACCACCCCGTCCGCGGCCTGGTGCCGCCGGACGAATTCATCCCCTTGGCCGAGGAGACCCGCCTGATCGTGCCCCTGGGCGAATGGGTGCTGAACCAGAGCTGCCGCCAGGCCAAGCTGTGGGAGGACGCCGACGTGAAGATCTCGGTGAACCTCTCCCCCTGGCAGCTGCACAAGGCCGACCTGATCCAGCGCGTGGACAAGGCCCTGGCCGCGACCCGGGTGAACCCGGCCCACATCGAATTGGAGATCACCG
>Ga0210401_10002709_pt1 | contig 19407 bp, 17 predicted proteins | sample IncBWH32MmetaG_FD_150866 | JGI IMG/M metagenome (GOLD analysis project Ga0210401, IMG submission 150866) | Forest soil microbial communities from Barre Woods Harvard Forest LTER site, Petersham, Massachusetts, United States - Inc-BW-H-32-M | ecosystem: Environmental > Terrestrial > Soil >... | reverse complement strand
ATCCCTGGTGGCCGGGCTACGTTTACGCGCCTTACCGTTATCCGTACGCTTACTCCTCTCCGTACCCCGATCAGTACCCGACCGATCCGATTTACGGGGACTACTCAACACCACGCTCGGATTCATCGAGGTCGAATGTTTACCGCGACAACAATTCGTCGGGTGACTACGATCCCGCGCCGTATTCGCGAGATTCCTACGAAGGAAACTCGAATCCTTCAACCGGCAACGTCGCGACTTCGACGCCAACCGTTTTGCTTTACCTGAAGGACGGCACGACGTTCGCTGCGACCGATTACTGGGTGGCGGACGGCAAGCTGCATTATTTTGTGAACTATAGCGGCGAGAGCACGGTCGATATCGACCAGCTCGACGTGCAACGCACCGTGGACGAAAACTCGAAGCGGGGCGTGCAGTTCACGCTTAAACCGAAACCGAACCGGTGGACAGCCGAGCCAACCACGACCGACAACAATCCGGGCGGCGCGGCTGCCGGAACTCCGAGCAAGGAATCGGACGATAAGTCCAATTCAGTTCCGGCAACGACACCCGAACCGGCGCCTGCGCCCGCACCAAAGGTTCAGTCGACTTCGGGATCGCAGACCTAAATTTGCAATTACAGCGACGGCCCGCCGGATTGATTCGGCGGGCCGTCGCTGTGTTGCTCCTTCCTCTTATGCCTTCCAAGAAAAGAAAATCAAAATTTCGAGTGGAAAAGGAAGCGCGACGCCGCGCTCGATTGGGTGTCGGGATGCCTCCTACTGAACGCACCATCGCCGATAAGCGGCACAAACCGCCCAAACACAAGAAGCCATTTTCGGAGTTAGCCACGGAAGTTTGACCTTCAACAGGCTTGCGCTGAAATTCTTCGGTTCCGACGGAACCTAGTTTCGCGACCCTCAACCGGGCTTGTAATCAGGAATCACTTCGCCGGGCTTGAACAGCGGCCTTGCGGGTTTGCCGGACGCGCGGGCCGCTTGGGCGGCGATCGTTTCGAGATCGGCTTTTGCAAATCCCACCGAGCTGACTTGAATTTTTCCGTCACTCGCAATCAAAAAGACCGATGGGACGTTCGTCAGTCCGTATTGATTCGATGCGGGGAACCCGTCGCCGTCGATCAGGGCGGGAAACTTCAAGCCATATTCCTTGCAGAACTCGCGAGTGTCGGCCGCGTCGTTTTGGGATATCCCCCAGATGGTGAAATTCGCACCGCCGCTGGTTTCGTAGATGCGCTCGAGAAACGGCATCGTGAACTGGCATGTAGGACAGCTCACTTTGAAGAACGCGGCCAGCACCGGGCCCTTCTTCAGAGCGTCAGCGAGCGACAGCTTCTGACCGGCGGCGCTGGTGAGCGAGATTTCCGGAGCTGGCGCGCCGGCAGCCAACGCTCCCTTGGGCCGGTCTCCCGACGCCTTGCGAAAGAAATTCTTCAGACTCATTTAAGGATCTTATCCCACTGGGATTGGATGCGCAGGGCGACGTTCTAGGTGCGAACCGACTAGTGAATATTGCGCGTCTTGCGTCCGACGTAGTCCATCAGCAAGTACTGGCCCAGGGTGTAAGGCGTGGTGAAGTAGGCTTTGCCGCGGCAGAGTTCCGTCACCTTCTGAACGAAGTGTACGAGGCTGTAGTCACTGGCGAGCATGAATGTGTTGATGAGGATTCCTGCGCGCTTGCACTTGGCGACTTCTTCGAGCGTTTGCGTCACGACCAAGGGATCCAGGCCGAAGGCATTCTTGTAGATTCGGCCGTCTTCGAGGGTCAAGGCAGAAGGCTTTCCGTCGGTGATCATTACAATCTGACGCATATCCTTTTTCTGGCGCGAGAGGATTCGCTGCGCCAGCCGCAATCCTTCGCGCGTGTTCGTGTAATACGGGCCTACTTGAACGCGGGCGAGCTTACCGAGCGGGATTTCTTCGGCGCTGTCATGAAAGAGAACGCAGTGGAGCGAGTCGCCGGGATACTGCGTGTGTATAAGGTGAGAGAGCGCAAGCGCAACGCGCTTGGCGGGAGTGAAGCGATCCTCGCCGTAGAGAATCATACTGTGGCTGCAATCAAGTAACAGGACGGTAGCGCAAGAGCTTTGATATTCGCACTGATGGACCATCAGGTCGGGATAGTCGAGTTCGATGGGGATTACCGCGCCCTTGCGCTGCACAGCGTTGAAGAGCGTGCCGCTGATGTCGAGATTCAGCGTGTCGCCGAATTCGTAGGCTTTCGACGCGCCCCCTGATTCGACGCCGGTGGCGAGGTCGCGTGTGTCGTGGCGCCCGAAGCTGCTCTTGCCGAGGGAGGCTAGCAAGTCCTTGAGCGTTTTGAAACCGAGAAAATCGAGTGCTTTGTCGGTGATTTCAAATCGCGCTTCGACGTTTTGCTGGTCGCGGCCAACTTGTCCGCCAGGAGTTTGCGAAGGAGGGGGAGTGACCTGTACCTGGTCGCGCTGCGAGATGTAGCCTTCCTGCTCCATGCGTTCGACTAAGCGGTCAATCATTTGCTGCAAATCCTGGTTCTGGGATAAATCGGGATTTTCGAGAAGCTTCTCCATCAGCTCGGGCGGGATCAGATCGCCTTCCTGGAGGGCACGAAGGATGGCCTCACGAAGCTGATCCATCATTTTTTCCTGCGAGCGCTCCATGTCCATTTCGTAGACGCCATACGGCGAATCGAATCCACTCTGAAGGAAAAAATCGGAAAGGCGATTCATCAACTCCTGAAGGTCGATGTCGTCGGCCGCTTCCGGGGTGTAGCGCGAATATCGGACGTATTTCATCTAGTTGAATTGCCTGCGAGGAGTGCGGCCCGAGGGCTCGCGTGGGTCTCGGGACTCGTTCGTCTTCCGCGCATCGGCGAAGTAACCGCGCTCCTCGTTGCGGCTGATTCGTTTGTGCGCCCAAAGGCCTTCGAGAATGAACTCTGCGGCGCCGGCAACGATCGCGGAATCGTCTTTGGCCTTCACGCCGAGACCTTCGAGGTGGTCGAAGAGGCCTTGAATCTTTTTGAGCTGGGCGAGAAGCTCGGCGCTGGAAGCATTCGCCGGGACTTTCAATTCGCCGCCGATTTCGAACCACTGCACGACGGGCTGAAAATTGGCGCTGGCGAAGTAATTCGTGAATATCTTGCCGACGGCCGCACGAATCAACTCGCGGGCGATGTTTTCCGCGCCGCGTATCTCGCCTTCGTACTCCAGCTCGAACTTGCCGGTCATCGACGGAATTGCCGCGTAGACATCCGCCACGCGCGCGACGACGGTGGAATCACGGCTGCGAATTGCGCGCTGTTCGGCGCTGCTGAGCACGTTTTCGAGAGTGCTGATCGGGAGGCGCTGGCTTACTCCCGAGCGCTTGTCGACCCGCTTATCTTCGCGGGCGTGAAATGCGATCTCTTCGACGACTTCGCGAATGTAATCGGGCACCTCGACCCGCTTTTTGTTATCGCGCGCAGTCCACGATTCCTGCGACGTGATGGACATCCCCTCGGCCAGCGTCACCGGATAGTGCGTGCGGATTTCGGAGCCAATGCGATCTTTCAAAGGCGTAATGATTTTCCCCCGCGCCGTGTAATCCTCCGGATTCGCCGTAAAAACCAGCAATACATCGAGCGCCAGGCGAATCGGATAACCCTTAATCTGCACGTCCCCTTCCTGCATGATGTTGAACAGGCCTACCTGGATTTTCCCCGCGAGATCGGGCAGCTCGTTAATGCCGAATATTCCGCGGTTGGCGCGGGGCAGCAGGCCGTAGTGAATCGTCAACTCGTCGGAAAGATTGCGCCCGCCGCGCGCTGCTTTGATGGGGTCGACGTCGCCGATCATGTCAGCGATGGTGACGTCGGGTGTAGCGAGCTTTTCGACGTAGCGCAGATCGCGCGCGAGCCACGCGATGGGAGTGGCCTCGCCTTCAGCGGCGGTCCGATCGCGGCACGTGCGGCAAAGGGGCCGATATGGGTTGTCGTGAATTTCGCAGCCTTCGACGACGGGAATCTGCGGGTCCATGAATGCCACAAGATTGCGCAGAATCCGCGACTTTGCCTGCCCGCGCAGCCCGAGCAAAATGAAATGATGGCGCGACAGGATGGCATTGATGATTTGCGGGATGACGGTGTCGTCGTAGCCGTGCAGGCCGGAGAAGAGTGCCTCGCCCTTTTCCATCTTGCACAGGAGATTCTCGCGAAGTTCCTGGCGGACAGACCGCTCCGCGATTCTTTCTTCCGGCCACTGACTGCGGCGAAGCTCACCGAGTGTTTTCGGCAGTTGGCTCATGAGGACCCCAATCCCTTATCACAATTTAAGATGCAACGGATTCAATTCGTCGTGGCGCTCAGAGCGATGAGCGCCTGCGGCTATTATAGTGGAACGCGCAGTGCGCCGATACCTCACGGTAGTACTCAATTCAGGCTGTGCCCGTTGCCTCCAGCGCTGCGCCGAGCCTGCTGGCGGCGGGCGAGTCGGGGCAGGAGTTCCGTCATGCGGCGAAGAAGGAAGTCCCTACGATCGCCTTCTGCGCGCATTTCAAGGAGAGCTTGCTTTTGTTCGAGGGCCAGCGGCAAGCGGGCTGCCATTTGATAGGCGAGCGGTATTTCGGACTGGCGCTGGGCCCCGGGCCACGAGCGGCCGAACATCGCTGCGTGGCATTGGTCGAAAAGTTGAGTGAGGCTCGCTTCCTTTGTTGAGTCCTGAGGCGTGGCATCCTCGGGCAAATATTCAATAATGCCTTCGTGGTAGGACTTTTCGCTGAGCAGCTCGATTAGCGTGAACACGGTGCGGCCTTCCGTCAAAATATCTATCCGGCCGTCCTGATATTCCTTTAAGGTCTGAACGATCTCCGCGGTGCAGCCAACGGTGGTGATGCCTTTCTCGCTGGCGAGAATCATTCCGAATTCGATCTTCTCCGCTAAACACACGGCAATCATCTGCTTGTAGCGCGGTTCAAAAATATGCAGCGGCAGCGGCATACCCGGGAATAGGACCAGGTCCAGCGGAAACAGCGGAATGCGCGTTGGTTTCATTTTGTTGTGCTGGCGAACCGATACCCGAAGTGCAGGACGATATTCAGCGAAGCGATGTCAGAACCGATTGCATCTCATCGCGAGCGTGCATGTCGCCCGCCTTCTGTGCGACCACAACGCCGTCCGAGAGCAGCTTGCGTGCTTCATCAACACGCCCGAGGCGCGCGAGCAGTTGGCCAAACTGAAAGTAGCCCGCCACGTAAGTTGGATGCAATTCGAGGAGCTTGAGGAAATGTTGGGAGGCGGAGGAGTCGTCACCGAGCTTGGCGCATTCGAGCGCGAGTCCATAACGCGCAAATGCGTCCTGGGGCTTTTCGGCGACAAATTGTTCCAAAACTTCGCGGCGCGATTTCTGAGTTTGGGCCATGAATCTAACACGCGTATTATAGCGGCGTCCGGCGCGCGCGCCAAGTGCGCAGCCGAATCAGCGAGTGGCCAACACATGCCGAAAAGCGGTAGGAAGCACTCAAAACGAGAGATGAAAGAAACGCCAGCCAAGCCCGCTGGTCCGATGAAAGGGAAACGCATCAGCGCGTCGCGCTCCGAAATTGTGGAACTGGCGATGCCGAACGATGCAAATCCCCTCGGCACCATGATGGGTGGGCGCGTGATGCATTTCATCGATATTGCTGGAGCGCTGGCGGCGCACCGCCACTCCAATAGCCTCGTGGTAACCGCATCGGTGGACTACCTCGATTTCCGGTATCCGATTCGGGTGGGAGAATTCCTGGTGTTGAAGTCGAGCGTGAACCGTGTGTTCCACAGTTCCATGGAAGTAGGCGTCAAAGTCTATGCGGAGAATATTCTGACGGGAGAGAGAAAACATACCAGCACAGCGTATCTAACATTCGTGGCGATCGATCGGGAGCGCCGCACTCATCCAGTTCCGCCGCTGATTCTCGAAACGGCCGCCGACCGCCGCCGCTTTCGCGAAGCGGGCCAGCGCCGCCGGATGCGCCTCGCGATGCGCCACAAACTCCCGCCGCGAGGCGAGTAGTTTCCGTCTCAGCCAGCCGCACCGAAATGTTTCTGCACCGCCTCCGCTGTCTGGAAACCCTGCTCGATGCATTTGCTGATCGACGGCCCTTCAAGGTAATTCCCGGAAAAGAAAAGGCCCGGAACTTCGCGCATCCCTTCGCGAATTTGCTCGACGATGTGACCGTGCCCTAAGTTGTATTGCGGCAACGCTCGTGTATATCTCCACACCGACAATGCGACCGGGGGGCCGCTGATTTGAAGCACGCGGGCATTTTCATCTTGGATGATCTGCGCGATTTCGTTCTCGGGTTTTGCGACGATTCCAGTATCGGTCGAGCCTCCGGCAAAACTCGTAAGGGCGACCATTCCTTCTCGCGCGCGGCCCGGAAAAAGGGACGAATTCCACACCGTGCCCAGCGTGCGGAGCTTCTCGCGACGCGGTACGAGGAATCCGAAGCCGTCGAGAGCATTGCCGATTTGCTGCCGGTGATATCCCGACGCGATCACAGCGACCGGCGCGTAGGCGATTCCGGAAAGCGCGTGCGCGAGGGAGGGCGACAACGGACCGAGGAGAGTGGCAGCCGCGTATGCGGGAGTGGCTAGCACCAAAGCGTTTGACGGGAGCGATTCCTCCCGCCCTTCCTGCGTGATTCGGAGGTCGAATCGCGCGCGGCCGGCCGGATCGGAACTGCGGACGGCAACCGCGCGAGTGTGAACGCGGACGTTCTCGCCTAAGTTCTCAGCAAGTGCCTGCGTGAGAGTCCCCATGCCCTTTTCAAACGAACACAACGGCGGCGCCCCGGTCTGCTCCGCGGGGCGAGACTTCATCGCACCGCGCAGCACGCTGCCGTATTTACGCTCCCATTCGTCGAGCGTGGGGAACGCGGCGCGCAGGCTCAACTCCTCCGGGTCGCCCGCATAAACCCCGGACACGAAAGGTGAGACGAGATACTCCAGAATTTCGTGTCCAAACTTCCGCCGCACGAACGAAGCAACCGATTCATCCCCATCTGGGGGGCGCGTCTTGCGCAGCGCCTCCGAAATCAATTTAAGCCGCGAGCCTGCGCCGAGAAGGGAAGAAGTGAGCAGCGCCTTCGGCGACATGGGAATTTCCCGCAAATGGCCGTGCAGTAGAACGAAGCGAGACGCTTTCGGGTCCGCGCGCTGTAGTTTGTCTTCGATTCCCAACTCACGCACGAGGTTAAGAAGCACTTCCGTGGCCTGAAAGCTTTGCGGCCCCGAATCGAAGAGAAAACCGTCCTGCTCCACCGTGCCGATCAAGCCGCCGACACGATCTTCCGACTCAATGAGGGTAAAGGGCAAGCCGATCTGCCGCAGGCGATACGCGCAGGCAAGGCCACAGATACCGCCGCCAATAATCGTCACATGGTTTGGTTCGGGCATGCTGCTGTGGCGCCTTTAAAGCGTTTTCGAAAAGAGCGGGCGCTGGTCCATTTGCTGCTCGCGCAGGTATCGGTCAAACGTCATGGCCACGTTGCGGATAAAAATACGTCCAAGCGCGGTGACGCGAATTTCGCCAGGCTCAAGAATCACCAGCCCTTCGGAGCGGAACTCTTCGAGCTTGGGGAGTTCGTGGGAGAAGTAATCGTCGAACGAAATCGAGAATTCGCGCTCCACTTCGTGCTTGGGAATCACGGTATGGCACAGCAATCGGCCAATGACGGCGCGGCGGATCAGATCATCGAGAGACAGCCGGTATCCGCGCATTGTGGCGATGCCGCGTTCGTTCACCGCCGCTTGATAGGCGGGTACTTCTCGCCGATTTTGCGCGTAGGCCTCGCCGATCGAACTTATGGCGCTCACGCCCATACCATAGAGATCGGCGCCGGCCTTGGTGGTGTAACCCTGAAAATTGCGATGCAGTGTGCGGTTCCGCTGCGCGACTGCCAGCTCATCACCGGGACGGGCGAAGTGATCCATGCCGATATAGAGGTATCCCGCGTCGAGAAAACGCTCCAGGCCGGCGCGAAAGATTTTGAACTTCTCCATTCCTTCCGGCAGATGCGCTTCGAACGAACCTTGCTGCCTTTTGAGCCAGGGCACGTGAGCGTAGCTGAACATCGCGACGCGGTCCGGCGCGAGCGTGAGAGCCAGATCGATGGTGTCCTTGAAGCTGGCCGCAGTTTGATACGGGAGGCCGTAAATCAAGTCGATATTCACACTCTCAAAGCCCAGCTCGCGCGCCGTCAGGATCAGGTCGCGCGTTAACTCATAGGGCTGGACGCGGTGAATCGTCTCCTGCACCTTCGCCTGAAAATCCTGGATGCCCATGCTGAGGCGGTTGAAACCGAGTTTGCGCAGCATTTCCAGGTGTGCGCGGTTCGTGACGCGTGGATCGACTTCGATCCCGATCTCAGCGTCCGTCGCAAACGTAAATCGCTCGCGCGCGTAGCCGAACAGGTCTTCCATCTGCGGGGGCGTCAGATACGTGGGCGTACCCCCGCCCCAGTGAAATTGAATCACCGGCCGCTCTTTCGAAACGAATCGCCCAACGTGATCGATCTCGCGTTTCAGCGCTTCGAGATAAGGAATTGCGACATTCTTATCCTTCTGGATCGATACGTTGCACGCGCAGAACAGGCACAAGCTCTCGCAGAACGGGATGTGCATGTATAGAGAAAGCGGCGTGCGCTTTGCATCGGCCTGCACGTAAAACTTTTCCAGATCGCCAGGCCCTATATCGTCTTTCCAAACGGGTGCCGTCGGATAACTGGTATAGCGCGGACCAGGCCGGTTGTATTTCTCGAGCACCGCATCGGAAATCTGCCCGATCTCGAGTTTCTCCGCGGGTTTGTGTGTGGCGTCTGGCATTGCTTATTCCGCGGGCGCCACCTGCGCCCGCGCCGGAAGCGGCGCGGTTTGCCCAGCTTCGACGAATGCTTTCGCACTCGCAACGGGCGTCGTAGGCAAAATTCCGTGGCCGAGATTCAAAATGTGTCCCAGGCCGCCCGTCTTATCAACCGCGGCGCGCGCAGCGGCGCGGGTCTCGGGCTCGGGCTCAAGCAGCACCCGTGGGTCTACATTCCCCTGAAGCGCCACACGTCGGCCAAGCTTCTCACGCGCTTTCGCCAAATCCGTCTGCCAGTCGACACTGACGACATCGGCTCCAGACCGCGCCATGCTCTCGATCAAATGCGATGAGCCTTTCGCGTAAAGAATCTTCGGTACGCCCTGCGCCTTCAATTTCGACAGAACCATCTGCGTCGCAAGCAATTCAAATGCTTCGTAATCAGCCGCGCTCAACTCGCCGGCCCAGGTGTCGAACAGCTGCACCGCCGTTGCGCCGGCCGCGATTTGCGACTGCAAGTATGATGACGTGGCGCCCGCAATTTTCTCCAGGAGTTCGCGAACAAGTCTCGGTTCCGCTTTGAGCATCCGCTTGGCGGTGGAAATGTCGCCACGCGTTTGCCCTTCAATCATATAGCAAGCAAGCGTCCAGGGCGCCGCGGCAAAGCCGATCACCGGGACGCTCGGCCCCGCGGCGCGGCAAATCGCGCGAATGGCACCGCCCACGAATTTCGTTTCGCGCTCCGGGTCGAAATCGCGAAGGCGGCGAAGGCCTGCGGCATCGCGAATTGGATTCGAAAGCACCGGCCCAGAATCGGGAACGGCAAGAGCCATGCTCATCGCTTCGGCGACGATCAGAATGTCCGAGAAAACAATGATTGCGTCCACTCCCAGCGTTCGAAACGGTTGCAGCGAGACTTCCGCGGCCAGGTCCGGCGTCTTACAAATTTCAAGAAAGGAATGCTTCGCGCGAACGGCCTGATATTCGGGAAGATAGCGCCCTGCTTGGCGCATGATCCAAACGGGCACGCGGTCTACGGGCTCGAATCGGCACGCGCGCAGGAACAGCTCTTTCCGGTTTTCGTTTGCGTTGAGCATATGAAAAGATTCCGCAGTCATAATAACAGAAGGGAATCGGCGCCGCACGGAGGCCCGTGGTGCGGAAAAGTTCTATTTCCCGCGCTGTCAGGGCACGGCTTCAGGTGTGCCGCAACCGTGATGGAACCGAAGGGGTTTTAACCCCTGAGGCGTCGGCGGGTATCCCCCTATCCGCACGCCCGGCACAGGTCAATGCGAGATGAAATCCCGGATCAGCGAATTCACGAGGTCGGATTTTTCGTGGACGATCCAATGCGTTGCATCGGGAACGCGCTTGATAAATAGATTCGGGACGTAATGTTCGAGCTCATTTAAATTCCCAGTCAGCAAAGCCGTATCGCTTTCGCCCCAGATCACCATCGTCGGCACATTCACCTGAAGCGACGTTTGCCCCTCGAGCCCATGGATGGGCTCTTCGCGGCCCGCGGGAACCGGCCCGATTTTTGATGCGCGATAGTAGTTGAGGCCGCCGGTCAACGCTCCCGGCTGAGTCCAAGCGTCTAGATACGCGAGCCTGTCCGCTTCGTTGAGATGCCCCTGGCGGATCCCTTCCTCGAGAACAATTTGTTGCAGCACGGCGCAATTATCGGCGGAAAGAACTTCCTCCCCCTGCGGGCTGCGAAACATCAGCATGTACTGGCTGGCTTGTTGCTGCGCCGGATTCTCGTGCAACTCGCGCTGGAAAATCGCCGGATGAGGGGCATTGATAATCACGAGTTTTTCGATAATTTCGGGACGCGCCACAGCCACGACCCAGGCAACCACTCCGCCCCAGTCATGCCCCACCAGGCAGCACGATTTCGCACCAAGTTTCCCGATCAGCGCCACGATGTCGCCGACGAGGTGGGTCATGTCGTAGGCTTCCACGTTATCCGGCTTGGAAGAGAGATTGTAGCCGCGCATGTCCGGCGCGACGGCGAACGAATCGCGGCCGAACTCCGCAAGCTGATTTCTCCACGCATACCAAAACTCGGGAAAGCCGTGCAGAAAGAGGATCAGCCGGCCCTCGCCCGCATGGGCGTAATGAAGGCGTACTCCATTCACGTCCGCGAAGCTGTGTGCGATTGCTGCGGGGCCGGGTGCTGCCGCTCGCTCGGCCATCAGTGACCCTCCTATTTCCTCGAGGAGTTCTGATGTGACTCTAGCACCGGTTAGCTGCCGAACCAACGGGCCCGTTCGAATGGAGGCGAAAAGCCGCGTAAACGAGGCGGGTTGCTCTGCGGCATGGCCCCCGTCCGCTCACCAGCCGGGCGCCAGAGTGCATACACTCTCCTCTACCGAACGTGCGATGCAGCTTCTTCGATCAGAGCTGCGACCTCCTTTGGCCTGGAGACGTAGACCGAATGGCTTGCGCCCGCGACTTCGACCTTGTGGCTCTTGGCTCTCGTGGCATACCACCGTTCGAGGTCGGGGTTGATGGTTCTGTCTGCCGCGGCTACCAACATCCAGCTCGGTTTGCCTCGCCACGCAGCCGTGGTGATGACTGCCTTGAAATTGTCAGCTAAGTTGGGAACCTGCGATCGCGCCATAAAGGCGGCCTGCTCGGGAGACAGGTCGGCTGCGAAGTACTCATGAAATTGCGCGGGGTCCAGGTAAGTGAAACCGTCCGCCGTCTTCTTGATCGCGGTAGACTTGCTAAGGTCGCTCGGAAAGCGCTTTCCGTCGTCAGCCTCATTCTCTCCAGCATCTGGCATGTGGGCCGCGATGTACACCAGTCCGACGACCGATGGATCCGTCCCGGCTTCCGTAATTACCGCTCCCCCATAGCTATGAGCGGCAAGAATGCACGGTCCATCTTGAAGAGCGAGAACGCGCTTCGTGGCAGCCACATCTTCCTTAAACGACGTCTCCGGCTCTTGGACGATGCTGACGTTGTAGCCATCCTTGACAAGAATGTCATAAACGGCTCTCCACCCGGAACCGTCTGCCCAGGCGCCGTGAACCAGAACAATATTACGAACGCGATGCTCTTGGCTCTGCGCTGAGAGCGCGCCGCAGGTCAACAGCGATAAGATGAAGCAAAAGCACCGGCACATTCCTGGTACGCCTCGCTTAGGCGTCATTGAATTAGTCATTTTGTCGCTCCTTCTCGCGAATTGATTTGCATCTCGGCACGGCGGGACTCGTTTTCAGAACAAGCCCCACACCTCTCTGGTTGAAAGCACACCGGTGCATCTGGACCGCGCGAGCCGCCGACGCCCCGGCAAAAGTGGAACATCCTCGGCGCACCCTTGCAATAAGCGTCAATCTGTATGACGCACTGCACTTGGTGCTGACGCTTGCTCGGGTATCGTGACCTCCCGTTTCGCTGTGGGTTGCGGATGCGACTCTAGCACGCTCGGGAACCAACCCGCCTCTTTGGACGGGGAGCTGAAAAAGGGATGGAATGCGGCTGCATCGCTGGAGACCCTCGCGCGGAGCAAAACTGACCCATGCACGAATTCGGCTGTATAATGCGTCCTTCTGCCCAGTTTGGGAGAGTCTTCGCTTCATGTCTCACTACTTAGACTATCTGACCCTGGCCATCTACGCCGCGAGCTTCGTATGTTACGCGAGGGTGCTCTATGCACCGGATATCTGGGTCGGGCGGCTTGCCTCCGCGCTTCTAGCCGGCGGTATCGCCTTGCATTACTTCGCTTTACTGGAACGCTCGCGCTTGACTCACACCGTGCCCTACGACGACCTCTACGGCTCGATGTCCCTGTTTGCCTGGTTGCTGGGACTCACCTACCTGGGCCTTGAGATGCTGCATCGGCAGAGGTCAGTTGGTGCGTTCGTGACCTTGCTGCTGATCGGATGGCTCGGTTGCCTCCCATTCGTGATCCGCGATGATGTGCCAACGCCTCCTCCGGCGCGCGGGCCTCTCTTCGCGTTCCATGTGACGCTCAACACCTGGGCGTACGCAGCTTTTGCTCTTTCGTTCGTTTTGAGTGTCGTCTACATCATTCAGGATTCCATCCTCCGCTCGCGACGCACAGGGACGGCATTCTGGCGGTTCCCAGCGCTCGATGTACTTGATCGCATGAGCCGAAGCAGCGTGTTCGTCGGGCTGGGGGCGCTAATCCTGGGCGTTGTGATGGGTTTGATTTGGGAGCACCGGCTGCGTGGAACCTACTCGTGGGGTGATCCCAAAGTAATCGTGACTCTCGCCATTCTGGCGGCATACGCAGCCTATCTGCGCCTTTCACGTAGCGCCAACTGGCGTGGCGCGCGCGCGGCTCGTCTGTGCGCGTTCAATTTCCTGGTGGTGTTGTTCAGCTACACTTTCGTGAATCTTTACCTGACGAGGTTCCACCGCTTTTTCTAGAAAAATGCCCGCCACTTCCAACGCGAACAGAACGGAGACAGCGCGAATTCAAGTTGCGCTGATCGGGTGCAACCACCGCACCGCTCCGGTGGAATTGCGCGAACGCATCGTGTTCACCTCGCAGCAAGCCCTCGAAGCTGCCGACGAGCTGCGCCGAAATGGAATTCTAGAGGAGGCCGTCGTCATCTCCACCTGCAACCGCAGCGAACTCTACGGCGTGCCGGTGGAGACTGGCGCCAGCAACGCCCAGGCCATGGAGGAATTCTTCACCTCGTTCCACCGGATTCCCGCGCAGGAGCTGAACGGCCGTTTCTATCGCTGGGCCGGCACCGACGCCGTCCGCCATCTCTTTCGCGTCACCGCAGGACTCGACTCAATGCTGCTGGGCGAAGCGGAAATTCTCGGGCAGGTTCGCACCGCATACACCCAGGCGCTCGAGCATGGCGCAACGGGACCGGTGCTGAATCGCATGTTTCAAGGCGCAATTGAAGTAGGGAAGCGCGTGCGCGCGGAAACCGAAGTAGGCGCGCGGCCTATGTCCGTCGCGCTGGCGGGCGTAAAGCTTGCCGAACGCGTGTTCGGTAATTTGAAAGGCCACTCCGCGCTGATTGTGGGCGCCGGCGCCGTGGCCGAGCAAGTTGTCGAGCATCTGCGCAACCGCGGCATTGGAAGCCTGCGCGTTGTCAACCGCTCCTATGAACACGCTGCCGAACTGGCTGGCCGAGTGGGTGGCGAAGCAATTCCGTGGGAAAAGCTCGAAACCGTCTTGGGCCTACCCGACATTCTCGTTACTTCGGTTGGCGGCACGGGACCCGTGCTCACACGCGAGTTGCTCGAGCGCACGATCGACGCGCGCAAGGGGCGCCCGATATTCCTCATCGATCTGGGAGTTCCCCGTAATGTGGACGCCGATGCGGCGGGGCTCTACAACCTATACCTCTACAACATTGACGACCTCGGCGAAATCGTCGAACAGAACAAAAAAGCGCGCGAAGCGGAAATTCCCCGAGCCGAAGCCATCATCAACGAACACATCACTAAGTTCGAAGCCTGGCGCGCAACTCTCGAAGCCGGGTCGATCGTCGACGATCTGCGCGGCCGCTTTCACAAGCATCGCGAAATTCTGATCCGCGAGAAACTAGCCGAAATGGACGACGTCTCGCCCGAAGAGCGGCAGCGCATCGCTCGTATCACCGAGGAATTGATCGAACGCGTCCTCGAACAACCCACAAAACGCGTCCGCCAGGGCGGAGGCATGCGCGGGCGCCTCGGCGCGGTGGAAGCGCTACGTCATCTTTTTGGTCTCGATGAAAATAGCGAGGACAAAGATTGAAGCCGCTACGCATTGGGACGCGCGGGAGCGCTCTGGCGCTGTGGCAGGCGAATCGGGTCCGCGAAGCGCTCGAAAAATCCTGCGGAGTCGCGTCAGAAATTGTGGTGGTCAAAACCTCCGGCGATAAACACGCCGACGCTCCGCTCGAACAGATGGGCATTCAGGGCGTGTTTACGAAAGAGCTGGAAGAGGCGCTTTTTTCGGACCGCGCCGACATCGCCGTTCATAGCATGAAAGATGTCCCCACCGAATTCTCCGACGTCTGCCGAATCCTCCCGGTTTTTCGCCGCGATGATCCTCGCGATGCTCTGGTTTCGCGCCATGGCGAGACTCTAACGAGCTTGCCGCGCGGTGCGCGGATTGGCACCAGCAGCCTGCGCCGAGCTTCGCAATTGCGCGCGGTTCGCCAGGATTTTGAAATTGTCGAAATACGCGGAAACGTCGACACACGGCTCCGCAAAGTCGAAGCAGGGGAGTGTGAAGCGATCGTACTCGCAAAAGCGGGCCTCGATCGCCTCGGATTTTCCGCGCGCATCACCGAAATTCTCTCGCCGGAGAACATGCTTCCGGCAGTCGGCCAGGGCGTGCTTTGCGTCGAATACTTCGAGCCTTGCTGGGATAATCTCAGGTTCCTCGATCGTCTCGTGGACCGTGAAACGATGCTCGCCGTCCGCGCCGAGCGCGCGCTTCTGGCGAAAATGCAGGGTGGCTGCCGCGTTCCGCTGGGCGCGTGGGCGCGATTCGAGGCCGAGCGGCTTGCTCTCGACGCTTGCGTGCTTTCAGCGGATGGCGCGGAGTCGATGCGTGGCCGAGGCGCTGAAGTTTGCGATTCGGCGACCGACGCAGAAAATCTCGGCAAGCGAGTCGCCGCGCAACTTCTCGAAGCAGGCGCGGATCGTATTCTGCGCGGCGTGGGACGCAGCGTAGCGTGAGCGGAATGACCGAGCAAATGCGATGAGCGACAATAAAATTCTCGCGGCCAAGCGCATCGTAGTAACCCGCGCGCCGGAACAGGCGCACGAATTGGTCCACGCGCTTGTCGGAATGGGCGCGGAAGTTCTCCTGCTGCCCACCGTGGGATTCGCGCCGGCGGAAAATAACGACGCACTTGACGCGGCGCTGTGTAATTTGGACGAGTTCGATACGGTTCTGCTGACGAGCCAAAATGCGGTACGATTCGTGGTTGCGCGGTGGCGCGAACTGGGCATGGGCGCGGAGTTAGGTGCCTCGCGCGAGCAGTTCATCGCGGCCGTCGGCGCAGCAACAGCGGCAGCCGCGATCGATGAAGGATTTCGTGTGGACCACGTGGCGAAGAATTCGACCGGTGAATCGCTGGTCGACGAACTACGAATTTCTTTAGCGGGCCGGCATGTCTTGGTGCCGCGCAGCGATCGCGCGGATAAGCGCCTTCCCAAAACGCTGGAAGAGGCGGGCGCGCGCGTGACGGAAGTAGTCGCGTATCGCACTCTCGCACCCGAAGCGATGAATCCCGGAATCTTGAACAGCATTCGGCGCGCGGAAGTGCATGCAATCGTGTTTGCGAGCCCGTCGGCGTTTCACAATTTGTGCGACTCGATCGATGCAGCAGAGCTCGCGAATCTTTCCACGCGCATTCAATTCGCGGCGATCGGCCCCACCACGGCCCAAGCGCTGCGCGAAGCGGGCGCTCGCGTTGAAATCGAAGCGAACGAATCTTCGGCCGCGGGCCTTGCGGATTCGATCGCGAAGTATTACCAGCGCCAACCGGCCGCGGCGAACGCGACAGCGAAAGGTCAGTCACAAAGTCTATGAAAGCGCCGCGCAGAGACGCTAAAAGGAAAATGACGCGCCCATGACATTTCCTCTGCATCGTCCGCGGCGGCTGCGGCGCACCGAAGCGCTTCGCGGCATGGTTCGCGAGACTCGTCTGGCGACCACGGGCCTCGTCTATCCCATGTTCGCTTGCCCTGGCACAAAGGTGCGCACCGAAGTCAGCTCGATGCCGGGGATTTACCAGCAGTCGGTGGATCAGATTGTGGAGGAGTGCCGCGAAGTCGCCGGCCTCGGAATTCCCGCCGTGATTCTTTTCGGCTTGCCGGAGGAAAAGGACGAATTGGGTTCCGGCGCATCCGACGCGCAAGGCGCGGTCCAGCGAGCGATTGAAGCGATAAAAAAAGCGAAGCTCGATTTGCTGGTCATCACCGACGTGTGCCTTTGCGAATACACGAGCCACGGGCACTGCGGCGTGGTGAAAGATGGACAGATTCTGAACGACCCGAGCCTCGCGTGTCTTGCCGACGCCGCTCTTTCGCACGCGCGCGCGGGCGCCGACATGGTCGCGCCGTCCGACATGATGGACGGCCGCGTGGGCGCGATTCGCGCGAAGCTCGACGAGAATGGCTTCGAAGATGTCGCGATCCTGGCGTATGCCGCGAAGTATTGTTCGGGCTTCTACGGCCCGTTCCGCGAAGCCGCGCAATCCACGCCGCAGTTCGGCGACCGCCGCAGCTATCAAATGGACCCCGGCAACGCGCGCGAGGCGCTGCGCGAAGTGGCGCTCGACCTGGAAGAGGGCGCCGACATCATCATGGTGAAACCCGCGCTGCCTTACCTCGACATCATCCAGCGCGTCCGCGATCGCTTCGACGTTCCTGTCGCCGCCTACAACGTGAGCGGCGAATACGCCATGGTGAAAGCCGCGGCGCGCAACGGCTGGATCGACGAAAAGCGCGTGGTCCTCGAAATCGTCACCGGCATCCAACGCGCCGGCGCCGAAATCATTCTCAGCTACCACGCGAAAGACGTGGCGCGCTGGCTGAAGGCCTGCTGAATTATGCCTACTTCCTCCCCGGGCGATTCCCGTCCACGCTCCACGGAGATCTTTGAACGCGGCAAAAAAACTCTCGTCGGCGGGGTGAACAGCCCGGTTCGCTCGTTTCGCTCCGTGGGCGGAACGCCGCTGGTCGTCGACCATGCCTCGGGCGCGCGGCTCTACGATGTCGATGGCCGCGAGTACATCGACTACGTTTGCTCCTGGGGCGCTCTGATCCTGGGCCACGCGCATCCGGACATCGTCGCGGCGATTGCCGACCAGGCCCGGAAGGGGACCAGCTATGGAATGACGTCGCCGCTCGAAGCCGAGCTCGGCGAGCAAATCATTCGCGCGCTGCCCTCGATCGAGCGCATCCGATTTGTCAGCTCCGGCACCGAAGCCACCATGAGCGCGGTGCGCGCGGCGCGCGGGTTCACCAAGCGTGACCTGCTGCTGAAATTCGAAGGCTGTTACCACGGGCATTCCGACAGCTTTCTGGTCGAAGCCGGCTCGGGCCTCGCGACATTCGGCATCTCGTCGAGCGCGGGCGTGCCCGAAGCGCTGGCGAAATTGACGCTGAACGCGCCGTATAACGACTCCGACGCCGTCGAGGAAATCTTCAAGAAGCACGCGGGAAAAATCGCGGCGGTGATTGTCGAACCGGTGGCCGCGAACATGGGCGTTGCGCCGCCCACGTTCGGCTTTCTCGAAAGCCTGCGCGAAATCACCGAGCGCGATGGCGCGCTGCTGATTTTCGACGAAGTGATCACCGGCTTTCGCATCGGTTACGGCGGCGCACAAAAACTCTACGGCATCCGCCCGGATCTCACCACGCTGGGGAAAATTATCGGCGGCGGGCTGCCCGTGGCGGCCTACGGCGGGCGCCGGGACATCATGGAAATGGTCGCGCCGATCGGGCCCGTCTATCAGGCCGGCACGCTTTCGGGGAATCCGCTGGCGATGCGCGCCGGCCTGGCAACGCTGCCAAAACTGGAAGTTCCGAATTTTTACGATCAGCTCAGCCGCAAGTCCGGACGCCTTGGCGAAGGGCTTCGCGACGCGCTGCAAGAGTCGGGAACCACGGGACACGTCAGCGTCGCAGGCTCGCTGCTGACCCTTTTCTTCGCTCCCGGGGCCGTCCTCGACTACGCCGACGCGAAGAAATCCGATACCGCGCGATTCGGGGCCTTCTTTGGCGAAATGCTGCGCCGCGGCATTTTGTTCCCGCCGTCGCAGTTCGAGGCGCTCTTCGTTTCCGCCGCGCACACCGAAGCCGACATCGAGCGCACCATCGAAGCCGCCCGCGAAAGTCTTTCTGCCATCCAGTCCACCCGCGCCCAGCCCGCCGATTAGGTCTTTTTCCGACCGCGTCGCACGACGCGGGGGAGTGCCCGCAGCTTGTATGTGCCCACGTCGCTCGTGCAATCAGTGGAAGGTGTAGATGCTCAGGACGTCCCGGCGGAAAGCCAATTCTGGCTCTTTAGTACCTTCCACGCAAGGCGAATTTGCTTTTCCTCAAAGATGTGTTTTCGTTCGCTCCATGCATAGGTTTGTCTAATTGCTTTTTCTAGTGAATCAGCGGCCTCTCGGGTCGAAACCCAGTGTAGGGTCGAAAGGAGTTCCATACCGAATGGTGTCTCGAATCCATGGATGAGGCGTGCGACACGATCAAAGCGGTCTTGAGTTTTCGGATGTGAGACGATGAATCCTTCAGCCAGTTGAGTAGCCTTTGGCAACAATTCGATCGGCCTGTTCGGCCTGTCGGCAGCGTCTCCGTAGCCCCTGATGAAGTGCCCTTCGATAAGGCTCAAGACATGTCTCAAGTTCTTTGCATAAGGGCCATACGTTCCCTTTTCGTACGTGAGATTGAGTTCTTCGCCGGCCTCTTGCATGAAATACATCAACTTGTGGAGTTCCAAAAGAGAGACAAACGGATCGAGAACCGCAGCGAGGTATCGGCGCATCAGTTCTATCAACACAGCTCTTCCTGGCGTCATGTTTGGCTTTCTTCTCGCGTGAACCATTTTCGCGGCCAGGGGAGCTCCAGATGGTTCAAACAAAAGAACTCGGACATCCGGAATGGCACGA
>Ga0210401_10002708_pt1 | contig 19409 bp, 18 predicted proteins | sample IncBWH32MmetaG_FD_150866 | JGI IMG/M metagenome (GOLD analysis project Ga0210401, IMG submission 150866) | Forest soil microbial communities from Barre Woods Harvard Forest LTER site, Petersham, Massachusetts, United States - Inc-BW-H-32-M | ecosystem: Environmental > Terrestrial > Soil >... | reverse complement strand
TACGTTTTGCCACACTATATAAAGAGGTTTGCAAGGCACAGCTTAAAATAAAATTTTGCTTTTGCACATGATGATAAAGAACTAAAATACTTTCCTGAAAAACGTCTTTGGCTTCTTGCTCAGTACCACTGTTATTTAGCACCATACACATAACCGTTGGATAAAACTTTTTATATACCGAACGAATTACCGCATTATCACTAATCCGTAAGCCCTCTATATATTCATTATCTGTTAGCGTAAGCGTAGCCATTAACGCTTTAGTATTAATACTGATTTAGTACAAAAGTAACCCTGTTTTAACATTTTAATTTATTTGATAATCAGCTTCTTAGCTATATCTGCCGGAATTGCACTTTTATGCAGGGTTATGCTGATGGTTTTTAGTCTCACATAGGCTTCTGATGCATAAAAGTAGCCATCACAATCATTTCGTTTGGTGCCCCATGAGTTTTTAATGAGATAATATTTATTGCCGTTTTGGTCTTTTGCCAAACCAATAATATGCATGCCGTGATCATCCTGCGTTTGGTAATCATCAAAAGCAGCCTGACGGATATCTTGAGTAATGTTTTGTTGTTTGCATGGGCTTGCGAAACATTTATTTTTTTCGTCGGCACTCATAGCATCCCAATTTTCGGGCACCAAGGCCAAACCATCTTGAAATCTAAAAAAAGGTTCGGTAACATCGGCTGCCCAAGCCACACCATAACCATTAATAAGAGCATTATCAATGGTTGCCATTAATTCCATAATGGGTACATTTTGATACTGTTTCCATGCCCAGTTATCGGGCACTTCTAAAATAAAAGGTGCATAAAAAGGATGGTGATTAAATGAAGAAATAAAAACATAATCATCCGGGTTGATACCCAACTCTGCCGCGTAAGTTTTTGGCGTGTACTCTTTGCCCTTATAATTAAAGGTCTCAGGGGCTTTGCCTAAATATTTATCTAAGGTGTTGTTAAATTCTTGTTTCCAATCAGTCGGGTTTATTTTATCTTTAGCTGAAATAGCTTTTACCTGACTCAGTAAAACCGAATCTATTTCTTTATGATTGTATCCTGTTGTTTCATTTAAGTTTCCATTATAAATCTCACGCGGCACCATGCCAAAATTTCTCCAGCAATAAATAACATCGGTTGGCTCACCACCTTCGCCAAACTGGGCATTGCCATGCATGCGTACATAGTTTTCTGCCTTTAAGGGATACGTTTTCCTAACCACAAACATTTCGCTTAGCTTAACATCTTTTATTTTTTTCACGCGCATTATTTCTGATTCGAAAAAAGACAGGGTAGAAAAACTCCAGCAAGTGCCTGTTTTACCTTGACTTTGAATGGGAGTAGATTCTATACTTTTTGTAATAGTAAATTTATACTCGCTATTTTTTTTATTAGTGCTTGGTTGTGCTACCGCAATAAAATATGAGCTCAGAAATAAAAGACAAGCTATATGAATGTGTTTTTTCATGCAATTGATTTATACTAACAAAAATAGCAAATGATGTAAGCCTTTTACTATTTGTGGATATTTAATTTCGGTTAAAAAGTCGCTTTAATAAAAGGGTATCTAATTTATTGGTTTCTTTTTTGGGGATAGAAACTATAAACGAATCTTGCTTTGCGGCTGTGATTTTTATTTGCTGAGGAAGTGAATCGACACTAATAGCCCGACTAAAATTACCGATAATGTTGCCAAACAAATATTGGTTGTTGGTAAAACCATTCCCTGCGTAATAATATAAATTATATAAACCTGCAGGTAACTGCTCCATATACAATTGGTAATTATGTTCTATAAAATGATGACGAATAACCTTGCCACTATCGTTGCGCAAAAAAACCAAAACATCATTTGAACTTGGGTTACTAATTTTAATATATGACTTAGATAGTGTATCAAATTTATTTTTGCCAAAGGCTGCTTTATAAGGGCTTTCAGATGTTTTAATCTCTGATACCATATTAACCTGATTAGTTTTTGTTTTGTCTTGCTTTGGTATTTGGTAAATGTTTACCAGTATCAATAACAAAGCTACAGCCGCCGGTATGCTGATTAAAATATAGGTTAGCTCTTTATAATTTGTTTTTACGCTTGGTGCTTTATGACTTGCGTAACCAGTAGTTTTAGTTTTATAATGTGTTTGGTAGTACTGTCTATGCTTTAATTCAGACTCATTAAACGTATATGTTTTCTGTTTTTTTACAGGCTCTGTTTTTGGTGTTTGAAAAGCAATATTGTAATTACGCTTAAGGTCGTATTTGTGTCTTCTGACACTATCTATAAGGGTTTCATAGGCCTCTTTTATTATTTTAAATTTTTCTTCAGCACCCGGGTTTTTATCAGGATGAAACAACTTAGCCAGCTTACGATACGCAGCTTTAATCTCGGCATTGGTTGCCGTAGGTTTTATTTGAAGTATTTGGTAATAATCAAAACTCATTGCAAAAAAAAACCCTCGCAAAATTCGAGGGTTTTAAATTTTTTAGATTTTATTATTTTACTGAATCTTTAACTGCCCCTTCTGCCGGTATAATTACTTTAATATACACATCAGAAAGATTGCGATAACGCATTGCATTTGTGTGTGCATTTTGTATGCCATAGCGAGTTAAGCGATAATTACCATCGTACCATAAAACCATTACAGGTGCGTCATCCATTAGTATTTGTTCTGCTTTCATAAAATTAGCAAAGCTGCTATCTCTATTAATGGCGTCTCTGCCCATAACAAAATACTTATCGTACTTAGCATTTTTATACCGCACTGTGTTAGGGAAAGATTTTTGGTTAGGGTCTTTTGGCACTAAAGCACCATAAAACACACTTAAAAAAGATTCAGGACTTGGATAATCAGCTACCCATGCTGAACGTACTATATCAGCTTGTCCGGTTGATTCTAATTCTAATTTTTGTGCCATCGGAATTACTTCAAAATCTATATTTACATTTAGATTTTCCAATAATTGTTTTTGTAGTTCAACTACCACATTTGTATTGCGTGCACCACCACTATTTAAAATTATTTTAACAGGAGGAAATGCTCTGCCATTAGGATAGCCTGCTTCGGCTAATAATTTTTTTGCCTCGGTAACATTATACTCATAACCTTTAATTTTGGTTATATCGTATCCTGAAAATGTTGGCGGAGTAAAACCATATTGCCCTGCACCAAATGCCTGATTATTTAAAATATCTTCAACCAATTTTTTACGATTGATAGCCATATTAAAAGCCTTACGAACTTTGATATTATCAAATGGCGGACGAGTAATATTAAATGTATAGTACTGCGTAATCATTTCTGCCGCGTTATCTAACAGATATTTTGGCGGACGATTTTGAAAATCCTGTATTTGAGTTTCTACCATTTCTTTAATAGATTGAGATGGCAATGAGGTTATCATATCAAGTTTACCATCTTTAAACATAGCCAATTCTTGGTCTTTTGCAGGAATAATATAAATTAAAACTGAATCTAAGAATGGCAACTTATTTCCTAAAGAATCAACTCCGTAATAATTTGGGTTTTTACGTAATACGATTTTATCTTTTGTTGTATGAGCAGCATCCCAAATAAATGCTCCGGCACCTACTTTTACATCTTTACCATATTTTTCTACAGCTTCTTTAGCAACTATACCACAAATAGACTCAGCCAAAATTTGAAGAAATACCGTACTTGGATGTTCTAAAGTAATTTCAAGTGTGTAATCATTAATTACTTTTACCCCATCTAACTCCCCTTTGCCCTCAAAATAAGCATTTGCGCCTTTTACCCTATCTTTAAATGTATTAGCAAAGCCACCATTATCGGGTGTATTTTTGCATAACAATTCAAACGAATACTTAACATCGGATGCTTTTACTTCTCTGCCAACTCCACCTGAGAAACATTTATCATCATGAAAAAACACGCCTTTTCTTATATAAAATGTGTATTTGGTTCCTGTTGCATCAACTTCCCATTTTTCAGCAATTGCAGGTTCAACTTTAAGTGTAGCGTTATTTAAACGAGTTAAGCCATCATAAACTTGTGTACCAATAAAATTAGATGCTACATCAACTATAGAGCTTGGGTTAAGGCTTTGAATATTTTCGATTTCAGAAACCCGTAAACAGCCCCCATAAACACGCCCGCCTTTTGCATCAGTAGTTTCAGCTTGATTTTTGCAGCCTTTACCCCTGTTGCAAGATGCAATAATAAGCAATGAAAAAATGGCTAAAATAGTTGTCCTTTTCATAAAATTAATGCTATTAAATGTCTAATAAAATAGTTAACACAAGATTAACGTTTTTTTTGAAACCGAACAAATATTTTTGATAGATTGTTATAAATCAAAAGGGTCTTTATCACCTGAGTTTTCGTCCGTCGTTTGCTTGTTGTCATCATCATATTTACTACAATCAAGCTCTATTTCACTCATTTTAGATGGCCGTTCGAAATCGCCTTTAGAAATTTTAATGGTTTTATCAGCATATACTTTTTGAAAGAATTTACCCCAAATTGGTAATGCCATACTGGCTCCCTGTCCTTGGTCGGTAGTGTTAAAATGCACTGCCCTATCCTCACCTCCAACCCAACAACCGGCAGCTAAATCGGGTGTAAAACCAATAAACCAACCATCACTATTATTTTGCGTAGTACCTGTTTTACCTGCAATGGGGTTCATTAAATTGTAGCGGTAACGTAAACGTGAACCTGTACCATATTGTACAACTCCTTTCATTAATTCACACATTACGTAAGCTTTTTCCTCATTAAAGACCTCTTCGGTATTTGGCACAAATTCTTCTAACACTTTGCCATTTTTATCTTCAATTCGGGTAACAAAAATGGGTTGCACATAGGTGCCCTGATTCGCAAAAGTTGAATTAGCACCCACCATTTCGTATAAGGAAATATCGGCTACTCCCAAACACAAAGCGGGCACAGCTTCAAGGCGAGATGTAACCCCCATACGCCTAGCCAAATTTACTACCGCTTGCGGACCAAATTTTTTCATTAAAGCGGCGCTAACGTAGTTTAATGAGTTAGCTAAGGCCACTTTTAGGGTAAGAATTTTTCCTTCAAATTTTTCATCTCCGGCAGAGTTATCGGGGCACCACTCCTCACCTACCTCAGTAGTTATACATGTCCGCACATTAGGAATTCGATAACAAGGTGAGTAACCCTCCTGTATGGCCAATGCATATACAAAAGGTTTAAAAGTAGAGCCCACCTGACGTTTACCAATTTTTACATGGTCATACTGAAAGTGTGTATGATTAATGCCACCTACCCACGCTTTAATATAACCAGTTTGAGGCTGCATAGCCATAAAACCGGTTTGCAAAAAACTTTTATAATATTTAATAGAATCGTAGGGAGTCATAGTTGTATCTATCTCACCATGCCAACTAAATACAGTCATTTTTACCGGAGTTTTAAATGCCTGCAATATTTCTTCTTCTGATTTACCACCCACTTTCATAGAACGCCACCTATCGCTACGGTGCATGGCACTTTGCATTATGTTTTTAATCTCATCCTTATTTACGTTCCAAGCAAAAGGCGCGTTCTTTTTATTTTTACACTCCTTAGCAAACAACTCCTGCAGAGCTGTCATGTGCTCACTTACAGCTTCTTCGGCATATTGCTGCATACGAGAATCTATGGTGGTATAAATTTTCAAGCCATCCCTATAAATATCGTATGGCTTGCCATTCTCTTTTTTATGCGTTAAACACCATTCTTTTAAAAAATTATCACGCAAATATTCTCTAAAATAAGTTGCCAAACCATCGTTATGGTCTTCAGGACGGAAAACCAAATTAAGCGGTTGTGTTTTTAAAGAGTCGTATTTTGCCTGAGGCAGATATTCGTACTTAACCATTTGATGTAGTACTACATTGCGCCTTTGTTGTGTACGCTCGGCAAACCTTACCGGATTAAACAAAGAAGGGTTTTTTGCCATACCAACTAACATGGCAGCTTGTGGCACATTTAATTTATCGGGACTGGTGTTGAAGTAAATTTGTGAGGCCGATTTTATACCCACCGCCAAATTCAAAAAATCGAATTTGTTTAAGTACATCGCCATAATTTCTTGTTTGGTATAAAGTTTTTCTAGACGAACCGCTATAATCCACTCTTTTACTTTACGAAACACTAATTGAAATTTACTTAAATTCTCACGCGGAAACTGCATTTTAGCTAATTGCTGGGTAAGTGTACTACCACCGCCCGCACTGGTTCTGCCTGTAAGAACACCCGTTACCGAACGAAAGAGTGCTTTTAAATCAACCCCGCTATGCTCCATAAAACGGGCATCTTCGGTGGCAATTAGAGCGTTTACGAGGTTAGGATTAATCTCGCTATATTTTACATTTACACGGTTTTCTTTATAAAATTTACCTAGTACATTTCCATCGCTGCTATATACAATAGACGCTAAATTGTTTTTAGGATTTTGAAGTTCTTCTACCTCGGGCAACTCGCCAAAAGTGCCCATGGAGGTTAACATTACTACTAAAAAAAATAAAAGTACCGGACAAATAATTACAAGCCAAGTAATGATAATATATTTTAAAGGGGATTTTTTATCAGATGTCATAATCTTACGCAAAAGTAAGAATAAATAAGTGATGGCATTTGATAAAATATATAGCTTTGCCTTATGATGAATTTGATTGCTGTTGAGGGCATAAACATATATGCTTATCATGGCTGTTTAGCCGAAGAAGGTTTAATTGGCGGGAACTATATAGTAGATGTGTATATGCAAACTGATTTTACCGAAGCTGCCAAAACAGACGACCTAAATAAAACCATTGATTATTGCGCCGTTTATGAAATTGCTGAAAAAGAAATGGCTATACGCGCCAAATTAATTGAAGAAGTAGCCATGCGTATACATAAAGCTATTTTAAAAGATTTTACCGCCGTACAAAAAGCACGAGTGCGTGTTACCAAATTAAAACCACCTATGAATGGTAATGTGGATAAGGTTTATGTAGAGATTGAATAAATATGGCTACCAAAAATTGTTCGCGTTGCAATAAACCCTTTACCTGCTGTAATGAAAAAACGGGCTGTTGGTGCGAAACACTTACGCTTGACCCTTCAGCACTTAGCCATTTACGAAATGAATTTGCTGATTGTCTTTGTGAGGATTGTTTGAAGATTTATGCTAGCCCCGATAGTTTATCAAAATAAGCCAAATTAATGCCTCTTTTTTCTTTTATGTATCTTTGCCGCGCATGAAAATAAAATTCATCATACTTGTTATTGCTTTGGCTATTTTTTCGTGTAAAACAGAAAAAACAACAGACGCCAACACCAACCAAAAAGCCATTGCCCGTGTATTTGAAAAAAACTTGTACGCCGAGGATATAAAAGAAATTTTACCCAGAAACACCAGTCCTAAAGATAGTGCCATTTTTGTGAAAGGTTTTATAGAACAATGGATTACCAATGAGTTATTGCTGCACCAAGCAGAAAGTAATTTACCGGAGGATGACAAAAATATTCAGAAAGAAATTGATGAGTACCGCAAAAATTTATTGGTTTATAGATACGAAACCGAATTGGTTCATCAAAAATTAGATACCGCCGTTTCTATGCAAGAGATAGAAACTTACTATAATGCGCACACGCAAAATTTTATGCTTAAAGAAAATATTGTGAAAGTGTGTTACGTTAAAATAAATAAAAAATCGCCTAACGCCGATAAGGTAAAAAAATGGTACCTATCAAAAGAAGTTAAAGACCAAGATAATCTTAAAAAATACTGTATACAGTATGCCGATAACTTTTTTTTAGATGATAACACATGGCTTTTGTTAGATGATGTAATGAAAGAAATTCCACTACGAGATTATAACCCTGAGCTACTTTTAAAAACCAGCCGACAAATAGAATTGGGCGACAGCACCTTTAATTATTACTTAAATATTAAAGATTTTAAAATAAAGAATAACCCTTCGCCGTTAAGCTTTGAGAAAGAAAACATCCGTCAGATAATAATAAATAAGCGTAAATTGAGTTTGATAGAGCAAATGAAACAATCGGTTTATAGTCAGGCTAAAGAAAATAATAACTTTGAAATCTACCCATAATGAAAAAATATTTTTTATACTTCATCTTTCTACAATTTTGTTATGCATCTTTTGCTCAGCAAAACATTGATAAAACTATTGCAGTAATTGGTAAGTACATTGTACTTAAATCAGAGCTTGAAAGGGAATTAAAAGGCATGGCAGCTAACGGTATTAAAATAACCGACTCGTTACGCTGCTCGATGTTTGATGAATTAATGTATCAGAAATTATTATTGGCACAAGCCGATAAGGACAGTATACGCGTTAAAGATGAACAAGTAGATGCGGAGCTTGACAGACGTATGAATTATTATTTGGGTCAGTTTGGTTCGGAAGAAAAATTTGAAGCTTTTTACGGAAAAAATGTAAAACAATATAAAGAAGAAATGCGCGACGACATTCATAATATATTAGTTGCGCAACAAATGCAACAAAAAGTAGTGAGTGACATAAAAGTATCGCCTGCCGATGTACGAACTTATTATAATTCAATTCCATCAGATAGTTTGCCTTTAATAAATACCGAGGTTGAAATTTGTCAGTTGTTAAAAAAACCGGTTGTATCTGATGAGGCTAAAAGAGCCGCTCGCGAAAAACTAGAAGGCTATCGCCAACGTGTACTTAACGGAGAGAGTATGAGTGTAATTGCCACACTTTATACTGAAGACCCCGGATCTGCCAAAACAGGTGGGCGTTACGATGGCATTGCACGTGGACAATTTGTACCTGAGTTTGAAGCAGTTGCTTTTAGGTTAAAACCAGGCGACGTTTCAGAGATTTTTGAATCGGCTTTTGGTTATCACTTTATACAACTAATTGCTCGCCGCGGCGAGTTGGTTGATGTGCGCCATATTTTAGTTACGGCAAAAGTAACCACACAAGATATTATGGATGCTAAAATTGCTTTAGACACTATTTATAAGCATATACAAGATGGCGAGATTGATTTTTGTAAGGCCTGTTCCAAGTTTAGTGATGAAAAAGAAACTAAAAATAATTGCGGTGCAATGCAAAACCAAGCCGCAGGAAGCACAAAATTTGAAATTGAAGAACTTGGGCAAATAGACCAAAACCTGGTGTTTATGTTAGATAAGATGAAACCGGGCGAAATAAGTAAACCCCTTATAAACCAAGGGCAAGCCGGGCAAGACGCTAAACAATCGTTTAGGATTATTTATTTAAAAGCCCGATCAGAGCCTCATAAAGCAAACTTAAAAGACGATTACCAGCGCATGCAAACTCTTGCACAGTCGCACAAACAAAAAAGCGTGGTAGATGCATGGGTTAATAAAAAATTAAAGTCTATTTATGTGCGCATAGATGATGATTATAAAAACTGCCACTTTACCCATAACTGGAAACAAGCAGCAAATCCTTAATCTTCTTCCTGAGATTTTAGTACATCAAAAATTAAATCCTGTTCGTAGCCTTTACTTAGGGCATAACGTACAAGCTTCTGTTTCTTTTTAAGAAAGTTTTTTTCGGTAATAGATTTTGCTTTTAAGGCTAACACTTTTTTTAAGGTGTTTATATACTCTGTGCTGTCAATTATAGCTAAGCCTTTTTTTATGCAGTAGTCAGATATATGTTTGGCTTTTAATTCTTGTTTAATTTTAACCTTTCCCCACTTTTTAATTCTAAACTTTCCGCCTGCAAAAGCAATAGCAAAACGTTCTTCATTAATAAAATTTTCATTAACCAGTTGGGCTATCATATTTTCTACCTCATCGGTTTTTAAGCCATAATCATACAGTTTGTCTCTTGCTTCTTGTTGGCAACGCTCTTGGTAGGCGCACCAATCTCTTATTTTAATTAGGGCTTGTTCGGGTGTATGATGTTTTATTTGTTTTTCCACAGCTTATAAAAGTAATAAATATGCGTTTCTATTTGTATTTTTGCCGCACAATGGCAGAAAATATCGAACAAAAAGCAGACATGCCCTTTTTTGAGCACATTGAAGCGCTGCGCTGGCACCTTATACGCAGCATTGCAGTTATAGCTGTTTTGGGAGTTGTTTTGTTTTTTTACAATGATATTTTGTTTGGTAAAATTATATTTGGTCCGCGCCATCAGGATTTTATTACCTATAGAGTTATTTGTTCCTTAGGCTGGCGTTTATTTCATGATAACTCAGCATGTATACAGGCTGCCACACAAGATTTAATTAACACCGACCTTGCCGGGCAATTTACCATGCACATGTGGGTATCGTTTATTGGTGGGGTAATTTTGGGCATGCCGTATGTGTTGTGGGAATTATGGCGCTTTATTAGCCCGGCACTTAGAAAAACAGAAACTAAACCTGTTAGAGGTTTTGTTATTGTATCAACTATTCTATTTTTAATGGGAGTTTCGTTTAGTTACTTCTTAGTGTTTCCGTTAACGTGGAATTTTTTGGCCCCATATGCCGTTAGTGGGGATGTAAAGAATTTAATTTCGTTCGATTCCTATGTATCTAACCTAACTACATTAACGCTTGCCTTTGGTTTAGTGTTTGAAATGCCTGTAGTGGTTTATTTTTTAAGTCGTTTGGGTTTACTAACTCCAGCTTTTATGCGCAAGTATAGAAGGCACGCTATTGTGGTTATTTTAATATTGGCAGCCTTTATTACACCAACATCAGATATACCAACTATGATGGCAGTTTTTGTGCCATTATATATGCTATATGAGGCAAGCATTTTTGTATCGGCTTACGTAAACAAAAAATATTACGCTTAATATGTATGCTGTTGTTATAGTTGCAGGAGGTACCGGAAGCCGCATGAATAATGAGCTACCGAAACAACTGATTGAAATAAATAACAAACCCGTTATAGTTTATAGCATAGAGAAGTTTCAGAATTTCAATAAAGACATACAGGTTATTATTTCATTACATAAAGATTATTTTGATTTGTTTGAAAAAATAAAATCAAGGTTTAATCTAAAAAATATTCAGCTTGTTGAGGGTGGCGATACGCGTTACCAATCGGTTAAAAATGCTTTAGCAGTTTTAAACGCTAACACAACTATAGTTGGTGTACACGATGCTGCCAGGCCATTAGTGAGTTTACAAACTATACAAAAAACATTTACTGCGGCTGAGCAACATGGAGCAGCCATTCCGGTTATAGATATGAATGAATCGTTGCGCGAAGTAAACGCAACCGAATCAAAAGCAGTTGACCGCACTAAATTTAAAGTAGTACAAACTCCTCAATGTTTTAAAAAAGACATTTTACTTAAAGCCTACGATATGCCTTACAGTCCCTTATTTACAGATGATGCCAGTATGATAGAAAAAATTGGGTGCCAAATATTTATTACCGAAGGAAATAAAGAGAATATAAAAATTACTTATCCGCAAGATTTAATTGTAGCACAAACACTTTTACAGTAATGTTAGATTGTTATGATATAGCCGAAAAATTGCAACTCACTTCTAAATTAATGGAGTTGCATGATGGAAATGCTTTTAAAATAAAAGCTTTGACTAATGGGGCTTTCAGACTATCGAAAATGCACATAGCCCTCGAAGATTTTACCGAAGAAAAATTAGCCTTGCAGGAAGGAGTGGGTAAAAGTCTGTCAAAAACAATTGTTGAGATAGCACATAAAGGAACCTCAGCAGAGTTAGATGCTTTGATTGAAAAAACTCCGGCAGGGGTTATAGAAATGCTTTCGGTTAAAGGCATTGGGCCAAAAAAAGTAAAACAACTTTGGCACGAATTGCAGGTTGAAAGTCCGGGGGAATTGTTGTACGCCTGCTACGAAAACCGTTTGGTTGATTTAAAAGGATTTGGACAAAAAACACAGCAAAGCATAAAACAAAGCATTGAGTTTATGCAATCTGCCAGTGGCAAAGTGCATTATGCAGCGGTAGAGGAATTAGCCGATAATTTTTTAGAAGAATTAAAAGAACTACAATATGTTTCTAATATTAGTTTAACAGGAGACATTTATAGAAAATGTGAAACCCTTAGCAGCATTGATATTTTAGTAGCTGCGGATGAAGTTTTTGAAAACGAATTTAAGAGTCCGATACCCGTTAATCTTATTTTTACTACTGACGAAGAATTTTATTATGAACTGGTAAAAACATCTTCAACCAAAGAACATTTAGAGAAAATACATTTTGATTCACTAACAGATCATTCATTTGGTTCAGAAGAAGAAGTTTATAAAAGCCTAAAGCAACCTTATTTTATAGCCGAGTGGCGCGATGGTTTGTTTGACAAAGAAATTAATGCCCACTACCCTACCCATTTAATTGAAGAAAAAGATTTAAAAGGTATTTTACATAACCATAGTACGTATAGCGATGGTGCTAACACCTTAGCTGAAATGGCCGGCTATTGCAAGGAGTTGGGTTATGAATATTTTGGCATTGCCGACCACTCTAAAAGTGCTGTATATGCTAACGGCTTGAAAGAAGACCGCATTATTTTACAACATAAAGAAATTGACGAGCTGAATAAAAAACTCGCTCCATTTAAAATTTTAAAAGGGACTGAGTGCGATATTTTATATGATGGTTCACTTGATTACTCTAACGAAGTTTTAGCAAGTTTTGATTATGTCGTAACATCCATACACCAGCATTTTAAAATGGATGAGGACAAAGCAAGCGACCGTTTAATTAAAGCCATTGAAAATCCATATACCACAATTTTAGGTCACCCAACAGGGCGTTTGTTATTAGGTCGCCCGGGTTATCCTATCAATCATAAAAAAATAATTGATGCTTGTGCAGCTAATAATGTGGTGATAGAATTAAACGCACACCCTTATCGTTTAGACATTGACTGGCGTTGGATTCCTTATTGCATGGAAAAGGGTGTGAAAATTTCTATTAACCCCGATGCACACGAAAAGCAAGGTTTTCATGATATGCATTTTGGTACTTGTGTTGCCCGCAAAGGTTTACTATTAAAAGATTTTTGCTTTAATGCACTTAGCTTAACAGAAATTGAAAGTTTTTTGAAAGCTAAAAAGTAGGTTTAGGCTTATGGGTTATAACCAATAAGAGTGGAGAGAAAAATTGGTCTTACTTATTTGTATTATAAAATATTTATACTTTTTACCTATAACTTTCCCTTATTCGCCGACTTTTACAATCAACTAACCTATTTGCTATTTATAGAAAAAAGGCCCTTAAATATATTTGCGACGATAAAAATTAAAATACAGAAATATTATGATGAATTTATTTAAGCGTTTCAAAGACTTAGGAATTGAAGGCGAACAAGCAAAATTTTACGACAAAATGACTCGTGACCATCGCATTAGTGAAATGAAAAGGCAAGCAAAAGAGGTTGCTATGTATATTAAAGAGGGGGATTGTATACTTGAGATTGCACCCGGTGCCGGTTATCTTTCAATTGAACTAGCCAAACTTGGAAAATATAAAATAACCGGGATGGACATTAGTAAAGACCTTGTAGAAATTTGCATTAGGAATGCAAAGGAAGCTGGTGTTAAAATTGATTTTATACAAGGAAACGTTTCCAACATGCCTTTTAATGAAAACGCGTTCAACTTTATTATTTGCGTACTTGCATTTAAAAACTTTAAAGAACCACTTAAATCATTACAAGAAATGTATCGAGTTTTAAAACCAGGTGGTACAGCCCTGATTATTGACTTGAATAAACAAGCAACAATGAAAGTTACGAAAAAAGTTGCAGAAAATATGGGGCTAAAAGGGCTAAAAGCATATGTAGCTGCTGCTATCCAAAGAAGTGGTGCATATAGCAAAAAAGAATTTGAAACTTTTATCTCAGAGACAGAATTCAAAGATTATGAGATTAAGAACAACGATATAGGGTTTTCAGTCTTCTTAAAAAAGACCTTATAATTAAAAAATTTAGATTAAATATTTTTGTTTGCGTTAGTGATGCCGATGGAAATCCCTTTGAAGTAAAATGACAGTAAATTTTACTTCTCCCACTTATCTACAATAGCAGAGGCAACTGCATTGCCAACTACGTTGGTAGCAGAGCGCCCCATATCGAGCAATTGGTCAACTGCCAGTAATAAAAGTAAACCCTCGGTTGGTATATGAAACATGCTTAGCATGCCTGCAATTACAACTAATGAGGCGCGAGGCACACCCGCCATGCCTTTACTGGTAACCAATAAAATAAGCATCATTTTTATTTGGTCGGCAAAGGAAACATCAATGCCATACATTTGTGCTATGAACATGGTTGCAAAAGTCATGTACATAATGGAGCCATCCAAATTAAAGGAGTAACCCAAAGGCAATACAAAACTTACCGTGCGGTTGCGCAAGCCAAAATCTTCTAAACGTTCAATAGTTTTAGGCATAGCAGCTTCTGAACTCGCTGTACTAAAAGCAAGCAACACGGGTTCTTTTATAAAAGAGAAAAGTTTGAAGAAGTTGATTTTAAATAAAGTGCAAATGCCCATTAAAACTACAAAAACAAAAAATAATAAGCCGCCGTAAAAGCAAGCAATTAAATAAGCGTAGCTTTTTAGCACACCGGGGCCTTGCTGAATAACAACGGCCGTTACCGCACCAAAAACTCCAACGGGAGCGGCCTTCATAACATAATTGGTAACCTTAAACATGGCATGCGAAACCGCATCAATAAACTCAATAATAATTTTGCCTTTGCTACCAAGCGATGCTGATGCTACACCAAAAAACAAAGCAAAAACTACAATAGGCAGTATTTCGTTATGCGCCATGCTATCAACCACACTTTCGGGGATGATGTGAGCGATAAAATTTTTTGCGGTTTGTGCCTGTGCTTTAACTCCATTATCGGCACCAGCCTCAGGCATATCAATATGAATTTTTTTACCGGGCTCAAACACATTTACAATTACTAAGCCAATGCTTAAGGCAATTAAAGTTGCTGTAGTAAAATAAACGAGGGTTTTAACGCCCATTCGTCCCACAGTTTTAAAATCGCCTATTTTGGCTACCCCCACTACCAGTACTGAAAACACAAGGGGTGCAATAATCATTTTAATAAGTCGTAAAAAAATATCGCTTAATAAAGAGAAAGGTGATGAGGCTTCTTTCTTTTGCAGTTTCTCATCTCTATCAAGTTGTTTGGCTAAAAATTGTTGTTGTTTTTGAGGTAAAGCAGAATTAGTTACAACTGTATTTTGTTTTATATCGGCAAAGGTGCTTGTATAGTTTTTATTGATAACCGCACCAACCAAAACGCCCAATAACATAGCAATAAGAATAGAGAAAATAAGGGCATTTTTTTTAAGCATAAATGAGTTATAGAGATTTATTTTGCGCCTACTTTGCGTTTACTTTTTCGCATTTGCCTTTTTGCGTCTTTAGTTGCCTTCTTTATATATTTTTTATCCTCGGCAGCTAATCTGCGACTAATCTCGTGGGTGGGTTTATTGGTTTTAGAATCTACATTGGGGTTAAAAGCATCGCGGTGTTTTTTTCTACCAAACTTCCTCCACATTCTTTTATGCTCCGGTGTTTCGGTAAAATTTTGAGCAAGTAGAGGCTCTGCTGCTATTCCGAAGAAAATCAGTAAAACCCAAAAAATATGTTTCTTCCCGAACTTCATTTTTATTTCATGTTTGTAAATTGCAAAGGTTGCTCATAATCTTTACTGCGTAAAAGGGCTATTACCGCTTGCAAATCGTCTATTTTTTTAGCACTTACACGTATAATGTCATCCATTATTTGCGAAGTAACTTTAAGTTTAGCTGCCTTTATATCAGCATTTATTTTACGGCAAGTTTCTTTCTCTAAGCCATTTTTTACTTTCAATTCTTTCTTAATAAACATGCCCGATGGGTAGTAGTCTTTACTATCATCCAAACAACGTGGGTCTAATTTTTGTTTCATCATACGACTGCGTAATACATCAACTATAGATTCTAAACGCATATCGTTCTCAGTTGTTATGTTAATGGCATAATTTTTTTTATCTAAATCAATTTCTGTTTTAGAGTCTTTAAAATCAAACCTTGTCACAATCTCTTTTCGAGCTACATTTATGGCGTTATCAAGCAACTGAATATCGGCTTTGCTGGCTATATCAAACGATGGCATGGTACTAAATTTGCACTAAATATAATACATTGTTTCTACCCATAAATACAAAGCTTTTATTAAATTTGCTACTCATTTTTAATTTCTATGGAAAAAGAATATTACGCTCACCCCACTGCTTTTATTGATGAGGGTTGTGTTATTGGCAAAGGCACTAAAATATGGCATTTTAGCCATTTAATGCCTAATTGCAAGCTGGGTGAGGGTTGTAATTTAGGTCAAAATGTAGTGGTGTCGTCGGATGTGGTATTGGGTAAAAATGTTAAAGTTCAGAATAATGTATCTATTTATACCGGTGTAGTTTGCGATGATGATGTATTTTTAGGCCCTGCCATGGTTTTTACCAATGTAATAAACCCACGCAGTGCCATTAACCGCAAAAGCGAGTATGCCAAAACGCACGTGGGTAAAGGAGCCAGCATTGGCGCTAATGCTACTATTGTTTGCGGACACGATATTGGAGCCTACGCTTTTATTGGTGCAGGTGCGGTGGTTACTAAAACGGTTCCGGCTTATGCTTTGGTAGTGGGTAATCCTGCCAGACAAATGGGATGGATTAGCGAATATGGGCATCGTTTAGAGTTTGATAAAGACAACATTGCTATTTGTAAAGAAAGCAAAGCAAAATATAAATTAGAAAACGGGGCAGTTACAAAACTATGAGTAAAATAAAATTTGCAGTTATAGGTCAGGGGCACATTGGTAAACGTCATGCCGAAATGGTGCGCCGTAACCACCATTGCGAACTTGTTGCCGTTTGCGACACCTTGCCAAAAGAAAAATTAGGCCTAGAAGATTTAAAAGAAAAATTTTATAGTAATGTAGATGATTTATTAAGAGCTCATCCTGATTTGGAAGTGGTTAATGTTTGCACCCCTAATGGTTTGCATGCCGAACACTCCTTAAAATGTTTAGATGCGGGTAAAAATGTGGTGGTTGAAAAACCAATGGCGCTTACCAAAGCCGATTGCGAAAAAGTTATTTATGCAGCCTTACACAACCACAAAACGGTTTTTTGCGTAATGCAAAATCGTTATTCCCCCCCTTCCGTTTGGTTAAAAGAAATTATAGATAACAAAACATTGGGTGATATTTACATGGTCCAGTTAAACTGTTATTGGAACCGTGATGAACGTTATTATAAAAAGGGCGGATGGAAAGGCACACAAGATTTAGATGGTGGTACTTTGTTTACCCAATTCTCTCATTGGGTTGATATTATGTATTGGCTGTTTGGTGATATAGAAAACATACAGGCTAAGTTTGCCGATTTTAATCATAAAAACTCAACAGCCTTTGAAGATAGCGGCTTTGTAAGTTTTGATTTTGTAAACGGAGGCATGGGCAGTATAAATTACTCAACCGCCGTATGGGATAAAAATTTAGAATCATCATTAACCATTGTTGGAAGCAAAGGCAGTATTAAAGTTGGCGGACAGTATATGGATGTGGTAGAAACCTGTAACATTAAAGATTATAGCATGCCATCCTTAGCAGAAACTAATCCTGCAAATGATTATGGAGCCTATAAAGGATCGGCCAACAACCACCACAACGTAATTGAAAATGTTGTAAACACACTTACAGGAAAAAATAAAATTACTACCAACGCTTTAGAAGGTTTAAAAGTGGTTGATATTATTGAACGCATTTATGCGCTACGCCCTGCATCTGTAATAAAAAAATAAATTATAATATAAAATTGTGCTTATGAGTATCTACGATAGAATAATTAAGAAAGACGCTAAAATTGCCGTTATTGGATTAGGATATGTTGGCTTGCCTATTGCTTTAGCCTTTGCTAAAAAAGTAAAAGTAATTGGTTTTGATATACACGAAGGGCGTGTAAATATGATGAAAAAAGGCATAGACCCAAGTAACGAACTTAGCAAAGAAGATTTTAAAAACTCAGACATACAATTTACTCATAAGTTAGAAGATTTAAAAACAGCCAACTTTTTTATTGTGGCTGTGCCAACCCCTATTGATGAACACAACTTACCCGATTTAAAACCCTTACTAGGCGCATCAACTACGGTTGGTAAAGTTTTAAAGAAAGGTGATTATGTAGTTTACGAATCAACCGTATATCCCGGTTGTACCGAAGAAGATTGCATCCCAGTTTTAGAAAAACTTTCAGGTTTAAAATTTATAAAAGATTTTAAAGTAGGCTACTCACCAGAACGCATAAACCCCGGTGATAGAGAACATACTATTACAAAAATTTTAAAAGTAGTATCAGGCTGCGATAAAGAAAGTTTAGATAACATATCTAAAGTATATGAAATTATTGTAGAGCCGGGTACACACAAAGCCGCATCGATAAAAGTTGCCGAGGCTGCTAAAATAATTGAAAACACACAGCGTGATGTAAACATTGCGTTAATGAATGAGCTTTCTATTATTTTTTCTCGCATGGGCATAAACACATACGATGTGTTAGAAGCAGCAGGAACTAAATGGAATTTTTTAAAATTTTTTCCGGGTTTAGTTGGCGGACATTGTATTGGTGTTGACCCTTATTATTTAACTTACAAAGCGGAATCGCTTGGTTATCATGCACGTGTTATTAATAGCGGGCGTTATGTTAATGATAGCATGGGCTTCTACATTGCAAAAAACTTAGTAAAAAAAATAAGCTCGCAAGGCAAAAATATTTCTAAAAGTAAAGTGCTTGTAATGGGTGCTACTTTTAAAGAAGATGTAAGTGATATACGTAACAGCAAAGTAGCTGATATTGTAAAAGAATTAAAATCGTTTAGCGTTAAGGTTGATGTGGTTGACCCACATGCTGATAGCGAGGAGTTAAAACACGAATATGGTTTTGGTTTAAGTAAAATTGCCAAAGGCTATGATGGTGTTATTGTAGCTGTAAATCACAAAGAGTACAAAGTGCTTGATGAAAAATATTTTAAATCAGTACTAGCCAGTAAGGGTGTGTTGGTAGATGTGAAGGGCATGTACCGTGGCAAAATGAAAAATTTAATTTATTGGAGTTTATAATTTAAAAGTATATCAATATGAAAGTTTTAATTACAGGTGGTGCAGGTTTTATAGGTTCTCACGTAGTGAGGTTGTTTGTAAACAAATATCCAAACTATCAAATTTATAATTTAGACAAACTTACCTATGCGGGTAACTTAGCTAACTTAACCGATATTGAAAACAAACCTAATTACACTTTTGTAAAAGGAGATATTGTTGATGCCGATTTTATTAATAAACTTTTTGCCGAACATAAGTTTAATGCGGTAATTCATTTGGCAGCTGAAAGTCATGTTGA
>Ga0210401_10002704_pt1 | contig 19417 bp, 21 predicted proteins | sample IncBWH32MmetaG_FD_150866 | JGI IMG/M metagenome (GOLD analysis project Ga0210401, IMG submission 150866) | Forest soil microbial communities from Barre Woods Harvard Forest LTER site, Petersham, Massachusetts, United States - Inc-BW-H-32-M | ecosystem: Environmental > Terrestrial > Soil >... | reverse complement strand
GGTGGAGCGGTCTGACGCTTGCTAATTGGTCTTGGTTTGAGTTCCCACATGGGTTTGGATCTCCTTTGGGGCTGTTTCGCCCTCTCCTTACTGAAAAGTTATAGAAAACGGCAAGTCATAGGTAATCGTTTTTGTTTGTGTTTCTGTTTCGCTTTTGGACACTATTCCCAGAAATCAAAGTCTGAAACGAAATCCGACGCCGATTCGAAGGCACCCTATGACACGTTCTAGGAAGGGGGTGGGGGTGTTCTTGGTTGTTCGCTGCCACCCTAGGTCAATGTCGGACTGAAGGGGTATCGGCATTGGCGATCTCTTGCGCCGCTGTCCAAGCTGCGGTCTTGGCTTCATAGACTGCGGGGGTCAATTGCTTGGTGCGCCCATGCTTTGAGGCGGGGACCAGCTCAATGAAAAATGTGTCGGCGTTGAACCAGATGCGCTTGATCGTCTTCGGGGGGAGCTTCATGGTGGTGCCCGTCTTCTTGTCCTTCCTAAAACGGTCACCCAGGAAGTAAGGGGTCTTGATCTTGAAAATGGGAATGGTCAGGGTGGTGCCGTCAAAGGTGAAGTGTCTGCGGGAGAGGAAAAATCGAAGACGGTAAGACCGTTCTATCTTGAGGCGCTGGGGAAGGTTGACGGCGGCGCTGGTAGCTTTGTTGAGCCGCCCAACGTGCCAGATGACTTCAGTCAATAGAACCCGCTCAACACTACCCCTGGGCAGACGTTCCATCATGCGCCGCAAGTCCAAGACCTTGTTGCGGCGAAAGTGACCTATGAGTTCTTTGAACAATGGTTTCTGAAACTGGTTAGGTATTCTCTTGAATAGGGTCTTCACTTTCATGGGGTTTACCTTCGCTGTCCTCGGCTGCGCCTCAGACATCTTGTTCTGGTTTGTGTGAACCCTTGCTGACAACGCAACCCTGTGTCTCTCTTGCCCTATAGCGACAAGGTGGGTGTGGTGGTGATGGACGGGACACGTATCTTGATGCAGCTCGTATACAAAAGGCGTTAAGCCAGTCTCTCTGAGATGTTCTGCGTGCAGGGTAAGGAAAGTTTATGCTCTTGCGAGCCTTGCCGTTCAAGCAACCCCTGCGTCTCGGTGGCAGCTACACCGCTTACTGCTTGCTACGAGCAAGCCTTACGTGGACCTATGTATGTATCGTTATATCAAAACTCTTGTCGTAATCATCGGCGGGCATTGAAAATACTTTAGCGTATGACCATAATATATACGCATGACCACGGCGGATGGTTCCCGCCACGATCATGATCTCCACACCGTCAACGAGTCATCCTTTCGATTCCCATCCACAAGCCCTTGGGGGTGTCCTCCCCGCAAATGCATTTGAATGCATCGTTGGTACCGCTGCCCACAAGATGTAGGTATCACTTATCTGTAAGTATTACTATTTATACCGACTTGAAAGTATCACTTAAAAATTTTAGCCGCCCCTTGAATTCGGTACCGATGAGGGTATCCTATACCGACGGCAAAAACATCCGTCGTCGTATATAGGATGCTATATACATAACCCATGTGGACGGAGCGTGGATCATGAAGGTGATGCCCAAGGTCGGCAAGGTCAAGAGGATGACGGCACAAGAGCTGAGAGATCTGATGACCTCAATGCGGAAGTATCCAAAGGACAAGTATGAGTGGTGGACGATGGCTCCCAGGTTCCAGCGGATCCTGGCGACCCTGGAGCACTACGAAGGGTGCCCGTTCCCGACAAACTACCTGGAGGACGACGACGAAAGCGGACCCGCCTTGGCCGTGACGGCCGTGGCGGTGGACAAGGACGGCAAGCGGGCGGAGGGGGGCGAGGTGGTCACGATAAGCTGAGGCACCCAGCGACATGGGTCTGGTTGGCTCCATGTCGCATACCCATCTGGACGGAACCTGGACTACACCCCGATACCCCGAATATAGGAGGCTCCCACTTTGCATAGGAACGGCAAGAGATCCATACCCCGCCACCCATCCCTGACAACCCTTGGATGGGGGACGCACCAGGGGGTCTAGACCGTGCCCCCCAAGGACACCCCGAACACAGATCCATGTCCCCTAGACCTATGGGACCGACGCTACGGCAGAACCCTTAGCCCTAGTGAAAGGAAGGAACTAAACGAGAACCTTAGCGGCTTCGTCCTGTTCCTCCACAAGCACCAATTGCGGCAAGACCCAACTTCGATCTTGAAAGCCGAGTGATCAGGGTGCTAGATCCAGCACCCGACCACTCTAGGAGTTCGTATGGCAGTCCCGCCACGCAGGAGAAAGGCGGTCACCTATATCAGGGTTTCATCCAAGCGCCAGGACGAGGAGGGTTTCAGCCCTGAAGCCCAGTTCAAGATCCTGCACACCTACGCCAACAAAGCCGACTTGGAGATCGTGAAGGAGTTCCAGGAAACAGCGTCGGCTCGCAAGGCGGGGCGTGGCAAGTTCAATGAGATGGTCGAGTTCCTGCGAAACCAGCCCGTGAAGGATGCGGTCAAGGTCATCCTCGTTGAGAAGTCAGACCGTCTTTCCCGCAACGTCTTCGATGCGGCGGCGGTCGAAGAGCTACGGCAGTCCTACGGCGTGGAGATCCACTACGTCAAGGAGGGCAGTGTCTTGTCCAAGGCTTCCCTGCCTGCCCAAAAATTCATGGGCAATATCCACAACGCAGTGAACGCCTTTTACGGTGATAACCTGTCATTGATGGTCTCCAAGGGCTTGAACGAGAAGGCGTCCCAGGGCTACCACCCGACCAAAGCGCCGCTCGGTTACATCAACATCCACAGGGACGGTCAGAAGCTCATCGAGCCTGACCCCCTGCGTCGCCACCACGTCCAACGGGTCTTTGAACTAATGGCGTCGGGTCAGCACTCAATCAAGTCGCTGGCAAAGCTGCTCGCTGCCGAGGGGTTCAAGACAAAACGGGGAAAGGCGATCTCCAAGAGCCACCTGCAGGATATCCTGGAAAAGCATACCTACTACGGCATGGTGGACTACAACGGCAAGATCTTCCCCGGGAAGCATGAAGCCATCATTGACCAGGACTTGTTTGACCGTGCCCAGGCTGTCCTGCGGGGACGCTCTACGAGGTGGAAGACTGTTCGGTCAGCGACCTGGGCATTTCAAGGTTTGCTTACCTGTGGGCACTGCGGCTGTTCGGTGGTGGGTGAGCAGAAGACTAACAAGAAGTATGGCGGCAAGTATGTCTACTACCACTGCACGGGGAACAGGGGCAAGTGTCCCGAGAAGTATGCCAGCGAGACCAGGGTGGCAGAGGAGTTCGGTAAGGTGGTCGCTAGGATTCAGATGGACGAGGAAGCCGTGGGGTATCTCAAGAAGGCTCTCCTGGACAGCCACCAGGACAAAGAAGCTTACCAGAAAGCCACCCTGGATACCCTTGGTGCTCGCTACAAAGTTCTAGGACGGCTGATCGAGGAGGGCTACGAGGATTCGGTGTCGGGTGTCATCACCAAGGACTTCTACGTCAGGAAGCGGGCAGAGTGGCGAGCCGAGCAGGTGGACATTGAAGCCAGGATCGCCCAGTTGAGGGTCGCTGACGACTCCTACATGCAGGCTGCGTTGCAGGTGCTCGAACTTTGTAATAACGCTGCCAGGACTTACGAATCCCTGGCTTTGCCCGAGAAGCGAGAACTACTCTCTTTTGTGTGCTCGAACTCGACTTGGAGGGACGGGACGGTGACCCCGACCTTCTGCAAACCCTTTGATGCCATTGTGCAATTCATGGAAAGCAAAAATGCCGCCTCCGACCCTGTGGGGGCTGAAAGCGGCATTCTTGACGGATGGTTGGCAGACTAGGAATCGAACCTAGATTGGAAGAGTCAGAATCTTCTGTCCTACCGTTAGACGATCTGCCAGTGCGGCGAACATTGTAGGAAAGGACCGGTGCTCAGGTCAAGGAGACCGGTCCCTAATTCGCCTGGATCAGCCGTGCTGGGCCCGCTTCTGCAGGACCATGAAACGGGTCACCTTTTCCACATCCTGCTTATGGATGCCCTTGAAGAAAAGCCCGGCCTGCAGGGCCCCGGGCGGCTCCGGGCTGGGGCCGATCCAGACCACCACGGCCAGGGCCCGCACCGGCAGCGGGGCGTCCGGCACCCGCAGGCTCACCAGCAGCTCCCAGCCCTCCTCCAGGGTCTCGCCGTTGTCCAGGCGCAGGTCCCCCACCAGCTTCACCCCGGTGACGGACAGGTTTTCGGTGTAGGCCTTGCTTTCCAGCTCGGCCGCGCTGACGTGGGTGCCCAGGTCGGAGATGGAGAACAGCTCGCTGTAGTCTCCGCCGGTCATGGCCGCGTCGGCCTGGTCCTTGTCCAGGCGCACCCAGGCCACGGCCAACTTGCAGTCCACCCGCTCGGCCACCCGGCGTTCCAGGCCGCCTTTTCCTTCTTCTGGGCTCATGACCATGCCTCCGCCAATGCGAGCCTTTGCAGGCTCTCGTCCTTGCCCAGCAAGACCAGCGTGTCAAAGATTCCCGGCGTGACCAGCCGGCCGGAAAGCCCGCAGCGGAGCAAGCCCACCAGGTCCTTGAATTTGACCGCTTCGGTTTCGCAGAAGGCCCGCAGCCCCGATTCCAGGGCCGCGGCCTCAAAATCCAGGCTGCGCAGGCAGGCAGCCACCTTGGCCGCCAAAGGTCCTCCGCCCGCCTGGGCAAATTTTTGCCTGGCCTCGTCGCTGGGCTGGGGACGGCTGAAGAAAAAGGCGTTGTCCGCGGGCAGCTCCGCCAGCGTGCGGGCCTTTTCCTTCACCGCCGGCGCCAGGCGCAGGTACCAGGCGGCGTCCTTGCCGCTGAGGCCTGCCTTTTCGAAGTGGGCCTTCAGCAGCACGGCCAGGCGTTCATTGTCCGCGTCCTTGACGTACTGGCCGTTCATCCAGCCCAGCTTCACCGGGTCGAAGACCGCCGCGTGCTTGTTCACCCGTTCGAGCGAGAAATTCTTCACCAGGGCCGCCACGCTGATCAGGGTGGTCTTGTCGTCCAGGCTCCATCCCAGCAGGGCCAGGAAATTGAGCAGGGCCTCGGGCAGGAAGCCCTGGGCCTGGTATTCCCCCACGGCCGTAGCGCCGTGGCGCTTGCTCAGGCGCTGCCGGTCCGGGCCCAGGATCATGGGGATGTGGGCGAAGAGCGGCTCGGTCAGCTTCAGCGCGCGGTACAGGCAGACCTGGCGGGGCGTGTTGCTGAGGTGGTCGTCGCCCCGGATGACGTGGGTGATGTTCATCAGGGCGTCGTCGACCGTGGCCGCGAAATTGTAGGTGGGCATTCCGTCGGACCGGACGATGACGAAGTCGCTCATCAGCCGGTTTTCGAAGCGCATCTTGCCGTGCACCAGGTCGTCGAATTCGGTGAGGCCGCTCTCCGGCACCCGGAAGCGCCAGGCGGGCCGCTTGCCCTGCTTGGCCATCTCCTCCAGCTGGGCGGGCGTGGCCTCCTCAAAGGCGCCGCTGGGCGCACGGCCCTCGGCGATGGCCGCCTCGCGCTCGGCCTCCACCTCCTCCTTGCTTTCAAAGGTGGGGTAGGCCAGGCCGGCGGCCTTGAGCTCGGAGAGGTACTTGGCGTAGATGTCCAGGCGCTGACTTTGGAAGTAGGGCCCCAGGGGCCCCACCGAGCCCTGGCCATCCATAGAGGGGCCTTCGTCCCAGTCCAGGCCCAGCCACTTCAGGTCGCGCAGCACCATGTCCACGCTGTCCTGGGTGGAGCGGGCCAGGTCCGTGTCCTCCATGCGCAGGACAAACTGGCCGCCCTGGCTGCGGGCGAAGAGCCAGCTGAAGAGGGCCGTGCGGGCGCCGCCGATATGAAGGTAGCCGGTGGGGGAGGGTGCGAAACGGGTGCGGACGGTGCTCATGGGTTGGCGTGGCCGATCGATCGGGTTGGCTTGCTGGGGAGGCTATTTCCTGGCGAACTTGTAGTCGGCGGCTTCGGCGGCGGCCGGCGCGGCTTCCGTGCCCACCTTGCCGCTGAGCAGGGCGCCCTCGGTCATGACCAGCCTGGGGGTCCTGACGTCGCCGTCCACCTGGGCCGTGGCCAGCATTTCGGCGCGGCTGGTGGCGGTGACCTGGCCCTGCACCTTTCCGCCCACCACGATCTCAGGGGCGTGGAGGTTTCCCTTCACCGAGCCGTGGGCCCCCACGGTGATGCGTTCGGTGGGCGCTGACGTTCCTTCCACCTTGCCGTCCACCACGATGCCGCCCTCCACGCTGATGTTGCCGCGGAATTCGGCGCCCTGGCCCAGGACCGTGTCGATGCGGGAACCCAAGCCGAACATGGCTACTCCTCCATGTACTTGACGGGGTCGATGGCCGCCCCGTACAGGCGTATCTCGTAATGCAGATGGGGTCCGGTGGTGTTTCCGGTGGCGCCCATGACCCCGACCACGTCGCCCCGCTTGACGGGCTTGCCCACCGCCGCGCGGATCTCGCTCAAATGGCCGTAGTAGGTGGAATACCCGTTGCCGTGGTTCACCACCACCAGCTTGCCGTAGCCGCCTTCCCAGCCGGCGAACGCCACCGTGCCGTCGGCGGTCACGTGGATGGGCGTGCCCGTGTCGTTGGCGATGTCCACGCCGGTGTGGAAACCGGCCTTGTTGGTCACGGGGTTGGTGCGGTCGCCGAAGCCGCTGCTGATCCACCCGTGCACCGGCCAGGAGGACGGCCGGGCGGCCATCAGCGTGCTGCGCTTGAGCACATAATGCCGGATCTCGTCGTAGCGCTTTTCACGGTCCGCGGCGGCGTCCATCAGCGTGGCCACGCTCGCGTCGGTCTGGTCCACCGCCTGCTGCGGGGCGTCATCCAGCAGCTCGGCCAGGCGCTTGACGTCGTCCGGGCTGGGCCCACCGATGGCCTGGCCCTTGAGCAGGGCCTTTTCGGTCTTGAACTTCAACATGTGCTGGAGGTCGCCCTCCAGCTTGGCCACGCGCAGCAGGGCGTCGCGCCCCTGGGCCAGGTCCTGGGCCACCCGCAGGTTGGCCTGCTTCAGCTCCTGGGCCCGGGCCAGGTCCGCCCGCTGCTTCAGGTCCGCGCCCAGCACCAGCAGCGACGCCCCCAGCAGGCCCAGCAGCAGCGCCACCGCCAGCCCCAGGGTCCAGGGCGACAGCCTCCACTGCATCATGCTGCCGCCATGGCCCGGGATGATCACCAGGGTCAGCTTGTCGGCTTCGTGCGGTTCCTGCTGTTTCATGCGCCCAGGTCCCGGTTAGGAAAGCAGCTCGATGAGCCGTTCCAGCTCTTCGGCGCTGTAGTAGTGGATTTCGATGCGGCCGCCCTTGCCGGAGTGGGCCAGGGTGACCTTGGTGCCCAGCTTGCGGCGCAGCTGCTCTTCCAGGGCCGCGGCCTCCACGTGCCCGCCCTTGCGCGAGACGGCCTTGCGGGGCCCCGAGCTCTTGCCCCGCTCCTGGGCGGCCTGTTCCACGGCGCGCACGCTCCAGCCTTCGCGCGCGGCCTTCAGCCCCAGGGCCTTCTGCGCCTCCGGGCTGTCCACGGCCAGCAGGGCCCGGGCGTGGCCCATCTGCAGCTCGCCCTTCTCCAGCAGGCCCTGCAGCTCGGCGGGCAGGCGCAGCAGCCGGAGGCTGTTGGCCACGGTGGCGCGCTCGCGGCCCACCTTCTTGGCCACGTCCTCCTGGGTCAGGCTGAACTCGTCGATCAGGCGCTTGTAGGAGCGGGCCTCTTCCAAAGGATTGAGGTCGTCGCGCTGGACGTTCTCGATGATGGCCCATTCGGCCATCTCCTGCAGGCTGGCCACCTTGATGATGGCCGGGATGCGCTGCCAGCCCAGGGACTGGGCCGCGCGCAGGCGCCGCTCGCCGCTGACCAGCTCGTAACCGCCGTTGGAAGCCTTCACCACCAGCACGGGCTGCAGCAGGCCCTGCTCGCGCAGGCTGTCGGCCAGCTCCTTCAGCATCTCCGGCCTAAACACGGTGCGGGGCTGGTAGGGATTGGGCCGGATCTCGGCGATGGGCAGCTCCTGCGGCTTGCCGGGTTCGGCGCCGGGGGCGTCCAGGTCGCGCAGGTGGCCGGGGATCAGGGCGTTGAGTCCGCGTCCGAGGGCTTGTCTTGCCATGGGTCTGGTTTCCTTCAATGGGCGGGGGCGGCGGCTTTTTGGGCCGGGCTGCGCAGCACCAGCTCCTCGGCCAGGGCCTTGTAGGCTTCGGTGCCCTTGCCCTTGGGGTCGTAGAGGCTGATGGGCAGGCCGTGGCTGGGGGCCTCGGCCAGGCGCACGCTGCGCGGCACCAAGGTCTCGAAGACCCGGTCGCGCAGCAGGCCGCGCACCGACTCCACCACCTGCTGGCTCAGCGCCGCGCGGCTGTCCACCATGGTGAGCACGGCGCCCTCCACGCGCAGGTTCTTGTTCAGCTCACGCGCGACCAGGGCCAGGGTGTTCAGCAGCAGGCCCACGCCGGCCACGGCGTAGTATTCGGCCTGGATGGGGATCAGCACGGTGTCCGCCGCGGCCAGGCCGTTGAGGGTCACCAGGCCCAGCGAGGGCGGGCAGTCGATGAGGATGTATTCATAGGACCCGCGCAGCGGCTCCAGGGCCCGCTTCAGGATGGTCTCGCGGTGCTCCAGCTCCTGCAGCATCACCTCGGCGCCGGCCAGGTCGGCGTGGGACGGGATCAGCTTGAGCCCCTCGATCTGGGTCTCGTGCACGGCTTCGGCCCCGGAAACCCGGTCCACCAGCACGTTGAAAAGCGTGGCCTTGATCTGGTCCGAGCTCAGGCCCAGCCCCAGGGTGGCGTTGGCCTGGGCGTCCAGGTCCACCAGCAGGGTGGGGTGCCCGGCCTGGGCCAGGCAGGCCCCCAGGTTGATGGCCGTGGTGGTCTTGCCCACCCCGCCCTTTTGGTTGGCGATGGCGATGATCTTGGCGTTGAACATGCAGCCGGAAAAGCAAAAGAAAACGGGTCCGCCAAGGCAGGCCCTGGCAGTCTAAAGTTGATGAGGAATTTTAACAGGCATTGGGGGCCGCTCCCATCGCCTTTTTTGGGGGATCCGCCCGGAAAATCGATGATAAAAGGCCAATAAAAAGGGCCCGCGCCTTAGGCGCGAGCCCTTTTGAAACCCGGGACTAGAAACCGTAGCTGATGCCACCGCCGAAATTGAACCCACTCATGTCAAAACCGATGGTCGCCCCGGTCCAGCCGGTGACCGGCGCCTTGGAGGCGTCATAAAGGTTGCCCATTTCCGCCAGGCGGTAACCGGCATTGAGATCCAGGCTCAGCGCCCGGCTCAGGCTGTAGCCGGCCCGCAGGTCGGCCTCCGCAATAAAACCGCCGCCAAAAGCCTGGGTCAGTCCATTGCGTCCGCGCGTAAATGGCAGATGCTGGACATAGACCACATGCACGTCCTCAGCCGCGGCATAACCGGCATAGAGACTTCCGGAAAGGTGGGCGCCTCCGGCGGACCACAGCTCCGGGCTGAAGCCAAGCATCAAGGGCAGCAGCGACACCGTGTCCTGCTGGTCGTAGATGCTATGGCCAAAAATGAAGGTAAATTCGTCGTGCAAATGGGCGGTCTCGGACTGGATGAACTCCAGCCTGAAGCCGGGATGGAAGCGGTTGCCGTCCATGGACTCGCCAAGGCTCACAAAATAGCCGTTCTCCATCTTGTTGCTGATGAAGCTGTACGGGATCGGGGCGCCGATCATGAACCCCTTGAGCGTGTCCTGGTCCGAGTTCAAGCCCCGGACGTTCAGGCTGGTATAGCCACCGTCCAGGGACAGCTCAGCGTGCCCCGGTGCCGACAACGACGCCACCAAAACCGCGGCGGCCGCGGCGATCAAGCTTTTACGCATGCGACTCCTCCTTATAGGGCCCGGATCAATAACCGGGCCGCGGGGATTATTTCAGTTCTATCCCCACCGGGCAATGGTCCGATCCCATCACGTTGGGCTCGATCCAGGTCTTTTTGACCCGGGCCTGCAGCTTCTTGTCCGGGCAGCAGTAATCGATGCGCCAGCCGACGTTGCGGGCCCGGGCCGCGGTGCGGAAGGACCACCAGGTGTACTGGTCTTTCAGCCCCGGATGGGCCTGGCGGAAGCTGTCCACGAAGCCGGCGTCCAGGAAGGTGGTCATGGCCTCGCGCTCCCAGGGGAAAAAGCCCGGGTTCTCGTGGTTGTCATCGGGCCGGGCCAGGTCGATCTCCTCATGGGCCACGTTGTAGTCGCCGGTCACCAGCACCTGCTGGCCCTGCTTCACCAGGGCCGCGGCTTTCTTGCACATGGCGTCGAAGTAGCTCAGCTTCTGGGCCTGGCGCTTGCCGCCCTCCTGGCTGTTGGGGAAGTAGCAGCTCAGCACGTGCAGGGTGCCGTAGCGCGCTGCCAGCACCCGGCCCTCGGCGTGGGACTCGGGGCTGATCTTCTTGTCCAGGCCGGTCCAATGCTCGTCCGGCTTCACCTTGCTGTAGATGGCCGTGCCGCTGTAGCCGGGCTTCTGCGCGCTGAACATCTGCACGTGCCATCCCTTGGGCGCGCGCAGCTCGTCCTCCAGCTGGTCGATGTTGGCCTTGATCTCCTGCAAGCAGACCACGTCCGCCTTGCTGGCCGCCAGCCAGGGCAGGAAGCCCTTCTTGGCCGCGGCGCGGATGCCGTTCACGTTCCAGGTGATGATCTTCATGGCGCACCTAAAATAAGGAAGGCCCATGGTCGCCCACGGGCCTTCGGTGTTCGGGCCGGCCGCCCTGGGCGGCCAAAGCTTAGCCTTTCCTGGCTTTTTCGGCCACTTTCAAACGGATGAGCTCCTTCATCAGGCTGGCCTGCATCTGGGTGATCTGCTCCTCGCTCATCTTGCCCTGGCTCAGCGCCTGCTGCTTGGTGCCGGCGGCGGCCTTGGCCCGGGCGGTGTCGATGGCCTCGGCGGCCTCGGCGGTCTCGGCCAGCACCACCACCTGGTGCTGGTCGATCTGCACGAAGCCGCCCGAGATGGCCAGCCACTCGTCCTTGCCCTCGGCCGTGTAGCGCAGGGCGCCGGCCTTCATCACCGCCACCTCGGGCTCGTGCCCGGCCAGCACGCCCAGCTGGCCTTCCCACGCGGGCACCACCAAGGCGCTGACTTCGCCTTTGTAGCTGGGCCCGTCCGGGGTGACGATCTCGAGGTGAAAGGTCTTGGACATGGTGCCTTCCTGTCTAGTAGGCCGCCCGGTAGACGGCTTCGCACTTCTCCGCGCTCAGGGGCACGGGGGCGTCCAAAAAGCTGCGCCCTCCGCCGGAGAGCCGCACCGCGTCCGCGGCCATGGAGGGGATCAGGGCCTCGGTCACGCCGATGTCCTTGAGGCGCTGGGTGAAGCCGCGGTTCCTGAGCCAGAGCTCCAGGCCGCTGACGCTCTTCTCGGCCGCGCTGTCGCCGGCGCTGATGCCCCACAGCACGTGCCCCAGGCGGGCGATCTTGGCCTCGCGCTTGCCCGCGATGGCCCGCAGGTAGTGGGGCCAGAGCAGGGCCAGCCCGCGGCCGTGGGCCACATCGGTGTAGCCGCTCAGCGGGTGCTCCAGGTGGTGCACGGTGAAGCCGCCCGCGCGGCCCCAGTTGGGCCCGCCGCCGCCCAGCAGGGCCGCCACGCTGGCCCAGCTGAGGTTCTCGCGGGCCGTCAAATCGTTCAGGTCCTTCTCCAGCACGGCCAGGCTTTCCATCACGCCCAGGCAGAGCCCTTCGGAGATGCGGTCCTGCACCACGGCCTTGTCGTCGCCGTTGAAGTGCTGCTCCAGCACGTGGAGCATCATGTCGACGGCCCCGTCCCGGGTGCTTTCCAGGGACAGGCTCTGCATCAGCTGCGGGTCCACGATGCTGGTGCTGGGGAAGGCGCCCAGGTCCCACAGCACGGCCTTTTCATGGGTGGCCCACTTGGTGATCACGGCTGCGCAGTTGCCCTCGCTGCCCGTGGCCGCCGTGGAGCTGATCAGCAGGGTGGGCAGCGGATTCTCAACCTTCCGCCGCTTGGCCCCCAGGCCGCTGGTCCATTCCCAAACGGACAGGATTTCACCCGTTTTTTTGGCATGGGAAAGGGCCATGGCCACGGCCTTGGCGCTGTCCATGGGGCTGCCGCCGCCCAGGCCGATGACGCAGTCGCAGCCCTCTTTCAAGCCCAGGGCCACGGCCTGGTCCAGGGTCTCCTGGCGCGGGTTGGGCTCCACGGCCTCGAAGGGGACCGCTTCCACGCCCGTTGATTTCAACAGCCCCAGCACCTTGGCCAGGGTCCCGGTCTTTTGCATGGCCGTGCGACCGGTGAGCAGCAGGGCCTTGGCGCCCAGCTTCTTGGCCTCCACGCCCGCGTCCGCCAGCTTGCCGCTGCCGAAGACGATCCGCGTGGGCGATTGGGCGATGAAGGGCTGCATGCCGTCCGGAGCCCTAGACCGTGGCGGCCAGGGTCTTGGCCTTCTCGATCACTTCGTCGATGCCGCCCACCATGTAGAAGGCCTGTTCGGGCAGGTGGTCGTACTCGCCGTCCGCCACCGCCTTGAAGCCCTTGATGGTGTCCTCCAGCTTGACGTACTTGCCCTTGAAGCCGGTGAACTGCTCGGCCACGAAGAAGGGCTGGCTGAGGAAGCGCTCGATCTTGCGGGCGCGGTACACGGTCAGCTTGTCCTCTTCGCTCAGCTCGTCCATGCCCAGGATGGCGATGATGTCCTGCAGGTCCTTGTACTTCTGCAGGATGCGCTGCACCTGCAGGGCCGTGTTGTAGTGCAAGTCTCCCACGATCTTGGGGTCCAACATCCGTGACGTGGAATCCAGGGGATCCACGGCCGGGTAGATGCCCTTGGAGGCGATGGTGCGGTTCAGCACGGTGGTGGCGTCCAGGTGGCTGAAGGCCGTGGCCGGGGCCGGGTCGGTCAGGTCGTCGGCGGGCACGTAGATGGCCTGCACCGAGGTGATGGAGCCCTTGTTGGTGGAGGTGATGCGCTCCTGCAGCTGGCCCATCTCCGTGGCCAGGGTGGGCTGGTAGCCCACGGCCGAGGGCATGCGTCCCAGCAGGGCGGACACTTCGCTGCCGGCCTGGGTGAAGCGGAAGATGTTGTCGATGAAGAGCAGCACGTCCTGGTTCTGCTCATCGCGGAAGTACTCGGCCTGGGCCAGGGCGCTGAGGGCCACGCGCAGGCGGGCCCCGGGCGGCTCGTTCATCTGGCCGTAGACCAGGGCGGCCTTCTTGATCACGCCGCTTTCCTTCATCTCCAGCCACAGGTCGTTGCCTTCGCGGGTGCGCTCGCCCACGCCGGCGAAGACCGAGTAGCCGCCGTGCTGCTGGGCGATGTTGTTGATCAGCTCCATGATGACCACGGTCTTGCCCACGCCGGCGCCGCCGAAGAGGCCGATTTTGCCGCCCTTGGCGTAGGGGGCCAGCAGGTCCACCACCTTGATGCCGGTCTCCAGGATCTCGGACTTGGTGCTCTGGTCCTCGAACTTGGGGGCCGGCCGGTGGATGGCGTAGGTCTTGGAGTGGGCCACCGGGCCCATCTCGTCCACGGGCTCGCCCAGCACGTTCATGATGCGCCCCAGGGTGCCGTCGCCCACGGGCACGCTGATGGGCGCGCCGGTGTCCTCCACGTCCATGCCGCGGGTGAGGCCGTCGGTGGAGCTCATGGCCACCGAGCGCACGGTGTCGTCGCCCAGGTGCGACTGCACCTCCAGGGTGATGTCCAGGCTGTAGGTCTGGCCGCCGCTGACGTAGGAGCCCTTCACCTTCAGGGCGTTGTAAATGGCCGGCAGCTTGCCGCGTTCGAACTCCACGTCCACGGCCGGGCCGATGATCTGAACGACTTTGCCTTTGCTCATGGTTTCCTCTGGGGAAGGGCGCCGAAACGCCCCGTTTCACGTCGTAAGGCGATGTTGCAGGGCGGGATCGATCCGTCCCCGCCGAGTTTGGGCGCGATGAATCGCGCCCCTACACAAGCTATTTCAATGCTTCCGCGCCGCCCACCAACTCCGAAATTTCTTTGGTGATGGCGGCCTGGCGGATGCGGTTGGCGTAGAGGGTGAGGCTGCCGATCAGTTCCTTGCTGTTGCGGCTGGCGTTGTCCATGGCCGTCATGCGGGCCGCGAACTCGGAGGCCTGGCTCTCCAACAAGGCGCGCCAGACCTGCATGCTCACGGCCCGGGGCACCAATTGGTTGAAGACCTCGACCCGGCTGGGCTCGTAAGCCGGGGGGCCGCCTTTGGCTTCTGCGGTGGAGGCCGCAGCGACCGGAAGCTTCCACGGGCCGTCCAGGTCCAAGCTGTCCATCTCAAAGGGCAGCAAGCGCACGGCCACGGGCTTGAGGCTGATGACGCTCTTGAACTCGGTGTAGAGCAGGATCACCTCGTCCACGGCCCCGCTCAGGTAGGCCTCGGCCTGCTCGCGGGCAATGGCCTCGGCCACGGGCGACTGCACCAGGCCCAGCTGCACGTACTCGCTGACCATGGGCACGCCGAAGTGCTTGAAGAAGTCGCGCGCCTTGCGGCCCACGGCCACCAGCTCGATGCGGCGCTTGTCCTTCTGCTCGCGGATGATCTGCGAGGCTTTGCGCAGCACGTTCACGTTGAAGGCGCCGCAAAGGCCCTTGTCCGCGGTGAAGACCACCAGGCGCAGGGTGCCGGCCCCGGTCAGGGCGCCGGGCCGCAGCTGCAGCAGGGGGTGCGCGCCCAGTTCCTCATGGGCGGCGATCTCCTTGAGCACCTTGGCAATGAGCTGGGCGTAGGGCCGCGCCGAGAGCATGCGGTCCTGGCTGCGGCGCAGGCGCGCCGCGGCCACCATCTTCATGGCCTTGGTGATCTGCTGGATGTTCTTCGCGGACTTGATGCGGCCGCGAATCTCTCGCAACGAGGCCATCGCTACGCCTTGAAGGTCTTCTTGAAGTCGTCGATGGCGGCGCCGAGGGCCGCCTTCACGTCGTCCTTGAAATCCTTGCTGTCGCGGATGCTGTCCAGGATGGCCTGATGGCCGCCGTGCAGGTACTCCAGCATCTCGGTCTCAAAGCGCCGGACCTGGGGCACGTCGATGTCGTCCACCTTGCCGCCGACGCCCGCGAAAATGACGGCGGCCTGCTCTTCCATGGCCAGGGGGGCGTACTGGGGCTGTTTCAATAACTCCACCAGGCGCCGGCCGCGGGCCAGCTGCTGCTGGCTGCTCTTGTCCAGGTCCGAGGCGAACTGGGCGAAGGCCGCCAGGGCGTCGTACTGGGCCAGCTCCAGGCGCAGCGAGCCGGCCACCTTCTTGGTGGCCTTGGTCTGGGCGTTGCCGCCCACCCGGCTGACCGAGATGCCCACGTTCACGGCCGGGCGTATGCCGGAGTAGAACAGGTTGCTTTCCAGGAAGATCTGGCCGTCGGTGATGGAGATGACGTTGGTGGGGATGTAGGCGGACACGTCCCCGGCCTGGGTCTCGATGATGGGCAGGGCCGTGAGCGAACCGCCGCCGCGCTCGTCGCTGAGCTTGCAGGCGCGTTCGAGCAGGCGGCTGTGCAGGTAGAACACGTCGCCGGGGTAGGCTTCACGCCCCGGCGGGCGGCGCAGCAGCAGCGAGAGCTGGCGGTAGGCCACGGCCTGCTTGCTCAGGTCGTCGTAGACGATCAGGGCGTGGCGCTTGCTGTAGGTGAAGTACTCGGCCAGGGCCGCGCCGGTGTAGGGGGCCAGGTACTGCATGGGGGCCGGGTTGCTGGCGGTCTCGGCCACGATGATGGTGTATTCCATGGCGCCGTTCTCTTCCAGGGTGCGCTGCACCTGGGCCACGGTGCTCTGCTTCTGGCCCACGGCCACGTACACGCAGAGCACTCCCTTGCCCTTCTGGTTGATGATGGTGTCCAGGGCCACGGCGGTCTTGCCGATCTGGCGGTCGCCGATGATGAGCTCGCGCTGGCCGCGCCCGATGGGAATCATGCCGTCGATGGCCTTGATGCCGGTGGCCAGGGGCTCCTTCACGGGCTGGCGGTCCACGATGCCGGGGGCGCGGAACTCGATGGGGCGGGTGCCGCTGGCGGCGATGGGGCCCTTGCCGTCCACGGGCGCGCCCAGCGCGTTGACCACGCGGCCGAGGAAGGCCTCGCCCACCGGCACTTCGGCCACGCGGCCGGTGCGGCGGACGGTGTCGCCTTCCTTCACCCCCTGGGTCTCGCCCATGAGCACGGCGCCCACGGTGTCGCGCTCCAGGTTCAGGGCCAGGCCCATCAGGCCGCCGGGGAACTCGAGCAGCTCCATGGCCATGCAGCCCTTCAGGCCGTCCAGGATGGCGATGCCGTCGCCCACCGAGATGACAGTGCCGACCTCGGCCACGTCCACCTGGTCGGTGAAGCCACGGATCTGCTTTTCGAGCAGGGAGGTGATCTCTTGCGCTTTGATCTGCATGTTCGGTCCCGTCGGATGGGGGGCTTAGCTATCGCTTCTTAGTCGTCTTCTTTTTCTTGGGGCTGGCGGCCTTTTTGGCCGGAGCCTTGGCCTTGATGGGGGCGGCCTTTTTCTTGGCCGCGGCCTTCTTGGGCCGCGCCGCCGGCTTCTTTTTGGGCGCCGCGGCGGGCTTGGGCCGGGCGATGGGGCCCTGCACCAGGCGGCGGCCCAGGCGGCCCAGGCGGCCGCGCAGCGAGGCGTCGTAGACCGTGTCGCCAATGCGCAGCACGGCGCCGCCCAGCAGGGACTTGTCGCTGTAGGGCTTGAGCGTGACCTGGCGGCCCAGCTTCTTGCTCAGGGCGCCCTCCAGCATGGCCCGTTCCGGGGCGGAGAGGCTGCGGGCGGTGCCGAACTTGGCCTCCACCCGGCCCTCGGCCTCGTCCAGCAGGGCGCCGAAGTTGACCAGGATGCGCGGCAGGAAGCGCTCGCGCTTCTGGTGCAGCACGGCCTTGAGGAAGGCCTTGAAGAGCGGGTGCAGGCCGCCTTCAAAAGCGCCTTCCATGATGTTGAGCTTGTCCGCGGCCATGGCCACGGGGTCGGCCAAAAAGCGGTCGGCGCCGTCGGCCGCGCCCAGGGCCAGGGCCAGTCCGCGGGCCTGGTCGCCCACGGCGTCCAGGGCGTTCTCGGCCTGGGCCGCGCGCAGCAGGGCCTTGGCGTAACGTTCAGAGATGAGGCTGGCCAGCATGCTTTACCGCCTAGTGCTTGGACACTTTGACCGAACCCACCAGCTTTTCAGCCAGCGCCAGGTCAGCCTTGGGATCGAGCTTCTTTTCCAGCAGCTTGGCCGTGGCTTCCACCACCAGCCTGGCCGCGTAACCCCGCACTTCGGCCAGGGCCTGGGCGGTCTCGGCGTGGATCTGCGCGCGCCCCTGCTTCACCAGGGCCTCCTGCTCGGCCTTGGCCTTGGCCAGCAGCTCCTCGCGCAGCTTGGCCACTTCCGCCTTGGCCTCTTCCCTGGCCTTGCGGATCTCCTCGGCCATGTGGACGCGGTCGGCCTGCAGCTGCGTGCGCAGGTGCTCGGCTTCCTGGCGCGCGGTCTCGGCCGACTGCAGGTCCTTGACGATGCCTTCGCGGCGCGCCTTCAGATGGTCGCGCAGCGACCCGATGTACATCTTCCAGATCGCCGCCATGCCCAGCACGAACGTGATGATCTGGACGACGAGGATCTTCCAATCAGGAAGGATGGCTTCCATGGTGCTCCCAGAGCCTGCCAGGGCGCGGCGAGCGGAGGGCCCGCCGCGCCCGGTTTAAGGCGTGTTGCTTAGGCGACGAAGTAGGCCAGCAGGGCGTAGATGGTGAGGGCTTCGATCAGGGCCAGGCCCAGCAGCAGCGAGCCGCGGATGTCGTTCACGGCTTCGGGCTGGCGGGCGATGCTTTCCACGGCCTTGCCCGTGGCGATGCCCTGGCCGATGGCCCCGCCGAAGGCGGCGATGCCCAGGGCCAGCGCGGCGATGGCCTTGGTGCCGATGCCGCCCGCAGGGGCGGCCGCGGCCACGGGGGCGGCGGCTTCGGCGGCGTGGGCCGCCACGGCAGTGGCCATCACGCCCAGGGTCAACAGGGTCTTCTTCATGGTCTTCCTCCTTGGTCGGTTAAAAAACGCAGGCGGGCGGGTGATCCCGCCGCCCGCCAGGTCAATGGGCAGGGGCGTGCCCGGCGTGCTCCTCGCCTTCGACGTGCTCGCCGTGGACCGCGATGGCGCCGCCGATGTAGACCATGCTCAGGGCGGTGAAGACCACCGCCTGCAGCACGGAGACCAGCACGCCCAGGATGAGCACGCCGGGACGCAGGACCAGGGGCATGCCCATCAGGGCGTAGTTCCTGAGGCCGCCGGCCTCGAAGTCCTGCAGGATGAGGGCCGCCAGGATCATCAGCAGCTGCTCCTTGGCGTAGATGTTGCCGAAGAGTCGCATGGTGAGGCTGAGGGGGCGGGCCAGCTCGCCGACCAGCTCGATGGCCGGCAGCAGGAAGAACTGCAGCACAAAGGTGACGATCTTGCCGAAACCGCTCTCCTGCCGGTAGTCCATGATGTGGAAGAAGTGGCCCCAGTAGCCCCACACGCCCTTGGCGCGCATGCCCAGCACGTGGGTGCTGCCGAAGGTGATGAGGGCCAGCGCCAGGGTGGTGGTGGTGCGGCTGGTGGGCGAGGCCAGGTAGGGGATCAGGCCCAGCAGGTTGGCGAAGAGGATCCACATGAAAAAGCTGAAGAACAGCGGCATGAGGGCCGGCCCGTCGTGGCCGATGACCTGCACGCTGATGTCCTCCAGCCATTCGTAGGTGAACTCCCAGGCGTTCTGCAGCCCGCCGGGGACCTTCTTCAGCTTGGACAGGCCCATGGCGGCGAAGGCGAAGAGGATGGCCAGGGTGATCCATCCGGTGATGGCCACCTGCCACGGGCTGCCCTTGGCGATGACGGCTTCCGGCATCTCGGGCTTGCCTTGCGCGCCTTCGTAGGCCTGCGTCGCGGCCGGGGAGGTCTGGGCGGTGGAGGAGAGGGCTTGGCTCATGGGCTCGTGTAAGTCAGGTGCGCTTGCCGTTGCGCAGTTGCAGGCGCAGGGCCTGCCAGGCGATGAAGAGCAAGAAGGGCGCTGCCAGGCCGGCCAGCATGGCGCGACGGTCGAACCAGGGCTGGCGGGCCATCCACACGCAGCCCGCAAAAAGCAGGGCCAGCTTCAGGATCAGACCCAGGGCCAGGAGTGCGGTCTGGGCTTGGTTGGGCTGGGCGCCCAGGCGGCGGGTGGCCAGTGCCAGCACCGCCAAGTCGGCCGCGGCGAGGAGTGATGCTGCCACGAAGCTCAGGACAGGGTCCATGACGCCGCTCATCCCTATTTTTTGGGCCTGGCGCTGCGCTGCTGGGCCTTGAACATCTGGTAGAAACCGCTGGCCGTGCCCAGCACGATGCCGCCGGCGTAACCCCAGGGTTTGAGGCCCGGCCACAGCTTTTGCGCGCCCCAGCCGAGGAAGACGCCCACCAGCACATTGGCGGCGAGGTCGTACTGTGCGCCGCCCTGAACAATGCCGGGCTTGTCCCAAACCTTGCCCGGCTTGGGCGCCTTGGGGTCTTCGCTCACTGCTTTTCCGGGTC
>Ga0210401_10002702_pt1 | contig 19421 bp, 12 predicted proteins | sample IncBWH32MmetaG_FD_150866 | JGI IMG/M metagenome (GOLD analysis project Ga0210401, IMG submission 150866) | Forest soil microbial communities from Barre Woods Harvard Forest LTER site, Petersham, Massachusetts, United States - Inc-BW-H-32-M | ecosystem: Environmental > Terrestrial > Soil >... | reverse complement strand
CAGCAGCAACACCGCGCCAATCAGCAGCGGCAATGCTAACATCACGGATGTCTGGACTGATGTCAGCGTTGACTCCACCGTAGGCAACCGCGCATTCCTGGCGCAGAACACCGTCGCCAACGGTGGTTCTGGCGTTGCACTTCAGGTCATTCCTGCCGCTCCCGGCAACCTGCTCACCCCGTCTGCTGGGCACGACCTGTGGCCCGACAACGCTGCGGACGTCACAGTCCTGACCGGCGCAACCAACCTTCCCAAGACCCTGGGAACCAACCAGTCCGGCCTCAGCGACGTACACGTCAACGCTGGCTTGACTGACATTCGTCCGGAAGATGCGTACTTCGCGACCACTCGCGCCATGGGCACTCTCAGCACCACGCGTGCGGGCCTTGGCTACAAGAGCACCACCAACGTGGGCCAGTCGATTCTGACCTCGGAAGGCACCGGCACAAACGCGACGCCCGTGCTGTTCCACCTGACCGGAACTGACCCGATCACCGGCCAGAGCGTTCGTGGCTACCAAACCTTCCCGATCGGCGCTGCGCCGATCGTCTTCGTTATGAACAACGGCGGCGACGGTTTTGGCGCCTACCCCACCAACATTAACTCCGGCGTGCTCGGCACCGGCTTTGCCGATGGCAGCATTTCAACCACTGGCTGGCCGCATCTCGGCACCTACACTGCTGCCAACCTGTTCGATGGCTCAGGCGCTTGCGCCATGAACAACGCTGCCCTAACCGGCGGCACGGACACGGCAGCTCTCACACTCTTCCTGCGTGAGCCGCTCTCCGGCACCATGAACACGACGGAATTTACCCTGTTCCGCACGAACGGCAACACGTCGGATTCGCAGGAACAGAACGTTGTCCCGGGCGCTCCGGACAACGATAACCCGCTGTCCGCTAAGCCCTGCGGCTGCGGTTCGTCCAATCCTGACAATCCGACTTGCAGTGGCCCTGGCGTGCGTTCGCGCGCTATCGGCACCGGTGAAGTCGTTGGCAGCAGCACGACCGGTGTCCTCGGCACCGCTAACTCGTTGGGCTACATCTTCCAGGGCTTTGCGAACCTGGCGAAGTTTGCAGGCGCCTCGACCCCGACTAACTACAACTACCTAACCCTTGACGGCGTTGATCCGTTCGGCTTCGCAGCGCCATCGGCGCACCAGAATTTCCCGAACTGCACCGGTCCTTGCACAGTGTCGGCATTCTGGGGAACAGGTCCTTCCTACCCGACGATTCGCGACGGCTCCTACAAGGCGTGGTCGCTCTATCGCTGGCTGGTTCCGAACCCCGATGCTGACGCCTTCGGCCCGACAGTATTGGCTCAGACGACCGAGAACAACATCAACGGTGCGAATGCGGTGGCAGACTTCATTCCGTTCACAGCTTGCCCCAACACCGATCCGACCTGCTCGTCGAATGCACCGACGGATGGTTTGGACGTTTACCGTGAGCACTTCACCGTCGCCGGCACTCTCACCACCCGCAACAACGGCGCCGCAACCCAAGAGTCCCCGAACGGCAACTCGCTCGGTGGCGCAACGGAAGGCGGCGGCGACGTGGGCGGCCTGATTCAGGGTCCCTTCGGCGCATCCTATACCACTGGTCACGTAACTGTTCCGACGGGCCTTTGTGTTTCCCACAAGGGGATCGAGCTACTCTGGAAGAGCCAGGATAAATTCACGGCCGGCACTCTTTACGAGGGCAAGACGATCACGGTCGGCGGGACAGCATACACCGTCTCGACGGGCGTTCCTGCTACTGCCACCATCGTATACGTGAGTGGAAGCAGCACCAGCACCACTTGCTCCGCGGGTCCTGCGAAGAACACGCTTGGCGAGTACTACAGCATCCAGGAGCCCTCGCCGCAAGCTGTAGCGCCGGGCGTTCTCGGCGGCAAGCAGTAATTCCAGCCCAGCCGTGGTTTGGCCGAACGCGAGTTTGGCCAAACCTGACGTTGGCTAAGTAAGCAAGATAGATGGGAACCTGAGGCAGGCTGGCTTTTCCAGCAGTCTGCCTCAATTTTCAATTTCAGGGGTGTCATGCTGTCGGAGATGATTAAAGTGAACAGGACGCGGAATCTACAGGAAATCATGAAAACTGTCGGGTGCAAGACGGCATTGCGGCAAATGGCTTTTGTATTAGCAATGCTGTTCGGCGTAAATGGCATTGCGCAAGTTTCGACTCCGGCTCAGGATAAGCCGAAAGCTGCGCCTGCCACGTCTACGAAGTCGGCAGGGGTTGACGACGATCTGAGGGATGTCCTCGATCCCCTGGCGAAGCCCAAGGCCAAGCCGTTTTCCGAGGATTGGACGACTCCGTCGCTTAAGGGTTCGAGCATGGACCCGGTGGACCCGATCATGGGAAATGACGATAGCAGCGATCCAGCCTACACGTTCGCAATCGTCCGCGTGGAATGGCGGCCCGGCGACCCCATTGATCTGTTCATCATGAAGCCGTCTGGCGTCGCGAAGCCGCCGGTCATTCTTTATCTTTACGGTTATCAATTCAGCAACGACCGATATCGCGATGCCGATTTTCGGAAATTTGTAACCAAGAATGGTTTTGCGGCGGTCGGCTTTGTTTCCGCCCTCTCCCCGGAGCGCTTTCATGCTCCACGTGGAATGAAAGAGTGGTTTGTGAGCAATCTGAAAGAAGCTCTCTCCACCTCAGCCCATGATGTGCAGATGATTCTTAATTATCTGGCGCAGACCGGCGAATTCGATATGGAGCGCGTCGGAATGTTTGGGGAAGGGTCGGGAGGCAGCGTGGCCATTCTCGCGGCGGCCGTGGATCCGAGAATCAAAACTCTGGATTTAGTGAATCCGTGGGGCGACTGGCCGGATTGGATCGCGAAATCCACGCTGATCCCAGAGAAAGAGCGGCCTGCTTATCTGAAGCCCGAGTTCCTGGCTGGCATTGCAGAACTGGACCCTGTAAAGTGGCTGCCGGAATTGAAGACGCAAAAAATTCGCCTGCGGGAAGTGAAGAGCGTTACCGTAACCCCCCCGGAGGCCAGGCAGAAAATTGAAGCGGCCGTTCCGCCAAAAACGGAAGTCGTACACTACGACGACACCAAAGCTTTTCTCGCCGCGATCTCGGACGGAACTGCCTTCGATTGGATCAAGGAGAAGATGCAAACGGGCAAATCCCAGGACTATCGCGCTTCCGGACAGGCACAAGCCAAGAGTTCAACCGTACGAGGGAAAGAGTAATTGCAAACATCATGCCGGTGAGTCCGGCCGCGAATATTTGAGGAGAATCGATGCAGAGGTTGGCAAGGAATCTTTTCCATTCGAGAGTGAAAACGCCGGGAATGGCTTTGTTGGTGGCGGCAACCGTGGCCTCTATCGCGTTGCTGCAAGGCTGTAGCGGAGGCTCAAATGCGCACTACGTGCCTTCTACTACGTCGAATCCGGCTCCCGGCGTGACGTTGCAGGCGGTCACCGTAGCTCCCGCAGTTTCTCTGATTTCGATCGGAGAGAGTCGTCAACTTACCGCCATCGCGACTTACAGCGACGGCACCACGGCCGACGTCACTTCAACTGTCAAGTGGGCCTCTACATCGACCCCTGCCATTGCGGTAAGTTCCAGTGGTATGGCCAATGCGACTACTTTTGGCTCTGCGGCGGTTAGCGCGACTCTAGGTTCGTCGGTGGGTTTAATCCAACTCAACGTTGTGAGCAACGGCTTTTCATCCAACACGCTCGCAATTTTACCGGTTCCATACAAGTCAGGTCTCATCGACGCGGCTTATTTACCGCAATCGCTGAATAAGATTCAGGGAACCTTCTCGGTACAGGAAGTGAATTTGGATGCCGACCAATTCTCGAGCGTACTACCTGTGCCGTCGGCTCTGCTGGCGTCCATCCCAATGCCATCAGGGTTTGTGCCCAATATCACGGTAGCCAGTCTGACCAGTGCATTAGTGGCAGTCATCAGTTATAGCTCTCCGGAGGTGCTGATCATCGATGCCAGCAACAATGCGGCGGATTTTGCCAACAACTCCGTTATCTCTACGTTTAAGGCGCCAGTGTCCGGGTCGGTTACATTTAACGGCCTAACCTGCATGATTTGTGCTGCTATTGTGAATCCTCTGGATAACCAACTGCTGATGAGCACAGCGGATGGGTACTTCGAGATGGATCTGAAAGCCGGGACCTTTACGGCTCTGCCGTTTGCAGGGGCGCTTCCGTCGCCAAGCTTCACGCTGAACCCGCTATCCACGCCACCCTACATCGTGAGTTCGACGTTCGGGCAAAACCCGCCATCTCCGCCGGAAGTGCAGATTCTCGATCTCGCTACAAACGGAGTCACTAGCCTCACCAATTTGGGCGTGACTCAGCCCTATGCAACGCCGATCGACTTGAGTGTTAACGCCACGGCGGTGATGGATGTCGGTGCGGCGGATCAATCGCTGCTGGATCTGAGCAATCTCCAAAATCCAGTATCAGTGCTGGCCACACCTTTGGGATCGTGTACCGCGCCGGGGCCCATGGGGATGGGCGCTTTGGGTGTTCCGCCGCCTACAGCCCCCGCGTTTACGCTTTTTATGGGGCAGGTTTCAGGAAGTTGTTTTGGTTTCGAGGAGTGGACCGGCGACCCAACAAACTCTCTTAACGTTCAATATGGATACTGGGTCATGCCCGCGACTCCGGACAATAAACCGTTTGTGAACGGCAGCGATCCAAATACCATTGCGACTTTTAACAGCGTGAAAGACAAAAAAAACTACGGGGTTCTGGTGGACGCGAACCAAAACTGGATCGCCAAGCTAAACCCGCTAGTGGCTACCGGCATAGGAGCTACTCTCGGATTTTTGCCTTCTGGCAGTTTGATCACCTCACAAGATTTTGGTCAAGGAGCTTCGCAGTCAATCATCTATTTGCCTACGCCAGCCAGCGTCGTCACCCTGTCGCAGACGAACATCAACTTCGGAACTCAAGCGGTAGGAACGCAGAGCGCAGTGAACCTGATCACGTTGACCAACGTTGGGCTGAATCCGCTGATCATCTCTCAGATTGCCGTCGAGGGCGCCAATGCCGGCGACTTTGCGGAATCGGACACCTGCACGGCCAATCCAACATTGTCGCCACTCACCAATTGCACAATCCAACTGATCTTCACTCCATCGGGGGGGGGGCCGCGCTCCGCAACTCTTAGCATCACCGACAATGGAGGAGCCAGCCCGCAAGTCGTGCTGCTCTCCGGGACCGGGATGTAGGCGTCCGGCGATTCTTGCCTTAGCTTAAAACAAGGTGAATCGTGTGTGGGATTTACGATATCTGGACGTACGGTACTCAGGCGATTATTCGTTTGATTACCATGCGGGAGAAATCGGCAAGCGTAAAGCTAGAGGCACGAGCAAGGATGTTGGGACATGGATTGGAGTGTGAGGGTTACTTTCCTGCGATTGCCAAGGTTACGGTACCCATGCTCCCATCCACGCAATCTTTGCTGGCACCTTGACCTAGCCCCGCAATTTCATAGCTTCCGTTGAGCGCCGTTGCATCGAGCGCGATTGTTCCAGTCACCTGTCCAATCCGGGCTCCGCTCGCGTCAACCAGGGTCATCACCACGGAGTCTCCGCTGATCAATCCCACAATGTTGGCCGTCGCGTAGCAGAAACCCGTGAAGGTGAGACTCCCAGAAAGGGGGGTGCTGCTGGCGCCTGTGTTAGCTCCTTGGGTCACTTGGCCCGTCAAGCTGTAAGTTGTGTGGTAGGGTTTTGAAGCAAAAGTGCCCGCGATACTCCCATTCAACGGCGACACCATGTTGCCGATAAACGTACCTGATTGGGGGGCGGTTTGAGAACCGACGCATCCTGTAGAAAATATTGTGTAACTTCCGCTCATGGAAGGTTGACCCCTTCCAGTTTCGACCGCGCCGCTAAGATTAATGGTGGTTCCGACGGGAGCAACCTCCAGTGAGACCGTGGATCCATTCACCGTTCCGCTTACATTTGCCACTCCGGAACATGGCAGGTTCGTGAAAATCACGCTGCCGGTGACCACGTTGCCATTCTGCACGAGCGATCCGGATTGTGTCTTTGGCGCTAACGTACTGTTACTTTTTTGCAGGCTCATTTGCCAGTTGCCCGAAATTCCGGCGGCGGGGTCCGAGTTTTTCATGCTGCTGGAACTGCTCCCGCACCCAGCCAATAGCAATGCCAGAGCCAAAACAAACGCCGCGGCTATTTTGTGTTCCATATGATTCCGACCTCTCCAGACTTTTGCGTGACAACTTCTCGGCGCCACTAACCGTTGTGGCGTGTTCCCGCTTGCAGATGTGAGTGTGAACAGGGGTCTGCCTGAGAAGCCTAAAGCGTAGTCTGTCTGGCATTACGTGAAAGTTACTGAAAGATTAATATTTCGTGAATTTCGGCAATTCCAAGAGGCTCGATAAGCTCGCTTCCCCGACCTCCAGATTGATGCCGACCCGCCTCGTCTCATTAATATTTTGCTACGACATTTTGCGATGACGAGACGGAGATACACTAGGTATCGGTCGTGAAGTAATCTCAACTTGGCACTCATAGGAATAACACTGAGGTGATTTCTAAGAACATGGCTATCTCCGCTTATTTTAAGAAGGCGGTTCTTGCCGCAAGCCTTTCCCGTGGGAGGAAAATTACGCTCGCTGGCAAGACCTACCAGATGAAGGGATTTTTTGTAAACACACTCGCACTAAAGGGAAGAACGGGCGAGAGAGAGCCCTGGTTAGATGTGGTTTACGAAACGGTTTTTCGATGCAGCGACGGCGCATTTCTCGATATAGGCGCCAACATTGGGCAAACCATGCTCAAGGTTTTATCTTTGGACCCCTCTCGCCGCTACATTGGGTTTGAGCCGCAGGTGTCGTGTTGCTTTCTAATCCAGCACTTCCTGGAGAAAAATGCGATAAGCAATTTTGCTACCCTCCCCGTGGGACTCTCTAATGAGAATGGAACCGTGAAACTCTATCGCGGAGGAGAGTATGACAGCACAGCCAGCACGGTGAAGGATTTCAGGCCGGAAAATTTTCATTCCTCGTACTCCTATGTTTGCTTGAGGAAGGGCGATGAGTTGATTTCAGAGTTGCAAGTCACATCCATTGCTGCAATTAAGATTGATGTTGAAGGGGCGGAACTCGAAGTGATCGAGGGGTTGCTCGAAACCATTGAAATGAAAAAACCCACCATTATTTTTGAAGTGCTGAATCATTTCGTCATAGGAACGGGCGCCAAACTGGATGATGAACACATTCGTTTTCGCGAGTCCCGCATCGCAAAAATGGAGGACCTTTTAAGAAGTCGAGAATACGAGATCTACAATGTCCTGCCGGAAAATCGTTTGAAGAACATTCGTAAGATCGTGCCGCCCGTTTCGGCAGATTTATCGGTTACGAACTACATCGCCATATCGAAGGACGGCGTGCGTTCGTTCCTGCAATCTCTTCCGGGGTCAGTTTCGGATAGCTAATCGCCACGCGAAATTCCGAACCATCCTTTTGCCGATGTTGTCTTCAACGTCCAGCCAAAGAAGGTACAGCAAAGGCTTGCCCACGCAAATTTAGCCCTGCTCACTGAGAGTGGGCATCGCGTTGGAGATGTTCACGCAGGACTTCGATGATTCGAGGCGCGGCTTTGCCATCCCAGAGTGGGGGCGTTCGAAATTCGCCCACGGGATTTCGGAGGACGGTCTGCGCAGCCGCCAGAATGCGGTCTGGATGCACGCCAACCACCTGGTTCGTACCGTGCTCCACTGTCGCGGGGCGTTCCGTATTCTCACGCAAAGTGAGGCAGGGCACGCCGAGCACGGTGGTTTCTTCCTGGACTCCGCCGGAATCGGTCATTACGATTCGAGCGTTGCTGTTGAGCGAAAGAAAATCAAGATACCCAAGCGGATCAAGTGGCACGATTCCAACTCGTTCTCCGCGTCCGGCATTAGCCAGGTATGGCAGCAGCCCGAAACTTTCGATGTTGTTTCGAGTTCGAGGATGAACCGGAAAGAATACGGGCATTTCGGCCGCCAAAATCTTAAGGGCGCCCAGGATCCCTTCCAGCGTCTTTGGTTCGTCCACATTGGATGGCCGATGCAGCGTGAGCACGCCGTAAGGCCGGCAGCCACTTCCATTCAGACGCATGCCCAGTTCATCGAGGATGGACGAGCGCGCCGCCAATTTGCGATGCCGCAGCAGGCAATCGATCATGACGTTGCCCACCAGGAAAATCTTTTCGGCAGCGACGCCCTCGCGTTTTAGATTCACCACCCCACTTTCTTCTGTTACAAAAAGCAGGCTAGAGATTGTGTCGGTCAGCTTGCGATTGATCTCTTCCGGCATGGTCATGTCAAAGCTGCGCAACCCTGCTTCGACATGGGCTACGCCGATTCCCAGCTTAACCGCCGTAAGCGCCGCGGCAATCGTGGAGTTGACGTCACCCACAACCAGAACCATCTGCGGCTTGTAATCGAGGAGTACGGGTTCGATGCGCTTCATCACTTCCGCAGTTTGTACAGCATGACTCCCGGAACCAATTTGGAGATTCACATCCGGTTCCGGAATCCCGAGATCTGTGAAGAAGTTGCCGGAAAGAAGTTCGTCGTAGTGTTGGCCGGAATGGACCAGGCAATGCTCGATATCGCTATTCTTATTGAACTCCTCGACGAGCGGCGCGATCTTCATGAAGTTAGGGCGCGCCCCGACGACACTTAGAAGCCGAATCATCGAGACACTCCCACCGCGTTATATGGCGAGTAGGACTTCATAAGAAAATCGCTTTGAGGATGTTCCATTCGCCGAGTCCTTCTGAGCCAAGGTACACGGTCTTCAGGCATCGCGCGAGTTTTATCGCTGGATTAATCTTTCGTAAATTTCGCAGGCGCTATTGCCGATTTCTCTCAATCAAGAATGTAATGTTGGCGCTCGACAATGAAAGACGCGGCTGGAACGAGAGGGAGTACCTCTCTGTTTTACGCTAGCGAGCTTGTTCCGCCAACCGCAGATGCGGTTCCACCAGCGCAAGCATTGGATCTTTTAAAAAGGGCCCGCTCGCCAGTAGTCCCGACAGAAGCGGATCGCGCCGATTGGCGGTGAATTCAGTTTTCTCGAGTGTGCTGACAAAGCCTCCCGCGCTCTGGACCAGGGCGGCGCCTGCCACCACGTCCCACTCGTTCTTAGGGGTCAGGGTAAAAGTTATGTCGGCCAGGCCGGCCGAGACCAAGGCCAGCTTGTAAGCTACCGATCCCATAGGCCGGATGGTGAACGTAGCACCCTCAAAGGCTTTCCACTCCCCGCGTTTGACTTCGCTGCGGCTCGCGAGAACCAGAGCGCCGTCAAGGCTTGTCCGCCGGCTTGGCTGCGAAGGTTTGCCGTTGTAGGTGACGCCGGAGTCGATCGAACCCAGGAATGTTTCGTCGGTTGCGGGGTTGTAAATTCCTCCAGCGACGGGACGACCATTCTCGACAAATCCGATGGAGACGCAGAACTCCGGAATTCCCTTGACGAATTCGCGCGTACCGTCGAGCGGATCAACCACCCATACGCGAGAATGCTGCAAACGAACGGGATCATCGACGCTCTCTTCCGACAGCCAGCCCTCGCCTTCGCGCAGCAACTGCTTGCGCAGAACGGCGTCGAGGGCGCGATCAGCTTCGGTCACGGGATCGTGTCCGACTTTGTACTCGGTTTCAATTGCTCCCGGAGTGAAGCGGGCGAAAACCGGCCGAGACGCCTCAATGGCGGCGCGGATGCGTTCCATGATTTGAGCATAAGACTTTGAGTGCATAGTCCCCAATCTTTGTGAAGCGATCAAGCCATTAGCATGCGCGCGCCGGTAGTCAGCAACACAGCGCAGAGAATCCGCCTGAGCCACGGTACCGGAACTCGCGTGCTCAGATAAGACCCGAGTAATCCACCGGGGATCGAGCCGATCAGAAGCGCAGCCACCAGGTGCATATCGACATTGTGCATTCGGAAATGAAGCAGACTGGTTACTCCGGTCAGGATCAGCGCATGAACGATGTCGGTACCGACCATCACTTTCGGCTGAAAGTTATAAAAGAGCAAGAGCATCATCATGACGATGCTTCCCGAACCAACCGAAGTGATGCCTACAAGAAAACCAGCTACCAAACCAATCAGCCACATCCAAGCGAACGATTTCACGGTGGGAGGACGCACCGCAGCCCTATCCTCAATCTTCTTCTGAAAAAACAGGAAAGTGGGGATGCAAATTAGCAGCACTCCGACGGCCACGGTAATAAAATGATTGACTCCGTTGCCGTAGACATTGCGCAGATGAACCAGGTAACTGACGCCAAGGTAAGAACCCGGAGCGCTGCCCGCCGCAAGAGCCAAAACCACTCGGCGCCGAACGGTGCCTTTGCGCAGATGCACCCAACTGGCCCCGATCTTGGTAACAAAGTTGAACAGCGCGTCCGAACCCACGGCCCGAATCGGGGGAACGTGCAGGCCGAAAATAAGGATCGGGAGCAGCAAAACGCCGCCCCCAAGCCCCGTCATTCCGATGAGGGTCCCGACTCCAAAACCCACCAGGCTCTTGAGTAACAGATCCATGACAATATCGGCCTTAGCCTTTCAAAATTCTCCCCTCGGTATGGCCGAAGAGTCTAAGCCGATTCAGTCGGGCCTCCAATGAAGCCTTCCTTTTCCAAGTGCAGAATGATCTCCTGCGCCGCCTCTTCAGCCGACAATTCACCTGTATTAATGGTGACTTCGGCATCAGCTGGAACCTCGTAGGGATCCGAGATGCCCGTGAACTCCTTCAGGATTCCGGCGCGCGCTTTCGCATACAGACCCTTCCGGTCGCGCTGTTCGCAGACATCGACCGACGTGGCGATGTGCACCAGAATGAAGCCTCCGTAGGGCTCAATCATCTGGCGCACGTGTTTGCGTGTTCCGTCGTAAGGAGCGATTGGCGCGCAAATGGCAATGCCGCCATTCTTAGTGATTTCTGAAGCGACGTAGCCGATGCGCCGGATGTTAATGTCGCGATGCTCTTTCGAGAATCCAAGTTCGGACGACAGATGCTTGCGCACCAAATCGCCGTCCAGCAGCGTCACCGGACGTCCACCGGTTTCGAGGAATTTTGTCATTAATACGTTGGCGATGGTTGACTTGCCGGAACCAGACAGCCCCGTGAAGAAAATGGTCACACCTTGTTTGTTGCGGGGCGGGAAACTGCGGCGCAGTTCGGCAACAACTTCGGGGTAGGTAAACCAGGCAGGAATTTCACGGCCTTCATTCAGGCGCCCACGAAGCTCGGTGCCGGAAATGTTGAGCACACGATCGCCCTTCTTGACCTCGTCATCAGGAACGTATTTGTCCTGATCTTCGAGATAGACCATCATGTTGAACGGCACCATCGTGACGCCGATATCGGCTTCGTGCTTCTTGAAGAGCTCTTGCGCTTCATAGGGACCGTAGAAAGGCTTTCCGTCAGTATCCTTGCCCGGACCCGCGTGATCGCGGCCCACGATAAAGTGACTGCAGCCATGATTCTTGCGGATCAGTGCGTGCCAGATCGCTTCGCGCGGTCCGCCCATGCGCATCGCGAGCGGCAACAGGGCAAGCTTCGCGGTGGACTTAGGAAATTTCGGAAGCAGTAACTGATAGCAGCGCACGCGCGTGTAGTAATCGACATCGCCCGGCTTCGTCATGCCAACGACGGGATGGATCAATAAATTTGCTTCGACCTGTTTCGCGGCGCGGAATGCGAGTTCAACGTGCGCCCGATGCATAGGGTTGCGGGTTTGGAACGCCACCACTTTGCGCCAGCTTTCACGCGCAAACTCGGCGCGGAGTTCGGCGGGAGTCAGGCGGATCGTCCGGAAATCGTAATGCGAGGGAATCTGTGTACCTTCGAGCTTGCCGCCAACGTACCAGGCGTTTGCTTTGTTGATAGCGTAATCCGCCCCTGGATGGGCCGCGCTGGTGCTCCCGAAAACTGCCTGGGCTTCCGCCTTGCGGTCGGGTTGCCACAGTTCTTCCACGTGCAACACCGCCACCATCACGCCCTCTGGATCGCGCAGCGCGACTTTGCTGGTGCCGGGCGTGAGTTTCTTGGCGAATTCCTCGGTGACGTCGAGCGTGATGGGCATGGGCCAGAGTGTTCCATTGGCCAGGCGCATGTTATGGCAAACGCTCTCATAGTCGGCGCGCGTCATGAAGCCGCGCAGCGGAGAGAATCCGCCCGTCAGCAGCAATTCCAGATCGCATAGTTGGCGCCCGGTCAGGTCCCACGAGGGCCATTCTTTAGAATGAGTCTTGAGCTCGGCAATTCTTTCGGGTTGAGCGATGAGTTGAACAAGTTCTCCGCCGTGCGGAGCAATGAGATGGCTGGTCGAAGCGGTCAAGCGTAAAGCCTCCTGGATAGTCGCGATTTGATGCCTACTACGTCTATAGCCTTTGACTGGATTTCTTCCCAGATTTCAACCGGGCCCGAGCGAAACCAATTTGCAGATTCAGTGGGAGAGGAAAATCCCGAAACGTTACCTCACAGAGTAACACTTCCGGGTAGTCATACGGAAGTTGATTTCTGTTTCTTCGACAACCAGGACGCGCAGCAATTAGAGGGCCTTGGACGTCATCGCGCGTGGATGTAACTGGATGAAACAAAACGGCATTTTCACGTCATTCCAAGCGGCGGGCTCTTCCGTGGATGTGGCGCTGTGAAAGAAGTTGCATCGTTGCCAGATCGTTTTCCCGTCCTCGTGGCAGGATTTTTCCACACCTTGCCGCTGCGATGATCTAAAGGTGTTAGGACCATGATTTGAGCTTCCAATCTCGTCCCCGAGCGCACAGAGCCGCGACATATCCCGTCCCGGCCGGTACTTCTCGGAGAAGCCATTGTTGCCCTTCCGAAGCGTCCGGCCGTGTCGCAAGGAGTGCGCTACTGTCGCCGGCCGCGAGCGAGACATCGAATTGACTTAACGGCAGCGTCAATCCGTCTCCCGTCGCCTTGATATACGCTTCTTTTCGCGTCCAGCAGCGAAAGAAAGTGTCAGCCCGTTCCTGTGGAGGAAAAGCTGCAAGTTGCTCTTGCTCGTGTGGAGAGAAAAAACGGCGAGCGATCGCCTCTAGATCGACGTCGCGGCGAACCTGCTCGATATCGACACCGATTTCCCGCCACCGCGCAAAAGCCAATAATGCTTTTCCGCCGGAGTGCGACACATTAAAAGTGATGCCGCTGTCCTTATGAGGCGCGTCCAGAGACGGTTTCTCTTTCTTGGAGTACGAAAAGCGCATGCCGGCCGGATCAGTTCCGAGATAGGCAGACAAAATCTTCCTCAATATCGCACGTACTGCAACAAAATGTTGACGGTCGCGCTGAGAATGAAACCGAGAGGCGCGATTCGATTCATCGGAAGAGAGCAACCTCTGCCAGCGGGATTCAGAGTCACGAATGGCCTCTAAATCGACTCGCCAGAGTTGAACGTCTTCTGCCGGTAGAGGTAGCGACACGTCAATCTGGAACTCCGAGTCAGAAATGTCGAGAATCTGAGCCATCATCTTAGTTCGGGGCCGCTCGAGCGGCACGAAACGTGTTCTAATTGAAGGAGGTTCTACGGCGCTTGACCGCATCAGAGGCTGGCATGATGAACAGGGCTCTTATTTTTTTCTTCTTAATTTTAGCCGCCGCTTCAGCCCCAGCCCTTGCCCAGAGTTCTGCGAGCCCGTCATCGAAGGATCTAAGCGCGAATTCTCCTCGCTCTGTGACCAAGCCGCTGACCCCGCGGTCCCCGTTCGCGGCTAAGCGCAAAGCTACCTCGCCGGCTCCAAACAGATCAAAAAGTTCTGAAAGTACGGACGCGCAGCTTAGACATCTTGAGGGACAAAACCCTGTCGCATCAGGTTCGAAAACTCGAACCTCGCCACCGAAAGCCATCTCCCTGGCTCCCACTACTGCCAAGCCCGAAAAGTCGCCTGACATCAACTTCACGTATCAAAAGCCGGCCAGCAACAGATCTGGAAAAGGGGCGAATAACAATTCCACTACGCCGCAGATTAAGCAAAACTAGCTGTATCACGCGTCTAGTCCGGTGGTAACCTGCCCGGTGAGGCACCTGCCGCCAACGTGGTCGCTTCTGGCGATATTCCTTTTTGAGGTGCAAGGGCAGGCTCGGTGATGCAATATTTCAGCAGGCACCAGAGGGCTCGCACTCCATCTTTCCATTGGATCTTCTTGCCCTCTTCATAAGTGCGACCCCAGTAGCTGATGCCGACCTCGTAGATGCGCAATTTCCGTTTAGCAATCTTCACCGTGACTTCGGGCTCAAATCCGAAACGTTTTTCTTGCAAAGGAATGGCCTGGATGACCTCGCGTCGGAATGCTTTGTAACAGGTTTCCATGTCAGAGAGGTTGACATTGGTCAGCGCGTTTGAAAGAAGCGTGAGTACCCAGTTGCCTACAGAGTGCCAAAAGTAAAGCACACGATGAGGGCGTGCCGATAGAAAGCGTGAGCCATAAACAACGTCCGCGCGGCCTTCGACAAGCGGTTCCAGCAGGAGCGAGTACTCCGCCGGGTCGTATTCCAGATCGGCATCCTGAATAACGAGGAAATCACCCGTAGCCTCCCGAATGCCGCGATGCAATGCCGCCCCCTTCCCCATGTTCTGAGGTTGAAGCAGGACCCGCATCTGGGGTCGCTCCGTCTGGAGCTGCGCGAGAATCTCGCGAGAGCCATCCGTCGATCCATCATCAATGCAGATGAGTTCAATCCCCAACGGTACGGCCAGCACTTTCTCGACGACTTGGCGCAAGGTGGCCCGTTCGTTGTACACCGGCATGACTACGGAAAGTTTCATTCTCATGAATCGTAGTGGATGGAAACTGCCTGTGCAATCCCAGTGTGGATACCTTCTCTTTTAGCGTATACCGAGGCTCGCCTAACGTCACTCACTGTAAAGACGAATTCCAGGGCTCGATCGTGCATGGCCCGGACCGGAGGGTGAAATTTTCCCGGTTCTTTCACCTCCGCCGAGATTAAAATGGGCACCAAGGGTTCGACCGCGCCTCCCGTCTCCTTCTTGGTCCTGGGCATGAGAAAGTGCAAGTTGCTGACGATGTTGCTGGTTCTAACCGCGCCATGCTTCGCCCAGCAGACGATCAAACACCTCATTTTTATCATTAAGGAAAACCGGTCCTTTGACAGCTACTTCAACAATTTCCCGGGGACGGGAAGCAACCTGACCAGCTATCCCTGCAAGAATGGAAGCCAGAGCGGACTTGGAGGGTGTTCCTGCACCGGTAATGGTTGCACCGGTACGCGCGCAGTGCAGGCGGGAAACCCGAACACGCCCGACAACGACTGCGGCCATTTGCACGACAACTACATTCTGGATTACGACTCCGGTTTGATGGATAGGTTCAATCAGGGTGGGGTGAGTTGCGGAAGTTGCGTCATCAGCGGCGAGACTTGCAGCTACAACACGGACTGCGCCAGCGGGGATTCCTGCCATTGGTCGTGGAACACGCAGTACAACATTGCGACGATTCCGCGCTATTGGCAGTTGGCTTCGACCTATGGATTAGGGGCGATTTTTTCCAGCGCGATGGGACCGACGTTTGTCAGCCATCAGTATGTATTTTCCGCGACCTCATCAGAGACGGGAGACAATCCGAGCGGACTGGTCGCAGGAGGTCCACCACCGAATGGTGTGGCGGGCGCGAGCTGGACTCTGGATACGTATCACTATGGGACGTGCGGGGTAGGGAGCACGACGAATAAGAATGGTTTGTGCAGCGCGGATGCAGCTTGCGGGGGGGCAACCGGGAGCTGCTGGATTAACCGGTCGAGTGGGAAATGCTGCCAGCAGGGAGTGGCGTGTGACTTCACGGCGGCGGGAAACAGTTGCACAAAGAATGATGACTGTGCGTCGGCGCAGTTGGGGACGATATCGATCAGCAATGGCAGCACCGCAGTAGTTGGCGCGGGAACCAGCTTCAACGCGTCCTGGGCGGGTACGATTCTATATGTTGCCAGCGGCTCAAGTGCCACGGTGTCCTCAGTCACCGACGCCACGCACCTTACGCTGGCCGGTCCCTATACGGGGACGACGAATGCATCGGCAGCGTTTTCCATGGGTCTTCAGTTCTGCGCGGGCGGCAACATTTATGGTGAGAATGGCGTTGACGATCTCTATTACGCTATTGATCTGGCAGGGTCTGCGGGAGCCAGTGGAACCAACACAGGGAATCAAATGTGGCCAGGAGTATGCCAGGCGCACCGCACCATCGCTTGCGTGCGGGTCTGTGGCGAAAACTGCAGCAGTCCGACTTCCTCCAATGTGATCGACGATCCAGCCTGTAGAAAACTCCACGATACCTGTGATGTTGCGCAATTCACCGGCCAGCCCGGCATTATGCAAGGTTCTCGCGGTTCGGTGGGTGTGAACGTCACCACTTTAGCTGACCTGCTCGATAGCGCTTCCGTGAGTTGGGGCTACTACGCCAGTTCCGACGATTTGCTACGGATGCCGGTGAGCTATTATCCGCACCTGTGGTACGGAGCAGCCGCGAGCAAGGTGTATTCCGACAGTCAGTTTGCCGCCGACGCAGGAAACTGCATCTCCGACAGTAGTTGTCCTCTGCCAGCGGTGGCTTGGCTGCAGGGAGGCAATCTCGGAACTTCGGCGACAAACGAGCATCCCCCGAACCTGGTATCGGTAGGAGAGGCGTGGACGATGCAGCAGGTCAACGCCGTGATGTACAACCCGTACCTGTGGAACAACACGGCGATATTCATTCTCTGGGATGATTTTGGGGGATTCTACGACCACGTCGCACCGACGGTGGATGGGCAGATGTGGCGGAACGGTTTTCGAGTTCCGGTGATTTGCGTGAGCAAGTATTGCAAGAGCGGCTTCAACAGCACACCGTTTGTGTTCGAGTCGATGGCGAGAGCGGTGGAGGACTTTTTTCTTGGGGGAGTACATCTGCCAGGAAGCTTGTATGACGCGCAAGCGACGGACCTGGGAACCGGATGCGTGGCCGGAGCAGGATGCACCGGGCATACCAGCAATAACGGCATGATTGACCTCACGCTTAGCGATCCGGTCATCACGATCGCTACGACAACGACGCTCATTTCTTCCCTAAATCCGTCGAACTTCGGTCAATCGGTGACCCTCACCGCGACAGTGACCGCACAGCGCAACGGCACTCCCGCTGGAACTGTTAATTTCTTTGACGGAACCAGCAATATTGGCAATTCCACCCTTAACGCCGGTGGAGTGGCGACTCTGGTCACAGCATCACTCGCGGCAGGTACTCACAGCCTAACCGCTTCGTACAACGGAAGCGCCATCTTCTCACCCAGCACTTCTTCGCCGCTGGCACAATCCGTCAATCAAACGACGAGCACGACCAATTTGTCCGCTAATATCAATCCTTCAGTCTACGGGCAGGCGATCACTTTAACCGCTACGATTAGTCCGCGATACGGGGGTTCGGCCACGGGCACAGTGAACTTCTATGACGGCAGTACATTGTTGGGCGCGGTCAACGTAAGCAGTGATGCGGCAATCTTGTCGGGACTTTTGCTGCCTGCAAGTTCTCACACTCTGACGGCAGTCTACAACGGCGACAACAATGTCCTCGGCAGCACATCTGCTCCGCTCACTGAGAGAGTGGTCGTCGCGACTTCCACCACCTCCTTAACTTCTAGCGCGAACCCTATTGCTCCGAACCAATCCGTGACCTATACCGCCAGGGTCACAAGTCAATATGGCGGTGCCACAAGCGGCACCGTGACGTTCAAAGACGGCAGTGTGAGCACGCAGGTCCCACTCACGAAAGGGAGCGCGGTCCTCACCACGAAATACGCAACCATCGGCACCCACTCTTTGACCGCCACATACTCCGGCGACACCAATAGCGCGGGCAGTACTTCCAACACCTGGACCGAGTATGTTGAGAACCTGCCGGTCACATCGAAAACCGTAGTCGTCACTTCGGGTTCGCCATCCACCGTTGATCAACCGGTCACCTTCACCGCCACGGTGACGTCAACTTACGGCCAGATACCCAATGGAGAGACCGTCACCTTCTACGATGGCGTCACTAAGATGGGTACCGGAACGACCAGTAACGGTATCGCGGCATTCACCACCTCGAGCCTGTCGGTGAAGACCCACAATATCATCGGCACTTATGCGGGCGATCCCAGCTTTAAGGCGAGCTCCGGTTCGGTGAAGCAGATTGTCAATCCTTACACGACCACAACCTCTCTCACCGCAAGCCCCAACCCCTCCGCCTACGGCCAGACTGTTCTCCTGGCAGCGACGGTGACATCCTCGGGTGGGGTTGTGCCGACGGGCAAAATTACGTTCTACAACGGTGTTACATCGCTTGGAACGGTCACACTGACGGCTGGAACCGCAACCTTGAGCACTGCAAAGCTCGGCCTGGGTTCGAATTCGATAACGGCTGCCTATGGTGGCGACTCGCTCAATGGCAAGAGCACGTCGTCGGTGTTGAAGGAAATCGTGAATGCGGCCACGATCACTCTGGCGCTGAGTTCTTCGCCGAATCCGTCGAACAGCGGTCAGTCGGTAAAGTTCACCGCCACGTTGATGAGTAATGGAAGTCTGCCGAACGGTCAGACCGTCACCTTCACATTCAACACCACGACGCTGGGAACCGGGACGATTGTCGGCGGGAAAGCGACATTTTCAACGACCACTTTACCCTCCGGTTCGGACAAGATTACGGCAAGCTATGCAGGCGATGCTGACTACAGCGCGGCGTCAGGAACCGTGACCCAGACGGTAAATTGAAGAATGTGTTACTAGCGAGGCTGGCCACGGCAGTCATTGCTCCCAAAAGCAACTCCGAATTTCCGTCCCGATTAAGGTCACCCCTTCGATTTTCCACAGGAAATCGGGCACGGCACGCGGAATGCAAGACAAATCGGAGCGAATAAACAGCGAATGAATCAAGAAGGTAAACCCAACTAATTGTGGTCGCATTTGGAGTCAACCACAACGCCTCGTAGTTTGTGCAGCTGGCCTCGAAGCAATGGTCCGACCTTTAAGTTTCCTCTTGACAATCAACAACTTACAGCTAAGATGTGGTACAAAGTGGTAGAGAGTGGTAAGTACAGTAAGAATGGTGGGAACGGAAAGCTGACCAAGAGGAGCCGGTGGGAAACCGACCCAAAAGATCGATAAACAGCCCGAACCACCTGAGATTGACCATAATTTGCGCCGCTTTTACCTCCCGGGTAGCAGTCATGGTGACAGACAACAATTATGTTTCGCGGCAATCACCCAACTCGGGTCGACGAAAAGGGACGGTTAAAGATCCCAGCCGAATTCAAGCGTGTGATCGACGAGAAGTACGGACAGCAATACTACATCACAAGTCTCGATGGGAAGGTTGCTCAAGTGTATCCCTTCGAGGAGTGGGAGCGGATCGAGCAG